>ERZ791865.714-NODE-714-length-43234-cov-5.855508_pt1 | contig 43234 bp, 36 predicted proteins | sample MGYA00509942_ERZ791865 | MGnify/ENA primary metagenome ERZ791865 (study PRJEB30046, sample SAMN00792098) | human gut metagenome | study: EMG produced TPA metagenomics assembly of the A metagenome-wide association study of gut microbiota in type 2...
GTCCCATTTGGGACCGGCCGCCCTCTTGAAGTTTTACACAGGGGCTATTCCGCACCCTTCAGCGCCCGGTCCATGGGGATCTTTTGGATCCGCCGGAAGTCCAGGCCCAGCACCAACAGGTAGCCGATGAGCACAAAGGCGAACATCTGCACATAGCCCACAGGCTCCATGCGGAAGTCGAACCAGCCGCTGTAGCCGGCCATGATGGCCCGCCAGGCCGTCTTCATAACGGCTACGCCCAAAAACACGCTGACAGCGTCCGCCAGCACCAGGACGATGGTGGTGCTCAGTAGATACAGGCGGGCGATCTCGCCGTTCTGATAGCCCAGGATCTTTACCATGGAGATGGCGGTTTCGTTCTTCTCGATGATGAGCTTGGTCAGCAGGTAGATCATTACAGCCGACAGCAGGATGCACAGGTACTGGAAGTAGGTCATGTAGGAGCCCATGGAGTGATCCATCTGATCGGCCATCTTCTGAATATCCCGGATGGTGATGACCGTGGCCACGTTGTCCGGATCCAGGTCGGTGAGCTCTGTATCGGAGAAGAAGCCGGAGAAGGCGTCCTCGTCCTGGCCGAAGGTCGCCCGGAACTCCGTGATAGGCATGAACATGGCAATGCTCTGGCTGCCGTCATACAGGCCCGAGACGGTGAATTCATAGCTCTTGTTCTCGTACTTTTCATCCAGGGCCACGGTGTCGCCCACCTGGATGCCGTACTTTTCGCTGAAGCTCTGGGAGATATAAACCCGGCTGCCGGTGAGGTCCGCCAGGCCCGGACAATGGACGTACCGGCTGTCCGGCTCTACGCCGTAGACGGAAACCTCCTCGTCCAGGGCGTCGCTCCGGCGCAGCAGGGTCGACAGGGAGAACTTCTCTGCGCCGTCTGCGGCGGTGGTGACGGCGTGGCCGTCCGCGTCTTCATAGTCCTTGAGCACATACTGGTACCGGGCGAAGATCATATTCTCGGAATTGTCCTGGTAATAGGCCAGGGTGCTGGGCATACCCACGGCCATGGCCAGCAGGACCATGACGAAAAATACGCCCACGAACAGGATGACATAATTGCTCACATTCTGCAGAATGATCCGCAGGCGGAAGCGGGCGAAAAACCGCAGGGGCGGCAGGCGCACGGCCTTTTTCCACCGGTTTTTTTTCAGCTGCCGGCGCAGAAATTCCAGGGGCGTGCGGCGCATCATCCGGGTGATGATGAGCAGGTTCACCACGAACATCAGCACCACCGGGATCAGCGTGGTCTTGAGGAATGCCTGGCCGTTCCAGATGGTTTGGTAGGCGGGGAGACTGTAGCTGTTATAGTACATGCCCACCACCACGTTCTTAAACACCGTGTAGCCCAGGACGTTGCCCACTACGGCGGCAAACAACGTCACGATAACGGGCATGGCCAAATAGTGACGCGTAAGCTCGGCGCGGGTATAGCCGGAGGCGCGGAGGGTGCCGATGGCCGGGGCCTCTTTGGCGATGGTGTTGCTGATGGTCACGGCGAAGATGAAGGCGATGATGACGGTGAGGATATTCAGCAGAACGCCGCCCATGGCTTCATCGGAGCCCATGTCATCGGGGGCAAAGTTGACGGCGGGGTTGGCGTACCGGGGTACATAGTCCTGCAGGTCGTTCTCTGCCACCACGGTTTGGGTCAGCAGGGCACGCATGAAGTCATCGGAGAGGGACTTTTCCGCCGTCTCGTCTGCGGGAGGCGTGGCATACCGCCAGGCATAGGCGTAGTGGACGGGCTCGCGGAGGCGGGCGAAGCCGTCCGATGTGACCATGGCCACGTCGAACTTCAGGGCATCGAACATCAGGTCCGTGGTCTTTTCGTGGAGGGTGGAATAGTTCACATAGGCCAGCAGGCCCACCACCTGAAACTCCTGGCCGCCTACGGTGATGGTGTCGCCTACCTGTACGCCGACATTGTCCGCGTGCATGCGGTCGATGGCGATCTCGTCTGCCGACGCCGGGAAGCGGCCGTCCAGCAGGCAGGCCAGGTTGATGTCCTCTGTGGGGGTGTAGACGCGGAGGGTGCCGTCGCTCTGACCGTCGTTGTTGTTATCCTCCGTTTCATTGCGGAAGAAGTTTTCGTACAGGGTCACGGGGACGGGCTTGAAATCAGGGTCATTCAGCTCGTATTTTTCCTCCGCGTCGGCGTACTTTTCATCGATCTCGGTTTGGAGCTTATCCTGGGCCTCCTGATAGGCTGAGGCGTAGGCGTCATCATAGGCGGCGCCGTAGGCGGCCTGGTAGGCCTGATCATAGGCGGCGGGATAGGCCTGGTTATAGGCGGTCTGATAGGCGCCGCTGGCCTTGGCCTGGGCTACGGCGGCGGGGAGCATGGCCGCCGCGGTCTGCTGGTCCGCACCGGAGGCTATCAGCTGCTGCAGGATCCCGGCCTGGAACTGGGCGTCAAACTTTTCCTTAAAGGTGGGGTCAAACTGGGTGCGGAACTTGGCGGCAAACTCCGTTTGAAATTTGGAATCGAATTCCTTGTCAAATTCGCCCTGGAACTTCTCGTCCAGCTCCTTTTGGGCCTTGTCCAGGTAGAACTGCTTTACATCGGCTTTGTCACCGGCGGCGATGGCCGACAATAGAGCGTCATCCGCCTGGGACTGGAGCTCGAAGTGGCCGTACTCCAGCTTGTACTTTTCGGCACCGGAGCGGTTGGCGGACATCATGCTCTCATTGGCCACATACATGCCCGAGACGAAGCCGATGGTCAGCACCAGGAACAGAAACACCACCAGGTACTTTCGCCAATCCCCCAGCAGCTCCCGGACCACGCGCTTTCGCAGGGGATTTTTGATCTTATTTTTCATGGCCGCACCTCTTACCACTCCAGGTCGGCCGCGGAGATTTTGCGGTCATTGCGCTGGTTGCTTCGGACCTGGCCGTCCCGGAGCTTGACCACATGGTCGGCCATGCCCCGGATGGCCTCGTTATGGGTGACCATGACCACGGTGTTGCCGTACTTTTGGTTGATGTCCTCGATGAGCTGCAGAATCTCCTTGGAGGTGTTGTAGTCCAGGGCGCCGGTGGGCTCGTCGCACAGGAGGATGTCGGGATTTTTCACAATGGCCCGGCCGATGGACACCCGCTGCTGCTGACCGCCGGAGAGCTGATTGGGCAGCTTGTAGCGGTGCTCGTAAAGGCCCAGGGTGTGCAGCTGCTCGTCAATGTCCAGGGGGGCATCGGAGAGGTAGGCGCCGGTCTCGATGTTCTCCTTCACGTTCAGGTTGCCGATGAGGTTATAGAGCTGGAACACATAGCCCAGGTGCTTGCGGCGGTACTGGGTGAGCCGCTTTTCGCTCATGTCCCGGAGCTTGTCGCCGCCGATGGAGATGTAGCCGCCATCGGCGCTGTCGATGCCGCCGATGATGTTCAGCAGGGTGGATTTGCCGCTGCCGGAGGGGCCCAGCAGCACGCAGATCTCCCCCTTGGCCACGGAGAAATTCATGCCCCGCAGCACCTCCTGCCGGGTGTCGCCGGCGCCGTAGCCCTTTTGCAAGTCCACGATCTGCAGGAAATTCTTCTCATTGTCTGACATATACGCCTCTTTTCTGCGGGGATCGGCCCCGCCGCATATTTGGTTAAGGAGGACTAACTGCCGGAAATAAAAAATAGTTAGTCACGACTAACTTCCGGGGCAGAGTATAGCACATCAAAAAAGCAAATGCAAGGGCTTTTGCGGGATTTTCATAGGAATTTGAGAGAAAAACCGCCGAAAGGATCCGCCACGGGGGAGTTTACTCTGCTGCCGGCGGTTCCACATCCCACTGGATGGGCTCCATGCCCAGGGAACGGATGGCGGAGATGACGTGGTCGTCGTATTCGCCATAGGGACAGCGGATCAGGGTGGGGGCGATGCCGGTTATGGCTTTTACCTTATCGTTGCAGGCGGTGACATCGGCGACGATCTGATCGGCGGAGAGGGAATTATAATGGTCGTGGTGGTTGGAGTGGTTCATGACCTCCATGCCTGCCTCGTGCAGTGCCTGGACGGACTCGGGATATTTATCCACCCAATCCCCCACCAGGAAGAAGGTGGCCTTGACCTGGTACTGATTCAGAATGCCGATGAGCATTTGGGTGTCCTCGTTGCCCCAGGCGGCGTCGAAGGAGATGGCACAGTATTTTTTGCCGCCCTCGTCGGGGCGGTCCACGCTGTAAATGGGGAGCTGGCGGGCGGCTGTGACGGCGGTGATGGCAGCGGGCACATGGACGGCGCCGAAAATGGCCGCGGCGGCCAGCAGCGCACAGGCGGCCAAGGCGATGCTCTTGGGAATGAGGAAGACCCGGACGGGCTTGCGGGACATATGAATTCCACCTTTCTTTTTTTGCTACCCTATGCGCTCCCAGGCGGGGATATACCCCGGGGCGGGGGCGGAAAAAGGACTGTTAATTCCGGGCACTGAGCGGTATAATAAAGAAAAAGACTGAAAATCTGAACGAAAATGAGGTGCGAATATGTGTACAGCGGCGACTTACCAAACGAAGGATTTTTACATGGGCCGAAACCTGGACTATGAGTTCTCCTATGGGGAGGAGGTCACCATAACGCCGAGGAATTATCCCTTTGTTTTTCGCCAGGCGGGCGCGATGGAGTCCCACTATGCCATGATCGGTATGGCCTTTGTGGCGGAGGGGTATCCCCTTTACTATGACGCGGTGAACGAAAAGGGGCTGGGCATGGCGGGGCTCAACTTCGTGGGCAACGCGGTGTACAGTGACGGCGGGGGCGGAAAGGACGCGGTGTATGTGGCGCAGTTTGAGCTGATCCCGTGGATCCTGGGCCGGTGCGGATCGGTGCGGGAGGCGAGAGAAGCTCTGGCCGGGATGGTGCTCACGGGGACGCCTTTTTCCCCACAGCTCCCGGCGGCGCAGCTGCACTGGATGATCGCGGACAGGGAGGCGTGCATCGTGGTGGAGGCCACAGCGGACGGGCTGCACATCTATGATGACCCCGTGGGCGTGCTGACCAATAACCCGCCGTTTCCCATGCAGCTTTTTGCCCTGAACAACTACGCCGGGGTATCCAGCAGGCAGCCGGAGGGTGTATTTGCCGGGGCGCTGGGGCTGGATCTGTACAGCCGGGGCATGGGCGGCATGGGCCTGCCCGGGGATCTGTCCAGCCAATCCCGGTTTGTCCGGGCGGCGTTTACCAGGCTGAACGCCCTGTCCGGGCCGGGAGAGCGGGAGAGCGTGAGCCAGATGTTTCACATCCTGGGGGCCGTGGAGCAGCAGCGCGGCTGCTGCCAGGTGGCAGACGGGGCCTATGAGATGACCCTGTACTCCGCCTGCTGGAACGCGGACCGGGGGATCTACTACTACACCACCTATGACAACCGGCAGATCACCGCCGTGGACATGCACCGGGAGGACCTGGACGGGAACGGGCTCGTCCGCTATCCCGTTCTGACAGAGGGGGAGATCCGGCGGCAGAACTGAAACGGTTTGATGGAAAAAAACACGGAGGAGCCGCGGCGACGCCGCAGCTCCTCAGCGTACCGAAAAGCCTTTTCGGCACGCTGAGGAGTAGCTTTTGAAGCTTTGTAAAAGCTTCAAAAGTTTTTGATTTTAATAGTGAGGGACACCCTTCTTGGGTTTCCCTCACACACCCTTCCTTACCGTTTTCACAGTTTTCACCTTTTATAGACAATTTGAATAAGAGCCGCGGCGAATGCCGCGGCTCTTATTCGTTGGGGTATGTTGGGTATGCGTAAAAATTTACGCGGAGGGTAACGATGGTTTACAGCAGGGAATAGTTCACGATCAGGCCGGCGAACACGATGGAAACCATGCTCAGGAGCTTGATGAGGATGTTGATGGCCGGGCCGGCGGTATCCTTGAAGGGATCGCCCACGGTGTCGCCCACCACGCCGGCTTTATGGCTGTCGCTGCCCTTGCCGCCGTAGTTGCCGGCCTCGATATACTTTTTGGCATTGTCCCACGCGCCGCCGGCGTTGGCCATGTAGATGGCCATAAGGAAGCCCGTGACGGTGGCACCGGCCAGCAGGCCCACAACGCCCTTGAAGCCCAGGATCATACCCACCACGATGGGGGTGACCACGGCGATGACGGTGGGCAGGACCATTTCCTTCAGGCTGGCGCGGGTACACAGGTCCACGCACTTGGCATAGTCGGGATCCGCCTTGCCCTCCATGAGGCCGGCGATCTCCCGGAACTGGCGGCGGACCTCCAGCACCACGCTCTGGGCTGCGCGGCCCACGGAGTTCATGGTCAGCGCCGCGAAGATGAAGGGCAGGCACGCGCCGATGAACAGGCCCACCAGCACCACGGGGTTCATCAGGGAGAAGTCCTCAAAGGTGACGGCGACGCCTACCTCCTTGACCTTCTCAATATAGGAGGCCATGAGGGCCAGGGCGGTGAGGGCGGCGGAGCCGATGGCGAAGCCCTTGCCGGTGGCGGCGGTGGTGTTGCCCAGGGAGTCCAGGGCGTCGGTGCGGGTGCGGACCTCCGGCTCCAGGCCGGCCATTTCGGCGATGCCGCCGGCGTTATCGGCTACGGGGCCGTAGGCGTCGGTAGCCAGGGTGATGCCCAGGGTGGAGAGCATGCCCACAGCTGCCAGGGCGATGCCGTACAGGCCCATGCCCGTGCTGGCTGCGCCGCCGGACAGGAAGAAGGCCAGCAGGATGCACACAGCCACGATGACGATGGGGATGGCCGTGGACAGCATGCCCAGGCCCAGGCCGCCGATGATGATGGTGGCAGAGCCGGTCTGGCTCTTGCTGCTCAGCTCCTGGGTGGGCTTATAGGTATCGGAGGTGTAGTATTCGGTGGCTTTGCCGATGAGCACGCCGGCTGCCAGGCCGGAGAGAATGGCGATATACAGGCCCCAATGCTCGATGCCCAGCAGCGCCCAAACCAGGAAGAAGGAGATGATGGCAATGAGGATGGCGGCCAGGTTGGTGCCACGGGACAGTGCCTTGAGCAGGGTGCGCTGGTCGGCGTTTTCGTCGGTCTTGACGAAGAAGGAGCCAATGATGGAGCAGAGAATGCCCACGGCCGCCATGACCATGGGGATGGCCATGGCTTTGAAGGCCTGGTCGGAGAAGGCGGCCACGCCCAGGGCGGAGGCGGAGATGATGGAGCCCACATAGGACTCATACAGGTCCGCGCCCATGCCGGCTACGTCGCCCACGTTGTCGCCCACGTTATCGGCGATGACGGCGGGGTTGCGGGGGTCATCCTCGGGGATGCCCGCTTCCACCTTGCCCACAAGGTCAGCGCCCACGTCGGCGGCCTTGGTGAAGATGCCGCCGCCCACACGGGCAAACAGAGCCATGGAGCTGGCGCCCATGCCGAAGGTCAGCATGGCGCTGGTGATGTCCGCGGCCTCCAGCTTGAACACAAAGCGCAGCAGCAGGAACCACACGGAGATGTCCAGCAGGCCCAGGCCCACCACGGTGAAGCCCATGACGCTGCCGGCGGAGAACGCCACACGCAGGCCCTTATTCAGACCCTCGCGGCAGGCGTTGGCGGTGCGGCAGTTGGCCTTGGTGGCAATGCGCATGCCCACAAAGCCGCTGAGACCGGAGAAAAAGCCGCCGGTCAGGAATGCGAAGGGGACGAACCAGGTCAGCAGCTTGCACCCTGCCATGATGCTCAGCACCACGACCATGCAGGCAAAGAAAATGCCCACCACGGTGTACTGCCGGCGCAGATAGGCGTTGGCGCCCTCGCGGATGGAGCGGGAGATCTTGCTCATCAGGGGGGTGCCCTCGTCATAGCGCAGAACCCGCTTACCGGTGATGAGCGCAAACAGCAGCGCAAGGATGGACCCGATGAAGGTCGCTAACACAAGATATTTTTCCATTCAGTCTTCCTCTTTTCATCTCGGCACGTGCCGAATTTTCTCGCCTTGCGAGACGCTTCATTATAGGAAAGATTTGCGGAATTCGTCAAATTTTCTCTATTTTTTTGGGGAGGACTGAAAAAAAGTGGATATTGTGCCGTCGTTTTGACCATAACTTTTTTGGCAAAAAAGTTATATTTTTCCGGGATAATTTTTGAGGTTTTCACCTGGATAATGAAATGTACCATATGTGTGGTACATATTTTAAGCGTGAGAATAATTGAAACAGCGGAAGAAAAAATTTTTTTACAGAACTTTTTGGGGTAAAAACAAAAATATTTCCCGCAAAAGTAATGGAATATTCCTGATACAACTTTTTGTTCGCGTATCTGTTTTTTTAACGGCACAGTTTGGCATATAAATGGCATTTTGCACAATGGCGCTTGGCGGGGAGGAAATGCCTGCGCCGGCGTAAAAAGGGACCGCCTTCAGCCCTGCCCGCAGGATCCGGGCGGGGGCCGAAAACGGTCCTCTTTGGTGTTACTCTTTCGCTGCCAGCAGGGCATCCACAGCGGCATGCTCCGCGGCCAGGCCGCGATGATGCTGCTCCAGATAGCGGCGATAGGCTGCGCACTCGGCGGCCGTGGGGACATAGACGCTGCTGTCCTCCGTCCGGAATACGTCCTCCTGGAGGAAGTCCTCCAGGGTCTTGCCGGAGGCGTGCACCGTGAGGTACTGGGCCAACAGGGCCATGCCGTAGGGGCCGCCCTCGCCGGCTTCGGCCATCACCGACACGGGCGCACCCATTGCCGCGGCCAGGTAGCGCTGGGCTACGCCGGGGGTTTTGAATATACCGCCGTGACCGGTGAGACGGTCGATCCTGACCTGCTCGTCGGCCAGGATCCGCATGCCCACTGCCAGGGCTGCCATGACGGCACAGAGCTGGGAGCGCATGAAGTTGGCCAGGGTGAACGAGCTCTCCGGCTTGCGCAGCAGCATGGGCAGGCCCTCTGTCAGGCCCACCACAGGCTCGCCGGCCATGTAGTTATAATACACGACGCCGTCACAATCGTCGTCGCCCAGCAGGCTCTCCTCAAAGAGCAGACGGTAGACGGCGGCGTCATCGGCCGGGGTGCCCAGCAGCTGGGCAAAGCGCTTGAACAGCCTGCACCAGGCGTCGATCTCCGTGGTGCCGTTATTGCAGTGGACCATGGCCACGGAGTGGCCGGAGGGGGTGGAGACGATATCGATGTCCCGATACAGCTTGCGCAGGGGGTGCTCCAGCACCACCATGGAGAAAATGGATGTGCCGGCGGACACGTTGCCGGTGCGGACGGCCACGGAGTTGGTGGCCGCCATGCCGGTGCCGGCATCCCCCTCCGGGGGCGCCAGGGGAACACCCGGGTGCAGCCGGCCGCTGGGATCCAGCAGCCGCGCGCCCGATTCGGTCAGCGTACCGGCGCAGGTACCCGCCGTCAGCACCTGGGGCAGGATCTGGCGGATGCGCCACGGGAATCCGTAGGGCGCCACCAGGGCGTCAAACTGATCCAGCATACCGGCGTCGAAGTCATGGGTCTCCGGGTCGATGGGGAACATGCCGGAGGCATCTCCCACGCCCATGGCAAAGCGGCCGGTGAGGCGGTAGTGGATATAGCCCGCCAGGGTGGTGATATGGGCTACCTGGGGAACGTGGGGCTGCTTTTGCAGCACGGCCTGATAGAGCTGGGCAATGGACCAGCGCAGGGGAATATTGAACCGGAACAGCTGCGTCAGCTCCTCCGCCGCGGCCACGGTGTTGGTATTGCGCCAGGTCAGAAACGGGGCCAGCTGGTTTCCGGCCTCGTCCAGGGCCAGGTAGCCGTGCATCATGCCGGATATGCCGATGGCACCGATGGACTCCAGGTGTACGCCGTAGGTGCGCGCCACGGATTCATCCAGGTCCCGGAAACTGGCCTGGACCCCGGATACGGCATCCTCCAGCTTATAGGTCCACAGGCCGCGGTCCAGGGTGTTCTCCCACTGGAAGGCGCCGCTGGCCAGCACCATATGATCCGGCCCGATGAGCACGGATTTTATCCGGGTAGAGCCCAGCTCAATGCCCAAAGCCGTCTCGCCGGACCGGATACAGCTTACCTTTTCTTCAAAACGCATGGGCTACCTCCGCTCAAAATACAAAGGCGATCTTAAAGTGGCCGTATTTACCGGTGGCGTAGTCAAAGGCCTTCTCCCAATCCTCCAGCTGGAAGGTCTGGGTGATCATGCCGTCGGTCTTCAGCGTGCCGTCATGAATATGCTCGATGACAAAGGGGAAGCAGTAGGGGGACAGGTGGGAGCCCAGGACATCCAGCTCCTTGCCGTCGCCGATGACGGACCAATCCAGCGTGGTGGGGGCGCCGAACACGGAAAACTCCACAAAGCGGCCCAGCTTGCGGATCATATTCATGCCCTGGGTGACGGAGGAGGGATGGCCGGTGGCCTCGATATAAATATCGCAGCCGTAGCCGTCCGTCAGCTTCATGATCTCGGCCACTACGTCAACCTTGGAGGGGTTCCAGACCAGGTCGGCGCCGAACTCCTTGGCCTTTTCTAGGCGGGCGTCCATCATATCCAGCACGATGAGCTTGGTGGGATTCTTCATGCGGGCATAGGTGACCATGCCCAGGCCCAGGGTGCCGGCGCCGGAAATGACCACCACGTCCTCGTTGGTGATCTGGGCGCGGTCCACACAGTGCTTGGAGCAGGCATAGGGCTCCACCAGCAGGGCCTTCTCCAGGGGCATATCCTCCGGCACCCGGTGCAGCACCGCCGTCTTGGGATAGCGGACATACTCCGCCATGCCGCCGTTATTGGTGGACTGGAAGCCGAAGGTGGCGTGGGGCTGACACATCCAATAGCGGCCGCTCTTGCAGAAGCGGCACTCGCCGCAGGGAACGATCTGATCGGCGGTAATGCGCTCACCCAGCTTATACTCCTTCACATTCTCGCCCACGGCCACAATGCGGCCCAGGAACTCGTGGCCGGGGATAAAGGGGGGCTTGACCCAGGAGGGATCCGTTTCATTGCCCCAGAAACGCTCTGCGCCGTGCATGCATTTCAGGTCGCCGGCGCAGATGCCGCAGCCCTCGGTCTTGATGAGAATGTCATCGGGGCCGCACTCGGGGACCGGATAGTTGGTTTCCAGCTTATAATCATGCTTGCCATAGGCAACCAGTGCCTTCATCGTCTTGGGAATCATATTTTTTCTCCTTTCAGCCAATCAGAAAATATTCCAGCATCTTTTGGATCGAAACATCCCAAAAGCCCCACTCATGCTCGCCGGGCCACTCCTCATAGCGGAAGTTCAGCCCCTTGGACTGCATGTAGTTCTTCAGCGCCACGTTATCCTCGTGCATAAAGTCCTCCGTGCCGCAGGTCATATAGAGCTTGGGCAGCTTTTCCCGCCGGGCTGCCTCATCCACCAGGTGATAGGGGTCCATGGCCTCGGGATAGGAGAGGTCTTCGCCGTAAATACCGGTGCGATCCTTCAGCCAGCCGCGCAGCTCCTTGCGGCCGGCATAGTCGTCATCCAGCACGAATTTGCGCAGATCCGCCACGCTGGAAAACGCGCCGATGCCCATGAAACGATCCGGATTGCCCAGGCCGCAGGCCAGTGCGCCGTAGCCGCCCATGGACAGGCCCGCGATCATCAGATCCTCCGGCGCGACGGAGATGTTGAACTGCTTGGCTGCCAGCTCCGGCAGCTCCTGGGTGATATAGGTATAATAGGCGGGGCCATTCTTCATGTCCATATAGAAGCTGCGCTGCACCTCCGGGGCCAGCACGGCAATATCGAAAAGCTCCGCGTAGCGCAGGATGGACGTGCGGTGCATCCAGGCGGCCCAGTTATCGGACAGGCCGTGCAGCAGGATCAGCGTCCGGGGCTTATCGGAGGGGGTAATGCCGGGGTGGAGGGGCTCCACACCCAGGTGCTTTCTGCTGTCGTGGGGCAGGATGATACCGATGCTGGTATCCATATTCATGGATTTGGAATAAAAAGAACCGTTATAAACGCCCATTTTTCTCCTCCTTACTTCTTCAAAAGGGACTTCAGGGACTGGTGGCGGCTGACGCAGTCGATGGCCACCACGGCCACCAGCACGGCACCCTTGACCAGCATCTGCAGGTATTCGCTCATACCGGCCACGGCCATGCCGTTGGCCAGGATACCCATGACCAGCATACCGCCGATCATGCCGGTGGCCTTGCCCTCGCCGCCGGTAACGCTGACGCCGCCTACCACGCAGGCGATCAGGGCATCCATCTCCATGCCGTTGCCGTTCATGGGCTGGCCGGAGTTCACACGGGACATGAGCACGATGCCGGACAGCGCTGCCAGGAAGCCCGCGATGACATAGCCCAGCACACGCACACGCTGCACACGAAGACCGGACAGACGGGCGGCCTCCTCATTGCTGCCCACGGCATAGAACTGGCGGCCTATATAGGTTTTATTCATGATAAATGCACCCAGGGCGATGACGATGACCATGACCAGCACGCACACCGGGATCACGCCGAACAGGTAGCCCTGGCCCAGCCACTTCATGCTCTCAGGCAGACCGTAGACAGGGTAGCCGCCGGTGATGATATAGGCCAGGCCTCTGGCGGCGTAGCTCATGCCAAGGGTCATGATCAGGGGAGGCATCTGGGTATAGGTTATGAGCAGGCCGTTGATAAGGCCGATGATCACACCCACCACCAGGCCGGCCAGGCAGGCCAGGATGGGGGAGACACCGAACTGCACCATCAGCATGGCGGAAATAACACCCACCAGGCCCATCTGATTGCCGATGGACAGGTCGATGCCGCCGGAGATGAGCACAAAGGTCATGCCCACGGACAGGATGCCGATATTGGCTACCTGGCGCAGAATGGTGACCATATTGCCGGTGGTGGCAAAATTGGGCACCGCCAGGGAGAACACCGCGATAAGGACCACCAGCATGATCCAAACGGCGTATTCTTTCAGGTTCAGCTTCTTTTTTTGCATAGCAAGCACCTCACACTTTCCAGAAAATCATTGGCCGGATGCCAGGGAAAGAATGGTCTCCTGAGAGAATTCCTCCCGCTCCAGGATCCCCGCCTGCCGGCCCTCACACAGCACCAGGATCCGATCGGACATGCCCAGGATCTCCTCCATATCCGAGGAGATCATCACGATGGCGATCCCCTGGCGGCACAGCTCGTTCATCAGCTTATAGATCTCATGCCGCGCACCCACGTCGATCCCGCGGGTGGGCTCATCGAAAATGAGCACCTTGCAGTTGGCGGCCAGCCACTTGGCCAGGACCACCTTCTGCTGATTGCCGCCGGACAGGTTGCGCACCAGCTGTGCAATGGAGGGGGTCTTCACCGTTACGGTGTCCACCAGGCGGTTGACCTTCTCCTTTTCCTTGCGGCTGTTGAGCACTGTGAAATGGGAGATGTCACCCATGGTGGCCATGCTGATGTTGGTGAAGATGGGCAGATTCAGCAGCAGACCCTGCTGCTTCCGGTCCTCCGGGATCAGGCCGATCCCCAGCTTTACCGCGTCGGAGGGATGGGTGGGATGAATGGGCTGACCATTCAGGAGAATGGTGCCGCTGTCCACGGGGTCCGCGCCGAAGACCATGCGCATGGTCTCTGTGCGCCCGGCACCCACAAGGCCTGACAGGCCCAGTATCTCGCCGCTGTGGACGGCGAAGGAAATATGCTCCACACCGTTGCCGCTGACGTCCTGCAGCTCCAGCACCACGTCCCCGGGCGTGAAGTCCCGCTTGGGATATGTGTCGCTGACCTCGCGGCCGACCATCAGGCGGATCAGCTCATCCCGGTCCACCTGGGCGGTGGGCACCGTTTTGATGAACTTGCCGTCCCGCAGCACCGAGACACGGTCGGAGATCTGAAAGACCTCCGCGATGCGGTGGGAAATATATATAATGGTGACGCCCTTCTTTTTCAGCATGTCCACGATCTCAAACAGCGTCTCTACCTCGGCGTCCGTCAGGGGAGCGGTGGGCTCGTCCATGACCAGGACCTTTACGTCCCGGGTCAGGGCCTTTGCGATCTCCACCAGCTGCATGTTGGCTACCGACAGGTTCTTGACCGTTTCCTTTGCATTGATCCTGGCGTGCATGCTGTCCAGAATTTTCTGGGCGCGTTCTTCCGTGATTGCCTTGTTAAACAGTTTGCCGCTGCCGATGCGCTGGCCCATGAAAATGTTCTCGGCCACGCTCAGCTCGGGCATCATATTGAATTCCTGATAGATCACATGAATGCCCAGCTCCATGGACTGGTGGGGCTCCATGTGGGCATGGGATACTCCTTCAAAGACGATCTCGCCTGCATCCGGCCGGATGGCGCCGGAAAGGGTCTTGATAAGAGTGGACTTTCCCGCACCGTTCTCGCCCATCAGGGCGTGTACTTCTCCGCGGCGGAAGCTGATGGAAACATCATCCAAAGCCTTCACGCCGGTATATTGCTTGCTGATATGCTTGAGCTCCAGAATGTTCTGTTCTTCCATTGGCTCTCATCCTTTCTTGTATGGCTTATATGCAATGAGCCGGCAGCGACAAATCACTGCCGGCTCACCTCATAGACGTTCTATGTCAACAGTCTATTTGCAGCAGGCCGATTTTTTACTGTACGTCAGCCTGGTGCAGGGGATTCACGGGATAGGTCACGCAAGCCATGGACTCGTCGATCTCGCCGGTCAGAGCAGCCTTTACGCAGCGCTCATACATCTGGCTCACCTGGTTGACCAGGTCCAGGTCGATGGTGCAGTAGAACATGTCGCCTTCCTTCAGGGCAGCCAGGCCGTCGGCGCTGGCGTCGCAGCCAACCAGGGCGATGCCATCCTTGGCAAAGCTCTTGCCGGCAGCCTTGAAGGCCTCATACACGCCCAGCACACCGCCGTCGTTGATGCCCATTACGCCCTGGATATCGGGAATGGCCTGCAGGAAGTTCTCACCGGCGGGCACGCCCTCGTTGGCGAAGCCGGCATCCTGTGCCATAACGATCTCACCGGTGGGGCAGACCTCGGCGAAGCCATCGCGCATGCCGCGCTCACGCTCAACCAGGAAGTCCAGTGCGGAGTAGCTGCAGATGGCAACTTTGCCGCTGCCCTCATGCTCGTTGACGAACTTGCCCATTTCCTGGCCGATGACCTTGCCCACCTCATAGTTGGAGCAGATGCAGGCATACTGGGCAATGTCGGACTTATAGTCGTAGGAGGCAACGATGATGCCCTTGTCCACGGCCTGCTTCAGCAGGTCTGCGCAGGCCTCCTCGGCGGAGTTCTGCAGAATGATGATGTCACAGCCGGCGTTGATGAAGTTCTCCAGAGCGGTGACGATCTTGCTGGCGCCGCCCTCGATGTCGGCGGTGATCAGCTTGTAGCCAGCGTCGTTGCAGCGCTTTTCGATATCCTTGCGCATATCGATAAACACCGCGTTGCTGTTGATGCCGGTCAGAGCCAGGCCGACCGTCAGTTTCTTCTCGCCGTTATCCTTATTGGAGTCCTTGCTGCCGCAGCCGGCAAGCAGACCCAGGACCATAACGACGGACAGGAGCAGCGCAAAAAACTTTTTCATAATTCCAGTCCTTTCTCTTTTTGATAAGTTAATCCGTTTTTGAAAGTTAATTGCAAAAACAGCTTATAGTATATATTATAAGCCTGCCGGGTTCCCTGTCAAGTAACAGTTCCCACATAATACAACTGACGATTTTGTCTAATTTTACAACGTGAATTTTTTATCAAATTGGGCGATTTTGCTTGTATATGGCAATATTTGTGATATAATGAATTTGATTTTAAAAACGAATATATAAAACAAGGAGATGGGCAATATAAAAAAGCCGGCGAGCCTGGAGATCCAGCGGAAAAACTACACAGACATATTTCAGCTGTTTTTGCAAAATGAGCGTCTTACCAAACAGAATATTGTAAATGCGCTGCATCTGAGCCTCCCTACCGTTACGCAGAACGTCAACCTCCTGTGCCAGCAGGGCCTTTTGTGTGAGGCCGGAACCATGGGAAATACCGGCGGGCGGCGGGCCATGACCTATTCGTTCTCCGCCGACGCACGCATCGCCATCGGCGTGGATATTACCCGCAACCACGTTGCCATTGTGGCGGTGGATCTGCGGGGCGCGGTGTTTTATAAGGAGCGGGTCCGCAAAAAATTTGAGCGCTGCGACGACTACTACCGCTTCCTGGGGGACATGGTCCGGCACTGCATCGAGCAGATCCAGTGCCCGGAGGAGCGCATCCTGGGGGTGGGCATCGGCGTGCCCGGGCTGGTTACGGCGGATAATCAGACGGTGTTCTACGGGGAGATCCTGCATATCACCGGCGAGACCTGCGCCGATATGTCCCGCTATATCCCGTACCCGACGGCGCTGCTCAACGACGCCAACGCCGCAGGCTTTGCGGAAACATGGGTCAACAAGGACATCAAGACGGCGTTCTACCTGATGCTGTCCAACAATATCGGCGGCGCGGTCATTATCGACGGATCCCCCTACGCCGGGTACCACCACCACAGCGGCGAGGTGGGGCACCTGTGCATTGAGCGCAACGGACGGCCCTGCTACTGCGGGCAAAAGGGCTGCGTGGACCGCTACCTGGCTGCCACGGAGCTGTCCGACCTGACCGACGGGCGACTGGCGGATTTCTTTGCCCTGCTGGAGAAAAAGGACCCCCGGGCGCTGGCCTGCTGGGACACCTATCTGGATGATCTGGCACTGACCAACCGCAATGTCCATATGCTGTTTGACTGCCCCATTATTCTGGGCGGCTATGTGGGCGAGTACATCGCCCCCTACATGGATGAGATCCGCAGGCGCACCGGAGCGCTGGACCCCTTTGAGACCAGCGCCGAATACCTCCATGCCTGTCACTACCGCACGGAGGCCATTGCCGCAGGAAGCGCCCTGCACTTTATTGTCAAGTTCTTGGAGACCGTTTGAACCCGGCAGAGCCCCCAAAAGGGACCCCGGTACCATAAGAATGACTACAAAAGGAGTGAAGGAGTTATGAACATCATTGACAAATTCCGGCTGGACGGCAAGAGCGCTTTCGTCACCGGCGGCGCCCGGGGCATAGGCAAAAGCGTTGCCACGGCCTTTGCCGAGGCCGGCGCGGATGTGGCCATCGTGGATGTGGACATTGCCACGGCGGAAGCGACCGCCGCGGAGATCGCAGCGGCCACCGGCCGCCGAATGACGGCCATTGCCTGCGATGTTACCGACCCGGAGCAGGTGGACCGGATGGTGGATGAGGTGGTAAAAACCTACGGGAAGCTGGATGTTGCCTTCTGCAACGCGGGCATCTGCATCAATGAAGCGGCCGAGAATATGACCTATGCCCAGTGGAGCAAGGTCATAAACATCAATCTCACCGGCGTGTTTCTGACGGCCCAGGCCGCGGGACGACAGATGCTCAAGCAGGGGGGCGGCTCCATCATCAACACCGCCTCCATGTCCGCCCATATCGTCAATGTCCCCCAGCCCCAGTGCGCCTACAACGCCTCCAAGGCCGGCGTCATTCAGCTGACGAAATCCCTGGCTGTGGAGTGGGCGGCGAGAAACGTCCGGGTCAACTGCATCAGCCCCGGCTATATCGGCACCGATCTGACCCTGAACTCGCCCTCCTTGGTGCCGCTGATCGAGCAGTGGAACCAAATGTCCCCCATACACAGACTGGGTAAGCCGGAGGAATTGCAGGCTATCTGCGTATACCTGGCCAGCGATGCCAGCCCCTTCACCACCGGCGGGGACTTTGTTGTGGACGGCGCGTTTACCTGTTTCTGATTTCCCCTCGAACAATAAGAGAAAAGCACCCCCGTGGGGGTGCTTTTCTGCTTTTTTCGGAACAATGGAAAAAAGCCGGGATCGGCTCAGCTTTCCTTCCGGTAGGGAACACCCAGCTTGGCGGGCACGCGGAAGTTGCTGCGGAAAATGGTGAGCACGATGGTGAGGATATAGGGCAGAGCGATGATAAGCTCTGTGGGGACAGCCGTGGTGCCGGTGCGGAAATAGATGGACAGAGCATCCGCCAGGCCGAAGGCCAGGGTGCCCAGCACCGCACCCTTGGGCGACCAGTTGCCCAAGAAGCAAATGGCGAAGGCGATCCAGCCACGGCCGCCGATGACGTTGCTGCTGAACATGCCCAGATAACCCACCGTATAGAACGAGCCCGCCAGGCCGCCGATGCAGCCGGCCACCAGCACCGTGAGGAAGCGGATGCGGTTCACCGGCAGGCCCGCCACGTCCACGGCCACGGGATTTTCGCCGGTGGAGCGGATGGCCAGGCCCAGGGAGGTCTTATACAGCACGAAGATGGACACGGGGATGAGAATATAGGCGATGTAGGTGAGGATGTTCTGCTGGAAGAAGATCTCGCCGATGAAGGGGATCTTGCTCAGCAGGGGAATAGACAGCTTCGGCAGGGTGCTGATCTGCAGAGGGGTGGTGGGGACGCCGAAGAGCACACGCTGGAAGTAAGAGCAGATACCCACGGCCAGGATATTCATGGCGGTGCCGGTGACCACCTGCTGCTGCCCTAAGGTCACGGTGACAAAGGCATACAGCAGAGCCATCAGACCGCCCAGGACAATGGCCAGCAGCAGGCCCACCAGGAGGCTGCCGGACAGGTAGACGCCTACAAAGCCGCCCCAGGCACCGATGAGGAATATGCCCTCAATGGCGCAGATCATCATGCCTGTGCGCTCGGCGTAGACCTCCGCCAGGGCGCCCAGCAGCAGGGGGGTGCTCATCATTATGGCGCGGGTGAGGATATTGACCATAGATCATACACCTGCCTTTCTCATCATGGCCTTTTTCTTCTTGGTATCCATGGCGTAGCGGACGGCGTAGGAGATGATCACGCAGATCATCACCACGCCCTCAATGAGCTCGATGATGCTGGCGGGGATATTCAGACCCGGCAGGCGGCCCATGGTGGTGCCCATTACGTTCAGGAAGCCGAAAAGAAGGGAGGCGAAAATGCAGCCCAGGGGATTGCCGTTGGCGAGAATGGCGATGCCGATGCCGTAGGAACCGATGGAAGCATTGAAGTCACGCAGCAGCATGTGCTGCACGCCGTTGATCTCCGTGAGGCCTGCCATACCGGCCAGGCCGCCGGCGATCATGAAGCTGATGACATAGATCTTGCCGGAGCTGATGCCGCCCAGGCGGGAGGCATCGGCATTTTTGCCCACGGCACGGATCTGGAAGCCCAGCTGGGTCTTGTTCAGCAGGATCCACGCGGCCACGGCGGCGGCCACGGCGATGACAAAGCCCAGGTGGACCCGGGTGCCGGGGATGATATTGGGGAGATAGGCAGAGGAGGAAATGGCATCCGTCTGCATATACTCCGCCTTGGTCTCCTGCAGCGAGGTGCGCAGCAGATAGTCCATAAAGTTGGTGATGACATAGGTGCTCATCATGCTCACCAGGAATTCGTTGGCGTGGAATTTTGCCTTGGCTCCGCCGATGAGGCCGCCCACGGCCGCGCCGCCGGCAAAGGAGCCCAGCAGCACCAGCAGGAGCAGCAGCCAGGTGGGCAGGCTGTCCTGCAGGCCCAGAGACAGGGCTACGGCGATGATGGCGCCCATGGTGAACTGGCCCTGGGCACCGATATTAAAGAGGTTGGCGTTGTAAGTAAAGGCAAAGGCCAGGGAGGTGAAGATGAGGGGGGTGGCTTTTACCAAAATCTCGCCCAGGTTATATTTATCGGTGACGATCTTCTGCAGGGCCTGGCCGCACACGTCCAGGGGGTTCACCTTCATGAACAGCAGCAGCAGGCCGCTGATGACCAGGCCGATGACCACGGCGGCGATATTATACAGAAGAACATTGGTTTTCGATTTCATACGTTTTGCACCTCCTCCTCCAGCGGGACACCGGCCATCAGCAGGCCGATCTGCTGGGTGGTGAGCTGACCGTTGCGGTAAATGCCCATGAACTTGCCGCCGTGCATGACGGCGATGCGGTCGCACATCTCAAAGATCTCCGACAGCTCCGTGGAGATCAGGAGCACCGCCTTTTGGTTGGCCTTTTCCTCCAGGATCACGTGGTGGATGCGGTCCACCGCGCCCATATCCAGGCCCCGGGTGGGCTGATTCAGGATCAGCAGACGGGAGGCCAGGTCCACCTCCCGGCCCAGGACCACCTTCTGCTGGTTGCCGCCGGAGAGGCTGCTGGCGGTATCGTGGCAGTCGTTGGCCTTGACCCGGTGATTTTCGATGAGCTGGTTGGTATAGCTGTCCAGCTTTTCCCGGCGGATGAAACCGTGGTTGAACCAATCCTTGTCGAAGCAGCGCTTGAGCAGGATATTCTCCGAAAGGGTCATATCCATGACCATGCCGTCCCGGTACCGGTCCACGGGGACATAACCGATGCCGCAGGCATTGCGGCGGCGGATGCTGGCGCCGGTGATGTCCTGCCCGGCCAGGAGGATCTGCCCGGCGGTGGGCTTTTTCAGACCGCAGATGACATCGCACAGGTCATCCTGGCCGTTGCCGCTGACGCCGGCGATGCCGAAGACCTCCCCCTGGCGGATGGTAAAGGAAATATCGCTGAGCAGGGGGGCGGCGTGCTTTTCCTGCAGGGAAACGTCCTGGAGCGTCAGCACCGGATCGCCGGTACACTCCTTTTGGTCGCGCACGGGGGGCACGATCTCCTGGCCGATCATCAGGCGGGCCAGCTGCTGCTCATCGGTGTCCGCCCGGCGGACCTCGTCCACCACCACGCCGTTGCGCATGACCACGATGCGGTCGGCCACCTCCATGACCTCCTTCATCTTATGGGTGATGAAGACCACGCTGTTGCCCTTGGCGGTGAAGTTCTTGATAAACTGCATGAGGTGCTCGGACTCCTGGGGAGTCAGGACGGCGGTGGGTTCGTCCATGATGAGAACGCCGGCGTTGATATAAAGAGCCTTCAGGATCTCGACCTTTTGCTGTTGCCCCACGGCCAGCTCGCCCACCGGGCGGTCCATGGGCACGTCAAAGCCGTACTCCTTGGCAATTTTTTCCAGTCTCTTGTTGTGATCCTTCAGGGAGATATACCCGTGGACGTTGCCCAGGATGATATTCTCTGCAGCGGTGTGGGTGGGTACCAAAGAGAAGTGCTGCTGGATCATGGCGATGCCCCGGGCCATGGCATCGGCGGGATTCTTGATCTGCACCTGCTGGCCGCGGATGAGGATCTCCCCCTCGTCCAGGCCGTACAGACCGTACAGGATCTTCATAATGGTGCTTTTTCCGGCGCCGTTTTCGCCCAGCAGCGCCAGCACCTCTCCCTCGCCCACGGTGAGGGAGACATCTTTGTTGGCAATGACCTTTGCAAAGCATTTGGTCACATGCCGCATTTCTACAACGGGAACAGCCATATATTTCCTCCAGTTTCCTTGGATAGCCTGCTGGCCTGCTTTTTTGGAGCAGGCCAGCAGACAGGACGAAACCTTATGTGTAAGGATGATGCGGGAGCTTAGTCAAACAGAGCCTTCAGATCCACAGTGCCGGCCTTCAGGTCCTTAACGGCCTGGTCGCAGGCGGCCTTGGCCTCGGCGGGGCAGTTGTCGGTGTAGACGGGGAAGTAAATATCCTCGGCCACGCCCACTTCCACGATCTGATGTCCGGCCAGCTTGCCGGCCAGGAACTGATCGATGGCCCAAACGTACATGGTGGCATAGTCAAAGTCGATGGAGGCCACGACGGTCTTGGGGTCGATGCTGGTCTGGTCGGAGGAGTAACCCACAACCTTGGCGCCCTTCTCCACGGCACCGTTGATGACGCCCAGGCCCAGCTCGTTGGCGTACACGAACATCACGTCCGCGCCGTTATCGATCATGTTCTCGGACATCTGCTTGCCCAGGGCCACGTCGGTCCAGCTGTTGGAATAGGCCAGGTTGTAGCTGGCATCGGCGATGCCGCGGTCCTTGGCGATGGAAACGGCGGTCTTGCCGTACACGGCCATCAGGTCCTTCATGGCCTGGTTGGGGTCACCGCCGATGAGGCCGAACTGGCCGGTGGTGGTGATGTTGCCGGCGATGACGGCGGCCAGGTAGGAAGCCTCATACTCCTTGGGGAACAGGGGGCAGAGGTTGTCGGCATCGCACTTGGAGCCGTTGACGACCATGAAGCGGGTGTTGGGATAGTTGGCGGCTACGCTGGAAGCGGCCTCGTCAAACTGGGAGCCGGCGGCCATGATGATGTCATAGCCACGCTCGGCATACTCACGGAAGGTGGACTCGAAATCGGCTTCCTTCACGGACTCCACATACTCCATCTTGGTGCCCAGCTTCTCGTTGCAGGCCACAACGCCGGCATAGTTGGAAGCGTTCCAGCCCTGGTCATTGATCTCGCCGGGCAGAAGCAGAACGATCTTCAGGTCGGCGGCGGTCTTGGTGCCGTCCTTTTTGTCGTCATTGCTCTTGCTGCCGCAGGCGGTGAGGGTGGCCATCAGCATTACCGTGGCCAAAATGAAAGCAATAATCTTCTTCATGTCAATCCTCCTTTAATTTTCCACGCTGTTTTTAGACAGAATGGTATAATCCTATTGTAAAAAAATTGGGGAAATTGGTCAATGCGACAATTTTCCTATTTTGTTGAAAATGTTACGATACCGGAACAGAATGCACGGAAATTTACCCGGACGGCGGGCGATGCCCGGCTGCCGGCAGAGGGGAAATGCATGACATTTCCGTTTCCTGCCCGGGGGCGAGAAAAAAACAGCGCAGATGGGATCTTTTCCGCGAAAATAGGTGTTTCTTGGCAAAAACTTTATGGGCTGCAGGTGTATAATACGGCATCATGAAAAAGTGGGGAGGCGCAGATATGGATATTTTTAAGGAGCTGCAGGAAGAAGGCGTGGATGCGGCACTGCTGGAGGAGATCCAGCGGTTTCGCCAGGCACATCCGGCGCCCCGGGAGGCGGCGGAGCGTGTTCCCCAGCCACGCTATCTTTACTATGGACGGGAGATTTGGGAGAGCGCGGCGGCGGCTCTGCTGTGTGGGGAGCATCTGCTGCTGGCGGGACCTAAGGCCACGGGCAAAAACGTCCTGGCGGAGAACCTGGCAGCGGTGTTCGGCCGGCCGGTTTGGGATGTGTCCATGTATGTGAATGTGGATGCGGCGGCGCTCATCGGCGCCGATACCCTCCGGGGCGGACAGGTGGAGTTCCGGGAGGGGCCGGTGAGCAAGTGCGCCCGGCTGGGCGGCTTTGGCGTGCTGGACGAGGTGAACATGGCGAAAAACGAGGCCCTGGCGGTGCTGCATGCCACGCTGGATCACCGGCGGGTCATTGACGTGCCGGGCTATGAACGGATCCATCTGGATGAAGCTACCCGCTTTATCGGCACCATGAACTACGGCTATGCCGGCACCCGGGAGCTTAATGAGGCACTGGTGTCCCGGTTTGTGGTGCTGGATATGCCCGTCATCTCCGATGAGAATCTGAAAAAGCTCCTGCGCCGCAGCTTTCCTACCCTGAAGGAGAAGTGGGCGGAGCAATTCACGGCTCTATTTCGGGATTTGCGGCAGAAGTGTGACAGCGGCGAAATCTCCACCAAGGCACTGGATCTGCGGGGCTTGCTGTCAGCCCTGCACCTGATGGAAAAGGGCATCTGCGCCGGGCAGGCCCTGCGTCTGGGCGTTATCAACAAGGCCTTTGAGCCCTTTGAGCAGCAGCTGGCGGCAGACACGGTCTGGGCAAGGATCCCGGAGAAGGCGGATCGGGCCCAGCTGTTTGGGGACTGACTATGGATCGGGAAGAACTGCAAAGCCGCCGGGCCTATAACCAAATCTGGAATGGCGCCGGGCGCTACGACCTGCACCCGGAGGAGGCGGCGTTCGACGACCAGGGAGACGCCGAGCTCTACATAAACACGATTATGGGCCTGGCCTATGGCCTGTATGATTTTTCACGCTTTCAGCCTATGCTGCACAGCTTTCAGCTGCAGCAAAAGGGCGGGCTATATACGGACGTGTTCTGGCTGGGCATGGAGCATGCGGTGTTTGCCCGGGCCGGGAAAACGCGGCCTGCCCTGTCGGGTCTGCGACGGGAATATGCCCAAAGGACTTTGGCCCGGCCCCATCCCCAGGACCCTCGGGAAAGTGCTGAGAGCCTCCGGGCCGCCTGGGCCCGCCACGTCCTCGCAGGAGAGGAGCCCCAGGACCCGTGGCTGCGGCAGGTGCTGGCGGCCCTGGAATTTGACCCGGGGTGGAACGAGCAGAAAATCATAGATCGAACGGAGGAACTGCTGTTTACATTCTTTCGCCGGGCCCGCCGCAGCGTTACCGACCGCCAGTGGGCGGCCTTCGCCGGGCGGAGCATCGTCGGCAAGGGCGGCGGCGTCCGCCTGATCCGTCCCAACGCCCTCCGGGCCCTGGGACGGGGCGACCCCAGCGAAAGCGGCGGGGTCGGCGCCGGAAAGACCATGCGCCTGCTGAGCTTCCTCCAAGGCAAAACGCCGGAGCCCATCCTGCGCCGCTATGTGGAGGACTGCTTCGGTACGTCCATGCTCACCCCCTCGCAGCTGGCGGAGGCAGAGCGGGAGCTGTGCACGGGGGTACACCGGAACTGCCGGCTGCACTTTACCAGAGGAACGCCGCCGGAGCATCCCGTCAGTGCAGACGCCGCCTGGGATGCGGAAAACTTTCGGCGGCAGAGGGAGAAAAATCGGGCGTACTATCAGAAAAACCTTCTGCAAAACCGTCTGACAATCGCCCAGCTCACCCAAAAACTGCAGAACACCCTGCTGCTGCAGCAGGACGAGGATACCTCCCTGGGCCGCGTGGGGCGGCTGCGGGGGGATGTGGCCTGGCGGGCGGCGGCACTGGGCGAGCAGCGGATCTTCACCCGCCGCAGCGACAGCCAGCCCGGGGAGCTGTCCGTGGATATTTTGCTGGACGGCTCTGCCTCCCAAAACCGCCAGCAGGAAAAGCTGGCCGCCCAGGCCTATATCATCGTGGAGAGCCTCAGCCGGTGCCGCATTCCGGTGCGGGTCACGGCGTTTTGCTCCGTCAGCGGGTGTACGGTTCTGCGGATTTTGCGGGACTATGACAAGCCGGAGGAGAATGACCGGGTCTTTGACTATGTGGCCGCCGGGTGGAACAGGGACGGCCTGGCGCTGCGGGCTATGGCCTGGCTTATGCGCAAGGCGGTGAGCCAAAACCGCCTGCTGCTGGTTTTGTCCGATGCCAGCCCCAATGACGACCAGCGTATTCCCGTGGGGGCGCTGCCTCTGGGGGGATACAGCTACAGCGGCAAGCGGGGCGTGGATGATACCGCCCAGGAGACGGGGATCCTGCGCCGCCGGGGCATCCGGCCTGTGTGCATCTTCACCGGCAGCGACCGGGAGCTGCCCGACGCCCGGAAAATTTACGGTCAGGCTATGGAACGCATCCCATCCATCGGTTGGTTTGCCGATGCCGTGAGCCGGCTGCTGTGCAGGCAGCTGCGGCAGGGATGAAGGGCAGAATTAAATGCAGAAAAACCGGTGCCCTCCGCATATTTGCGGAGGGCACCGAGGTTTACATGGCCTGTGCAAGGACCCTGACGATAGACGCAGATTTTTTTGAGAAAATAGAGCAGTCCCCCGGCTTTCACCGGGGGACTGCTCCTGTTAGGAAAATATTTGAGGAGAGAAATTCTTTAGCTGTTCATGGACAGCTTCTTAGCTGCACGCTTCTTGCCGTACACGCAGCAGGCGACCACATAGGCCACGCCGCAGGCAACGCCGATGATGTAGGCAATGGTCCAGGGGATGTTGAAGCCAATCTTCGCATTGGCGATATAGGTCACGCAGATGAATGCGTACCAGCCGCCGGGGATCATGGGCATCCAGGCCCACTTTGCCTTGCCGTTTTCAAACATCCACACGGCGATGCACATCAGGGCGAACAGAGCCAGGGTCTGGTTGGCCCAGGCGAAGTAGCGCCACAGGATCATGAAGCCGTTGGAGTTGACCTTGGCCCAAACCAAAATGGCGATGACCAGGATGAAGATGGGCAGAGCCAAACGGATACGCTTGCCGTTGGTGGATTGGTCGATGTGCAGGGTCTCGGACAGGCTCAGACGCAGAGCACGCAGAGCCGTATCGCCGGAGGTGATGGGCAGAACGATAACGCCGATCAGAGCGATGATGCCGCCCACATGGCCCAGCAGGTACTTACACACCACACCCACAGTGCCGGTGGCCAAGGTGGCCTCGGGGCTCTGAAGGGCCAGGTTGTAAACGCCCATAGCGCCGGCAGCCCAAACCATGGCGATGAAGCCTTCCAGCACCATCATGTTATAGAAGGTGTTGCGGCCCTGCTTCTCGCTCTTCATAGTGCGGGAGATGATGGCCGTCTGAGTGGAATGGAAGCCGGAAAGGATGCCGCAAGCCACCGTCACGAAGAAGATGGGCAGGAAGTGGCCGTTTGCAAAGTAGTTTGCGTAAGTAAAGGTATCACCGGAGCTGGCAATAGTCAGGACGGGGGAGGACCAATCATCCCAGATGTTCAGCAGGGGGAAGCCCTTGACAAAGAGGCCGATGAACACGCCGATGGCGGAGAACAGCAGGATACCGCCGAAGATGGGGTAGATCTTGCCGATGATGGCGTCGATGGGGAACACGGTGGCGATCAGGTAGTACAGGAAGATGGCGCCATAGATGACCCACGTGGAAACAGAGGAGGCCTTGCCGTCAAAGCCGAACAGCTGCGTGGCGGCAATGTCGCCGGGGGTGTAGATGAACACGGCGCCCACCAGCAGCAGCATGATGCACACGAAGATATTATAGAACTTATAAATGCCCTTGGGGGAATAGCGGCGGATCATCTCAGGCATCTGGGTGCCGCCGTCACGCAGGCAGATCATGCCGGAGAAGTAGTCGTGCATAGCGCCGCCGATGATGTTGCCGATGGGAATGGTCAAAAATGCGATGGGCCCGAACAGAATGCCCTGGATGGGCCCGATGATGGGGCCGGTACCGGCAATGTTCAGCAGGTTAATCAGGCTGTTCTTCCAGCCCTTCATGGGGACAAAGTCCACGCCGTCTTCCTTGGTGTAGGCGGGGGTCTTGCGATCATCAGGACCGAACACCTTTTCACAGAAGCGACCGTACAGTGCGGCACCGCCGATCAAGATGACCAAGCCAATAATGAATGTAGCCACAAAAACACACTCCTTTGTAAAAGCGATTTCTCTTTTTTACATTTTTCGACATCCGGATCGTCAAAATTTGATGCTCAAACTATAGCACTATTTCCCGTAAAGTTGTCGTTAATGAAAGAAAATAAAAATAAAAATGTCATATATAAAGCGATGCACTTTGTTAATTTTTACCGCTAAAGGAAACTCTCACAAAGTGTTAGGACGGGCCAAAATCTAAAAGCGCAAAGATTTCTTAAAATAATTTAGAGCAATAATAAAAACTTTTAGGGCATCTGCTTATGGGGGGCGGAAAAGCGGCTCGCGCTGAAAAAAGTGAATGCCACTGCAGGCTTTTGCGGAGAAAAAATCGCGCGCACAGAGACTGCACTGACGGCTTGAGGGGGCGCTGCCACGCATTATGGGTTGGGAAAGGGCGGCTGGGTGGTATACACGGTTTTATAGCGCCGGGAGAGGGCCTCCCAGTTGATCAGCGGCAGCGCCGCCTCCACATAGGCTGTTCGGTCATTGCCATAGGTGAGGGCGTAGGCGTGGCGGTACAGGTCCAGGCACAGCAGGGGAAAAAGGGGCAGGGCCGTGGCCTGACCCGGGGTGAAGAGCAGCCGCAGCCGCCCACAGCGGTCCGACAGCAGCCAGGTATAGCCCTCCCGCTGGTCCGACAGGCTCAGGTGGCGTAGGGCGCGCAGGAAGTCCTCCATGGAGCCGAAGCAGCGGTCAATGGCCCCGGTGAGGGCGGCCCCGGGCCGGGTGGACCGGGCAGGGGCCAGGGAGGGGAAATACAGTGTGTGGGTATATACAGCTCCGCCGTGCTCCAGCACATCCTCCCGGATGGCGCAGGGCAACCGGTCCGGATGGAGCAGCAGCTGCGGGAGAGGCTGCTGCTGCAGGGCGGGATAGGGCTGCAGAGTACAGTTGAGGGCGTCTGTATGGCTGGCGAAGATCTTATCGTGGTGGGTCATGATGGTGGCCCGGTTCAGATTCGGCTCCAGGGCGCCGGTGGAATAGGGCAGACGGGGGAGCGTGTAGGGGAAGGTCATGGACAGCGCATCCTTTCCGAATAAAAATTTCGGTTTCAGTATATGCGCCCCTTGACAAAAGATGATGAGGAGGGCAAAATGGGCGGTGAAAAGGAGGTGCGGTATCATGCGCAGAAAAGATAAAGAGCGGGACGCCGCGTTTGCCTGGCAGGTGATGGCGGAGGCGCCCTATGCCACGCTGTCCCTGGTGGACGGGGAGGGCAGGCCCTACGCCGTTCCGGTGTCCCAGGCGGCCTGGCCGGAGGGAAAGTGCATTTACTTCCACTGCGCCCTGGCCGGGAAGAAGTATGAGATATTTGAGAGCGGCTGTGAGGCGGTGATGAGCGCCGTGTCCCGGGCAGAGATCGTGTCCGATCAGTACACGGTGGCGTATGCCTCCGCTGTGGCCAGGGGCCGCCTGGAGATCGTTGCGGATCCGGAGGAGCGGATGCACGCCATGGCGGTGCTGTGCCGGCGATTCGACCCCGCCGCCGGGGAGAAGTATGTGGACTGCATGCACCATACCGGCGCAAGGACCTGCCTGGTGCGCCTGGCCGTGGAGGAGATCACCGGAAAAGAAGGCAGGGGCAAAGATTAAAAAATGTGCCTTCCTGAGGAGGGCACATTTTTTGACCTGTGAAATCCCACTTGTGTTTGCTGCAAAAGAAAGAGAATGAACGGCCATGACTGAAAAAGAAAAAATGCAAAAAAAGATGCTGTATGATGCAAACTATGACAAGGAGCTGCTACAGGAAAGAGCAAAGGCCAAGGACCTGTGCTATCAGTTCAACCGGCTTCGCCCGTCCGACGAACAGGGACAGCAGAAAATTATGAAGCAGCTGCTGGGTAAAACGAAAGGGACGTTCTGCATTGCTGCGCCTTTTTGGTGCGACTATGGCTATAACATCGAAGTGGGCGAGGACTTCTTTGCCAATCACAATACGGTTATTCTGGACGGGGCAAAGGTGAAATTCGGCGACCATGTGTTTATTGCGCCCAACTGCGGGTTTTACACCGCCGGGCATCCCATCGACTTTGAGCGCCGGAATCAGGGACTGGAATATGCCTATCCGATCACGGTGGGCGATAATGTATGGATCGGCGCAGGGGTGCAGGTCATGCCGGGCGTTACCATTGGAAGCAATGTCGTCATCGGCGGAGGAAGCCTGGTTGTCAAGGATATTCCAAGCAATTCTGTAGCGGTCGGCAATCCCTGCCGGGTGATCCGGGCCATTACGGAGGAAGATAAGAAGACCTGCTGGGACAGATGAATTTCAGGCTGCCAACTTTATCTGCCGGCGGCGGCAAATGAAAAAGGCGCCCGCCCGAGGGAAGGCACCTTTTCGGAGACTGTCGAAAAATCTGTTGGATTTTTCCGACAAAAGGCTTGCAGTCTGCTGCGCGCATAATTTTGAGCCCCTGGCTCAAAATTCCACACTGGCAGCCTGAGCGGTATTTTCTCTCACGCACATGTCGCGAGAGAAAATGATCTCAATGCTTTGCCGCCTGCGGGCGGCAAACTCTGCGAGGCTTTTTTGGCGAGCTGTGAAAAGGCGCCCGCCCGAGGGAAGGCACCTTTTATTGATTCTTGATTATTGGGTATCTGTAAAGTTGTGGGGCTGCTCTGCGGCCAGGACGGCTGCGGGATCGGCCTCCCACAGGCGCAGGAGCTTTTCTGCCAGGATCTTGGAAAAACCGGCCAGCAGCGCCGACTCCATCACCAGGCACCGGGCCACGCCGTCCGTCCCGGCGTCCGGGACGCACAGGTCCTGCCAGCTCTGCTGGATCTGCCGGTTAAAGAGCAGGGCAATGCCCCGGAATTTGCCGCTGTAATCCTCGTAGATCTGCCGCACGGACTCCGGCCCGTCCTGCCCGTCCGCCAGTTCCCAGGGGATGATCTTCTGCACCTGGCTGATGCCGATGGACTGCTTCAGAGTCAGGATCATGATGAGATAGCAGATGTGGACCCGGTAATACTTCCGCTTCACCGGGGCGGGCATCAGCTTCAGGCGCACATAGTTATTGATGGCCGAGGCGGTGACGATGCGCTCCTTCTCCTCGTTCACCGGGGGGATGAAGCTGAGATACCGCTCCAGCAGGAGCACCACCTGGTCCATATACAGGCCGAAATCCGGGATGGACTCCCACTGGGGCAGGTGATAGTCGGTGATATACTGATCCCACCGCTGCAGCTTGTGGGCAATGAGGGCTTTATCGTAGGACATAGTGCCACCTCCATAAAAAACACATCTATTATAACAGCAAATCTGCATGGATACAATAGGAAAAAGAACGTTGACAGGCCAAATGTAATATGCTATATTATTACAAACGATACGGCCGGTAAAAACCGGCCACAGAAAGGGGCGAAAGCCATGGCTTGTGCGTATATTTACGGGGACTCCCTGCTCAAGGCCACGGTGCCGGATGAACAGTTCCGCTATCATTTCCATCTGCCGGAGGTGATGGAGCGGTACAGCGGGCGGCAGACGGAGGTGGTGAACCGCTCCAAAATGGGCGCCACCATCCGCAAGGGACAGGCCCTGCTGGAGCACGACCTGCAGCGGGGCATGCAGGCGGATTACGCCCTCATTGCCTACGGCGGCAACGACAGCGATTTCGACTGGGATGCCGTGCAGGACAGCCCCCGGGAGAGCCATCTGCCCCGGACCACGCTGGCGGACTTCAAGCAGATCCTGCTGCAGATGCTGCGCCAGCTGAAGGACAAGGGGGTGCAGCCGGTGCTCATGACCCTGCCGCCCATTGACGCCCAACGGTATCTGGACTTCCTGTGCCGGGACGGGCGCAGCAAGGAGCGCATCATGGACTGGCTGGGGGACACCCAGCATATCTACCGGCACCAGGAGCTGTATTCGGACACCGTGGCGCGCCTGGCCTATGAGACGGGCACACCGCTCATCGGGGTGCGGGAGACCTTTTTGGACGAAAAATGCCTGCCGGGGCTCATCTCAGCCGACGGCATCCATCTGACTATGGACGGCTACACAAAACTGTTTGACACGCTGGCAGGCTGGCTGCGCGGCGCGGTAACATGAAAAGGAGACAAAATGGTACAGATCTTTACGGATACGGCAGCCAATCTGCCTATGAAGCTGCTGGAGGAATACGGCATCCGCACGGTGCCCCTGAGCTATGAGGTGGACGGTGTGGAGCCGGATCACAGCATCGAATTCAACGGGCCCGCCTTTTACGAGGCTATGCGCAAGGGCGCGTCGGTGAAGACCTCCATGGTCAATCCCGAGCAGGCGGCCCGGGCCATAGAGGAGAGCCTGGAGGCGGGCATGGACGTGCTGTATCTGGGCATCTCCGGCGGTATCAGCGGCAGCTGCTGGGGCGTGGGCGTGCAGTGCAGGGAGCTGGAGGAAAAGTACGGCCCCGGCCGCATCGCCGTGGTGGATACCCGGGGCGCCTCCCTGGGCGAGGGCCTGGTGGTCATTGAGACCGCCCGGCTTGCCAAAGAGGGCAGGAGCCTTGCGGAGCTGGAGGACTTTGCCAAGAGCCGCTGCGCAAGGATGCAGCAGTTCTTTGTGGTGGACGACCTGAAATACCTGCACAAGGGCGGGCGCATCTCCGGCGGCGCACGCCTGGCCGGCACGCTGCTGCAGGTGAAGCCCATTCTCCGGGGCGATGAGGAGGGCAAGATCGTGGTGTACGACAAGGTCCGGGGCAAGAAAAAGGCCCTGGAGGCCCTGGCGGAGATCTACGACAAGACCGTGGATGACCGCAAGGCATTCATCGGCATCGCCCACGCTGACGCACCCGCCGACGCGCTGCACCTGCAGAATCTGCTGCGGGACAGGGGCGCTGCGGGGGAGATCGTCCATGTGTGCTATGAGCCGGTCACCGGCGCCCATGTGGGCCCGGGGACGGTGGCGCTGTTCTTCTACAGCGAAGCGTGGAGATAAAAAAGCTGCCGAAAAATCCTTCGGAATTTTCCGGCAAAGAGATTAAAAACAACGGATCCGCTCGCACAAAGAGCGGATCCGTTGTTTTTTTGGTTGGGTCTCAGCCGATGAGGCCGATGACGAAGATGGCCAGGATCATAATGGGCAGCACGATCATGAACAGCCACCGCATCCAGCCGGCGACCTTCATGCCTCTGCCGGCGTTGGCCTCGGCCTGGTAGTTCTTGAAGCCCCAGCCCCAGCGGGTCACGCAGAAGAGCAGGTACACCAGGGAGCCCAGGGGCAGCAGGATGCTGCTGACCAGGAAGTCCTCGCTGTCCAGCACATCCCGGCCGCCGATGGGGTGGAAGTCGCTGAGCACATTGTAGCCCAGCACACAGGGGACGCTGGCGATGAGGATGATAACGCCGTTTATCAGCGCGGCCTTCTTGCGACTCCAGCCGAACAGGTCCATACAGGAGGACATGATGTTCTCGATGACCGCAATGACCGTGGAGAAGGAGGCAAAGGTCATGAACAGGAAGAATAGCGATCCCCACACGCGGCCTCCGGCCATATTGGTGAACACATTGGGCAGGGTGACGAAGATCAGGCTTGGACCGGAGGTTACCTCCACGCCGTAGCTGAAGCAGGCAGGGAAGATGATGATGCCCGCCATGACGGCCACAAAGGTGTCCAGCCCGCATATGCGGGCGCCCTCACTGAGCAGCGTGTGGTCCTTACTCATATAGCTGCCGAAAATCTCCATGGCAGCGATGCCCAGGCTCAGGGTGAAAAACGCCTGATTCATGGCCGCGGCAATGACATTGCCCAGACCTACGGAACGCACATTGTCCATGTTGGGCACCAGGTAGAAGGCGATGCCCTCCTTGGCTCCGGACAGGGTGAAGCTGTGAATGGCCAGCACCAGGATCAGCACCAGCAGGGCGGTCATCATCACCTTGCTGACCCGCTCCAGGCCCTTCTGCACGCCGATGCTGCACACCAGCACGCCGGCGGCCACGGTAATGGCCATCCACAGGCCCATCTCGGTGGGGCTGGCCAGCATAGCACTGAATACCTGGCCGCTGACCTCGGCAGCCATGCCGGGGGTAAAGACGCCGGTGGCGAACTTGAAGAAGTAGTCCAGCATCCAGCCGGACACGGTGGTGTAGTACATCATCAGCAGGTAGCAGCCGATGATGGCGAACCAGCCGTGGATGTGCCACTTGCTGCCGGGCTTTTCCAGGGCTTTATAGGCCAGCACCGCGCTCTTGCGGCTGGCGCGGCCTACGGCCAGCTCCATAGTCAGCACCGGCAGGCCCAGCACCACCAGCATGACAAGGTAGACCAGCACGAAAAATCCGCCGCCGTTCCCCCCAACCACAAAGGGGAAGCGCCATACGTTGCCGATGCCGATGGCGCACCCGGCGCTCACCAGCAGGAAGCCCAGCCGGGACTTGAAAGATTCTCGTTCCATGATTTTCTCCTCCGATTTTCGGGCGGCTGAAAAACCGGCCCGTTAAAAAAGCGTTATGAATGTACTATAAGGGGCGGGCGGGCTTTTGTCAACCGTTGAGATGAACAAAAACCGGCGGCCGGCGGAAAAAACGCCCCCTTGCAGTCTTTGGACTGCAGGGGGGCGATGCTGTTGACCGGTTGGAACCGCAGGCACGCCGTTACCGGATCACTTCTGAAGCGCCAGGGCCCACTGGGAGTACTTTTCGATGTTTGCATCCCGATCCTCGGCATCCTTGCCCAGGGTGAGGATGTAGACCTTGATCTTGGGCTCCGTGCCGGAGGGGCGCACCAGGATCACCGTGCCATCGGCCAGGGCGTAGCGCAGGACGTTGCTGCCCCTGAGCTCCGAGGCGGTGACATTGCCAGTTGCGCAGTCGGTAATGGTGCCGTCCTTATAATCCGTGCGCATGGTGACGGCCACGCCTGCGATCTCCGTGGGAGGCACGTCCCGCAGGCCCTTCATCAGCTCGGCCATCTTCTCCAGCCCGTCCAGGCCGGGCATCACCAGGTTATGGGTCTTTTCGCCATAGTAGCCGTACTTTTCGTACAGGGCCTGGAGGGCATCGAACAGGGTCATGCCCTGGCTCTGATACCAGGCGGCCATCTCCGTCAGCAGCAGGGAGGCGGTGACGGCGTCCTTATCCCGGACATAGTCGCCCAGCATGTAGCCGTAGCTCTCCTCATAGGAGAACACCACCTTGCCCAGGCCCTGGCTCTCCAGCTGCTGCTTCTTTTCGGCCATGAACTTGAAGCCGGTGAAGGTATCATAGCATTTGACACCGTGGGCCTCCGCCACCCGGCGGGCCATCTCGGTGGTGACGATGGTCTTGAGCAGGACGGCGTTCTTGGGCAGCTTGCCGCTGCGGGCCATGGCGCCCAGCAGATAATCCGCCAGCAGCACGCCGGTCTGGTTGCCGGACACGGGTACGAAGCGGCCGTCCTTATTGCGCACCAGGATGCCCACCCGGTCGCTGTCCGGATCGGTGCCGATGATAAAGTTGGCGCCCACCCGGTCCGCCAGGGCGATGGCCAGGTAGAAGCCCTCGGGATTCTCCGGATTGGGGGAGACCACCGTGGGGAAGGAGCCGTCCAGCACCATCTGCTCGGGCACGCAGTGCAGGTGCTTCACGCCCAGATCCCGCAGAGCCTGGGGCACCAGCTTCCAGCCGCAGCCGTGGAAGGGAGTGTAGACCACATGGAAGGTATCCGCCACCTTGGCCACACATTCCCGGTCATTGACCATGGCCATGACGTTTTCCATGAAGGCGTTGTCCGTCTCCTCACCCATGAGCTCAATGCGCCCGGCGGCCTTGGCCTCGTCAAAGGGCATGGTCTTCACGCCGGTGAAAATGTCGATCTTCTCCAGCTCCCGGGCGATGGCGTCGGCGTGCTGGGGGGGCAGCTGCGCGCCGTCGGACCAGTAGACCTTGTAGCCGTTATACTCCTTGGGGTTGTGGCTGGCGGTGATGTTGATGCCCGCCTGGCAGCCGTAGTGCCGCACGGCGAAGCTCAGCTCCGGGGTGGGGCGCAGGGACTCGAAAATGCGCACATGGATGCCGTTGGCGGCGCAGACCTCCGCCGCGGCGTGGGCAAACTCCATACTGTGGTGGCGGCAGTCCATGCAGATGGCCACGCCCTTGTCCATAGCGGCCTGCCCCTCGGCACAGATGACGTTGGCGAAGCCCTGGGTGGCCCAGCGGATGACATAGATGTTCATCTGATGCAGGCCCATCTTCATGGTGCCCCGCAGGCCGGCGGTGCCGAACTCCAGGGGGCCGTAGAACCGGCTCTCGATCTCCTTGTCATCGCCGGCGATGGCGGCCAGCTCCGCCCGCTCCTCCTCGGTGATGGCGTCACTGTGGAGCCATTTCTGATATTCTGCTTTGTAGTCAATCATGCTGTAAAATCTCCCTTCCGTTTTACTATGAAAGTTATGAATTACTCTCGTCAAAAATGGGCTCGGCGGCGAGCAGCTCCCGGGCCTCCTCCAGCCGGGAGGCGGGGACATAGAGGTCGGCTCCATAGCCGGAGAAGCCGTTGATGACCTTGCCGGCGCCGCCCTCCTTGGCGTAATACTTGAAGCAGGGAATGCCGTAGGCCGCCAGCATGGACAGTTTCATGTCCGCATCCGCGGCCGAGTCAAAGACCTGTTCCAGCAGCGCGGCCTTTTCTTTTTCGCCGTTTGCCAGGGTGGGCCAGGCGGGGATGTCGGGGACGCCGCCGAAGGACCAATCGTTGTTCATGGGGGGTTCCTCCTAATATATTAGTGTTGGGATGGGGGTTGCGGATCGCCGCGACCGGTTTGAGAACCGGTCTAGCAATGACATGTTTTGGCGTGGGCGGCGGGGTGAGGGCACCCCGCCCTACAGGGTGTTGTAGGGGCGGACGACTCTGTCCGCCCGGTGGGCAGCCTGTTGGTGTGCGTAGGGGAGGGGCTCCGCCCCTACGGATAAACTGTGGGGTGGTGTGGGGGGCCGATGAGGGCATCGGCCCCTACGAATATTATATGGGGATTACTTATGGTATTTTGTCCCCTGCTGGATCTGATAGGCCCGGTAAATTTGCTCCAGGAGCATGACCCGGGCCAGGTGGTGGGGAAAGGTCATGGGGGACATGGAAAGCTTCCAGTCTGCCTGACGCTTCAGGCTCTCGCTGAGGCCCACGCTGCCGCCGATGAGAAAGGTGACCTGGGTCTTGCCGGCGATGGCCAGCTGCTGCATCTTGCGGCTCATTTCCGCGCTGGAGCAGAGGGCGCCCTCGATGCACATAGCCACCACCGCCCCGCCCTTGGGGAGCTTTGCGCTGATGGCGGCGGCCTCCGTATCCAGGGCCTGCTGTATTTGGGCGGGGGAGGGATCCTCTGGCAGCTTGCTCTCCGGCAGCTCGATGATCTCCAGTTTGCAGCAGCGCTGCAGGCGCTTGGCGTACTCCGCCACGGCGTCCAGGTAGAATTTTTCCTTCAGCTTGCCTACGCACAGGACGGTTATTTTCTGCATAGTGCGCCCTCCGCTATATAGGCCTCGCTGCACTCGCCCCGGGGGGCGGCGGTGAGGCGGACTTCCCCGAATCCGCCGCGGCGCAGGGCATAGCCCACGGTGTCCAGGGCCCGGACCGGGGTGTTGTTTTCCTTACTTAAATGCACCAGGACGAACTGTCGGGTGCCGCGGCCCGCCATGCGGCAGGCAAACTCCGCCGCGGCGTCGTTGGACAGGTGGCCCCGGTCGCTTAATATCCGCCGCTTCAGGGGGTAGGGATAGGGGCCGCTTTGCAGCCATTCCACATCGTGATTGCTCTCCAGCAGCAGCAGCTCCACCCCGGCCAGGGCCGTCTCGGCCTCCGGCGTTACATAGCCCGTGTCCGTCAGGATCCCGGCGGAAGCGCCGCCGCAGTCAAAGCGATAATCCATGCTGCCCGGGGCATCATGGGAGGTGGCAAAGGCCGTCACGGTCAGGGGGCCGAAAGCCTGGGCATCCCCGGGGCACAGGGGCCGCAGCAGAGGGGAGATGTCCGGTATCTGCCGCAGCAGGGCGGCGCACACGGCGGGGGAGGCGAATACAGGGGCACCCGTGTGCTTCAGCAGCACCCGCAGGCCGGCGGTGTGGTCGGAATGGGTATGGGTGATGAAAACGGCGGACAGGGCCTGGGGCGGCCGGTCAAGAGACCGCAGGGCGGTCTCAATGCGCCGGGCGGAGATGCCTGCGTCCACCAAAATGTGAACATCGCCGGCGCAGACCAGGGCGGCGTTGCCCTCGGACCCGCTGGCCAAAGTATGTATGGTGATCAAATGTCAGACCTCGCTTGTGATTTTGGGTATTACGGATTGCCACACCGGTGACGTCGGCCACCGGTTCGCAATGACACATTATAAAAGCGCGGCGGGGGAGCGCCGCCGGGTGATAAAAACAGCGCCACCACGCCGGCCGCCCTTTGGCGGCCCCACGCGGCAGACGCTGCTTTGGCGGCATTGTATCAGCCGATATGTGCTTCCTTTTGCTCGGCGATGTCCGGCGCGTCTACCACGCGGATGTCGGCCCCAACGGCCCGGAGCTTGCCCACCAGGTCCTCGTAGCCGCGCTCGATAAACTGCACCTGGCTCAGCTCCGTCACGCCCTGGGCACACAGGCCGGCGATGACCATGGCGGCACCTGCCCGCAGGTCGCAGGCCTGCACCGGCGCGCCCTGGAGATGCTCCACACCCTCGATAACGGCCACGTGGCCGTCGGCCTGGATGTTGGCGCCCATGCGCTTTAATTCGTCGATATACTTAAAGCGGCTGTTCCACACGTTTTCATTGACGATGCTGGTGCCCTGGGCCGTGGACAGCACCGCGGCGATCTGGGGCTGCATATCCGTGGGGAAGCCCGGGTAGGGCATGGTCTTCACGTTGGTCTTCTGCAGCGGGCCGCTGCGGCGCACCAGCACGGCGTCGCCCCGGTCCTCGATGTAAACGCCCATTTCCACCAGCTTGGCGCTGATGCAGTCCAGGTGCTTGGGGATCACGTTCTTGATGAGCACCTGGCCGCCTGCGGCGGCCACGGCGGCCATGTAGGTGCCGGCCTCGATCTGATCGGGAATGATGCCATAGCTGCCGCCGGCCAGACGATCCACACCCCGGATCTTGATGGTGTCGGTGCCGGCGCCCTTGACGTCGGCGCCCATGGAATTGAGGAAGTTGGCCAGGTCCACGATGTGCGGCTCCTTGGCGGCGTTTTCAATGACGGTGTTGCCCTGGGCCAGCACGGCGGCCATCATGATATTCATGGTGGCACCCACGGACACCACGTCCAGATATATGGTGGTGCCGGTGAGACGGCCAGACTTGGCGCTGGCCTGGATGAAGCCGCTCTCCACCTTTACCTCCGCGCCCATGGCGCAGAAGCCCTTGATGTGCTGGTCGATGGGCCGCACACCGAAGTCACAGCCGCCGGGCATGGCCACGGTAGCCTCCCCAAAGCGGCCCAGCAGAGCGCCGATGAGATAGTAAGAGGCGCGGATGCGGCGGGCCAGCTCATAGGACGGATGGGTGGAGCGGATGGCGTGGCAGTCCAGCTCCACGGCGTGACGGTTCAGCACACGGACCCGGGCGCCCAGCTCCTCCAAAATGTTCAGCAGCAGCGTAACGTCGCTGATCTGCGGGATATTTTCAATGCGGCAGATGCCGTCCACCAGCAGGGCGGCGGGAATAATGGCAACGGCGGCGTTCTTTGCGCCGCTGATGGTAATTTCACCAAAAAGCGGCCGACCGCCGCGAATAAGATACTGATTCATAAGTGCCCCTTTCGTGAGGTGTATATAAGGAGGCAGAGCCTCTCTGTCGTCAGCCGCTGCAAAATGCGCAGGGCATAGTCATCCATTTGTACAAAATAGTATATCACATATTTTTTCAAAAGCAATCACCAATATTCCAAAACCGGCGGGAAACTTCTATGGGAAATTAAGAGGAGCGTAAAAAAATGCGCGAAAAATTTTCAAAAAGGGGTTGACACCGGATGCGGGTGGGTGTAGTATACAAACAACAAACGTATGAGCAATTATTCACATGAACACTTGAGGAGGCCGACATGGAACAGATGGAAAAGAATCCGGAGCAGGATTTTCTGTGCCTGGACGAGAACGGCGTGGAGACCGTGCGGCGGCAGATGCCCGATGAGGATGACCTGTACGACCTGGCAGAATTATATAAGGTGTTCGGCGACTCCACCCGCATTAAAATTTTGTATGTGCTGTTCAGCGCGGAGCTGTGCGTGTACGACATCGCCCGGCTCCTGGGCATGACCCAAAGCGCCGTGAGCCACCAGCTGCGCATTCTGAAAAACAACAAGCTGGTGAAGTTCCGCCGGGAAGGCAAGACCGTGTTTTACGCACTGGATGACGACCATGTCCGCTCCATCCTGAAGCTGGGCATGGAGCACCTGGGCGACTGATGAAAGGAGAAATAACCATGAAAAAGACTTACAAGATCGAAGTAGACTGCGCCGCCTGCGCCGACAAGATGGAGCAGGCCGCTCAGAAGACCGAGGGCGTGGCCGCCGCCACCGTCAGCTTCATGACTCAGAAGATGAAGGTGGAATTTGCCGAGGGCGCCGACGTGGACGCCGTGATGCAGCAGGTGCTGAAGAACTGCAAAAAGGTAGAGGACGACTGCGAGATCTATCTGTAAAAGCTATGCGCAGGACCGGGCGGCGGGGTGAGGGCACCCCGCCCTACGGATAAGCAGGAAAATCGGTGCAGCGGGCGGGGTAGAACCCCGCCCCTACGCGAAACAGGAAACTGGATGCGCGGCGGGACGATGTGAGCATCGCCCCCTGCAACTTTTCCCACGCACATGTCGCGGGGGAAAACCATCCCAAATTTTTGCCACCTGCGGGCGGCAAACTCTGCAAGGCTTTTTTGGGAGCCGGAAACACTGTAAGGAGGCGTAAAAGCCGTGACGAAGAAGCAAAAAACCAATCTCATCCGGATCATCGTGTCGGCGGTGCTGGTGATCGGATTGTGGATTTCCCCCCTCACCGGCTGGCTGGAGGGCGTGCTGTACCTCATCCCGTATTTCATCGTGGGCTATGACATCTTGCTCAAGGCCGTGAAGGGCATCTTCCGGGGCCAGGTGTTCGACGAGAACTTCCTCATGGCTGTGGCCACCGTGGGCGCTATGGCCCTGGGCGACTGGCGGGAGGGCTGCGCCGTTATGGTGTTCTATCAGATCGGCGAGCTGTTCCAAAGCTATGCCGTGGGCAAAAGCCGCCGCAGCATCTCCGACCTGATGGACATCCGCCCGGACTATGCCAACATCGAGACGGACGGGGCCCTGGAGAAGGTGGACCCGGACGATGTGGCCGTGGGCACTATTATCGTGGTGCAGCCCGGCGAGCGCATCCCCATTGACGGCGTGGTGACGGAGGGGGAGGCCACCGTGAACACCAGCGCCCTCACCGGCGAGAGCCTGCCCCGGCAGGTGAAGACCGGGGACGAGGTGCTGTCCGGGTGCGTGAACCTCAGCGGCCTGCTGCATATCCGGACCACCAAGGAGTTCGGTGACTCCACCGTGGCCAAAATCCTGGATCTGGTGGAAAACTCCAGCATGAAAAAGGCCAAGGCCGAGAACTTCATCACCAAGTTTGCCCGCATCTATACTCCCGCCGTGTGCTGCAGCGCCCTGGCTCTGGCGGTACTGCCGCCGGTGGTGCGGCTTATCATGGGCGACGCGCCCATGTGGGGCGACTGGATCACAAGAGCCCTGACCTTCCTGGTCATCAGCTGCCCCTGCGCGCTGGTCATCAGCATTCCCCTGAGCTTCTTCGGCGGCATCGGCGGCGCGTCTGCCAAAGGAATTTTGGTCAAGGGCAGCAACTATCTGGAGGCCCTGGCCAAGACCGGCTGCGTGGTATTCGACAAGACCGGCACCCTCACCAAGGGCGTTTTCCAGGTGCTGGAGACGGCCCCGGAGGGCATGGACGCGCAGACCCTGCTGGGCTGGGCGGCCCAGGCGGAGTGCTACTCCAAGCACCCCATCAGCCAAAGCCTGAAGACCGCCTGGGGCGGTCAGGTGGACACTGACCAAGTGACAGATGTGGAGGAGCTGGGCGGCTTCGGCCTGACGGCGCAGGTGGACGGCCACGCCGTGGCCGTGGGCAACCGGCGGCTCATGGAAAAGCTGGGCATCCGGCCCGTGGAGCCCCAAAAGGCCGGCACCGTGGTGTATGTAGCCGTGGACGGCGTGTATGCCGGGTGGATCCTGCTGGGCGATGTGGTGAAGGAGCACGCGGCCCAGGCCATCCGGGGCCTGAAGGCGGAGGGCATCGAAAAGACCGTTATGCTCACCGGAGACGCGGACGCGGCGGCGCAGCAGGTGGCGTCTCAGCTGGGCGTGGACGAGGTACACAGCCAGCTGCTGCCGGCGGATAAGGTCCAGCAGGTGGAGCGGCTGCTGAAGGAGCGGAAAGAGGGTCAGCTCCTGGCCTTCGTGGGCGACGGCATCAACGACGCCCCCGTGCTGGCCCGGGCTGACATCGGCATTGCCATGGGCGCCCTGGGCAGCGACGCGGCCATCGAGGCGGCGGACGTGGTGCTCATGGACGACGACCCGGCCAAGATCGCCCTGGCTATGCGCATCTCCCGGCGGACCCTGCGCATCGTGTACGAGAATATCGTGTTTGCCCTGGCGGTGAAGGCGGTGTGCCTGGTGCTGGGCGCCATCGGCATTGCCAACATGTGGCTGGCCATCGGCGCGGATGTGGGCGTGATGGTGCTGGCGGTGCTCAACGCCACCCGGGCCCTGTCGGCGGGAAAAGAATAAAAAAAATAAGCAGGCGGAGGAAACCTGAAAGGCTCCTCCGCCTGCTTTGTAAATATCAGAAAACGGATCAAAAAAGAAAACCGTCACTCTGCCAAGTGACGGCTTTCTTGAGCTTGCTCAAATAACTTTTCACTTCTAAGAGCCAACCGCTTGTCGCAGCGCTCTTGCTATATTTATATTACCACACGGACGACGGACGGAAAATGTCAAGTGTGGCTTTTATTTTGCCGGGTTTGGGGCAGTTATTTTAGCCTTGAAAACGGCGGCGCTTTCTGCTACAATTATTTAGTTAAAGTATGCCATTTTTGAATCGAGGTGAACTGCGTGTACTTAAAGGCTTTGGAAATCCAGGGCTTCAAAAGCTTTCCGGACAAGACCGTGCTGAACTTCGGCGAGGACATCACCGCCATTGTAGGCCCCAACGGGTCCGGCAAGTCCAATATCTCCGACGCCATCCGCTGGGTCATGGGCGAGCAGAACAGCCGCCAGCTCCGGGGCGCCAAGATGGAGGATGTGATCTTCGGCGGCACCGAAAAGCGCCGGGCCATGGGCTTTGCCCAGGTGACGCTGGTCATTGACAATACCGAGCACATCTTCAACCGCGACGAGGCGGAGGTGGCGGTGACCCGCCGCTATTACCGCAGCGGGGAGTCCGAGTATTATATCAACCGCCAGTCCGTGCGGCTCAAGGACGTGAACGAGCTGTTCATGGACACCGGCATGGGCCGGGAGGGCTATTCCATCATCGGCCAGGGCAAGATCGACGAGATACTCTCCGTCCGCAGCGACGACCGGCGGGAGGTATTCGAGGAGGCGGCGGGCATCAGCAAGTACCGCCACCGCAAGGAGGAATCCGAGCGGAAGCTCCAGCGCACGGAGGAGAACCTGGTGCGCATCAACGACAAGATCGCAGAGCTGGAGATGCAGGTGGAGCCCCTGCGCAAGCAGGCGGAGACGGCCAAGAAATACCTGGTGCTCCGGGATGAGCTGCGGACGCTGGAGATCAGCGTCTGGCTGGAAAATCTGCAGAAGCTGAAAGCGGACCGGCTGAAGCTGCAGACGGACTTTGAGACCGCCCAGGCCGACCAGAAAAAGGCCCAGGATGAGCTGGACCGGGTGTATGCCCAGGCGGAGGAATGCTCCCGCCTGCTCCATGAAAACGACTGCGCCGCCGAGGAAAAGCGCAGCCGGATCTCGGCCCTGGAGAGCGCTATCGGCGAGCATGAGTCCGCCGCTGCCGTGGCCCGAACCACGGCCCAGCACCACGCCGAGACCATTGAGCGCATGGACCGGGAGATGAGCGAGAGCCGCAGCCGCACGGAGTCCCTGCACGAGCAGATGCAGGCCCTGGCCCACCGCATGGAGGAAATAAATGCCTCCGCCCGGACCCTGGAAAATGAAGTGGAAGCCCTCTGCGAAGAAATGCGCGGCAGCACCGATGCGGCAGCGGCGGCGGCGGCCCAGCTGGAGCAGCTGCGCCGCCAGGAGG
>ERZ791865.716-NODE-716-length-43058-cov-6.271167_pt1 | contig 43058 bp, 27 predicted proteins | sample MGYA00509942_ERZ791865 | MGnify/ENA primary metagenome ERZ791865 (study PRJEB30046, sample SAMN00792098) | human gut metagenome | study: EMG produced TPA metagenomics assembly of the A metagenome-wide association study of gut microbiota in type 2...
CCTTGTCCGCGTTGCGCGGCACGCCGACGGCGATGGAGTCGGCCAGCGTGTTCTCTTCCATGGGCTCCCACGGGCGATTTTCCGCAATGGCGCGGTTGATGGGGCAGCAGCCCTCGGCCTGCGCGGAGATGAGGCGCGGCAGACGGTCGATGAGACCGACGGCATGGAGGTCCTTCAGGCCCTTCCAAAGACCGGCGATCGTGCAGCCGTCGCCGACGGAAATGGCGATGAAGTCCGGCATCTGCCAGTCGAGCTGCTCGGCGATCTCATAGGCGACCGTCTTCTTGCCCTCGGAAAGGTAGGGATTGATGGCCGCGTTGCGGTTGTACCAGCCCCAGCGGTCGATGGCCTGCTTCGACAGCTCGAACGTGTCCTCATAGCTGCCCTGCACGGAGATGACGGTCGCGCCGAACGTCATGAGCTGAGCGACCTTGCCCTTCGGCGCGCGGGAGGGGACGAAAATAAACGTCTGGAGCCCGGCGGCCGCAGCGTTGCCCGCGAGGGACGAGGCAGCGTTGCCCGTGGACGAGCAGGCGATGACATGCGCGCCTGCCTCCTGCGCCTTGGCGACGGCCATGGCGGAGGCGCGGTCCTTCAGCGAGGCTGTGGGGTTCTGGCCGTCGTCCTTGACCCAGAGCTTCGCAATGCCGAGCTCCCTGGCAAGGCGGTCGGCCTCATACAGCGGCGACCAGCCGACGCGCAGCGGGGGCGCGGGCGTCTCCGGCTCGACGGGCAGCAGCTCGCGGTAGCGCCACATGGAGCGCTCCGTGCGGTTCTTCAGCGTCTCGCGGGTCAGGACGGTCCTGATCCGGTCATAGTCATAGATGATGTCGAGGATGCCGCCGCATTCGCAGTTCGTCAGATTCGGAACGGCGGGATATTCCCGGCCGCAGCGCACGCAGCGGCCGCATTTTACATGGTTCATCGCTTCGGTTCCTTTCTCCGGGCTTTCCGGTCGTGTTTTTCCAGAGCTCGTTTCATCCGCGCACGGCGGCGCTCATCCCGGCGGCGCTGCCGGGGGTACCATTCATAGAACTGCTCGTCGCCGACAAGGGCGTGCAGCCGATCCAGCTCCCGGCGGCGCAGGATCGCAGCCAGCAGGACGGTCAGCAGCACAAAGTAAAGCGCCAGCGCCGGCAGAAAGAGCGCGCCGAGCCGTTTGGCGTTCAGAAAGATCGCCGCGGCGATCAGAACATTGCCGATGGACGCCGCCAGGATCAGCGCGACCTGCACGGCCGGGATGAGCGGCGCGAGCGCATCGCGCAGGCGGTTCCGGAATGGTTTCATGGGGCCTCCGTGGATGAAAACCGTGCCGGAGCGGGATGACCCACCCCGGCACGGGCTGATTGTCAAAATTCTAAGATTCTAAGGCAGCACTGCATAATTCAGCAAGAGCATTCGTCGAGAGATTTTTTGTCGAGACAAGGTTTGAAAAGTGCAGATGTACTTTGTGTACCCGCAAGGGGCATGCCGCATCCGTAAGGCGGCAAAGCCGCCAACGGCTGCGCAATACCTCAAACTTTTCGAACCGATGGATCGGCGAAAAATATCCGGCGAAGGCCGAAGCTGCAATTGTGCGGGGTTGCCCTAATTACAGCGTCTTGAGAATGCCGACCTCGTCGTTGAAGGCATCGATGAGCGCATCGAGGTCCTTCGCCTGTGCATGGACGGCGTCCCAGGTGCCCTTCGTGTCGTACCACTGGGCGTTGAGGTCTTCGACGTTCATGCCCTGCTGCTCGACCCAGGTGTAATACTTCAGGTTGTGCACGCGCTTGCGCTCCGTGTAGGTCAGCTCGAGCATGCTGTCGGTCTTCAGGCCGAGCATATGCAGCGCATGGTCCTTCTCGGCCTCGAAGGCGGAATAGGCGCCGTGCTGGGCATTGAGCTCTTCCACGCGGGACTTGTACATGACGGCGGAGTCCGTCAGGACGGTGACAACGACGTCGTCCTCGGTCAGCTCATAGTATTTGGCCATCTTGATGCAGCACAGCACGTTGGCGATGCCGGAGATGCCCATCCAGGTGAACTTCTCGATCTGCTCGTCCGTCATGCCAAGGGACTTCAGGTACTCCTGACCCTCCTTGCAGTTGAACAGTCGCAGCAGGCGCTGGGAGTCCTCGTCGTCGATGGCAATGGCCATGTCGGTGTTCTTCACGTTATGGACCCAAGGAATGTGCTTGTCGCCGATACCCTCGATGCGGTGGCCGCCGAAGCCGTTGTCCAGAATGGTCGGGCACTGCAGGGCCTCGCCGACGGCGAGCTTCATGCCGGGATAGCGCTCCTTCAGCAGATCGCCGGAGGACATCGTGCCGGCGGAGCCGGAGGTGAAGCAGGCACCGGCCAGACGCTGGCCGGGCTTTTTCACGGCCTCGAACAGATCGGCCAGGGCGTAGCCCGTGACATTGTAGTGCCACAGCGGGTTGCCCATTTCGGCAAACTGGTTGAAGATCATCATGGACGGATCCTTCTTCAGCTCCCACGTCTTGTCGAAAATCTCCTTGACGTTGGACTCGCAGCCCGGCGTGGCGATGATCTGACCGGCGATGGACTTCAGCCAGTCAAAGCGCTCCTTGGACATATCCTGCGGCAGGATGGCGACGGAGTCGCAGGCCAGCAGCTTGGAGTTGAAGGCGCCGCCGCGGCAGTAGTTGCCGGTGGACGGCCACACGGCATGATGATAGGTGGCGTCGAACTGACCGGTCACAAGGCGCGGAGCCAGGCAGCCGAACGAAGCGCCGACCTTATGGCAGCCCGTGGGGAACCACTTGCCGGACATGGCAAGGATGCGGCACGGCACGCCGGACAGGCTGGAGGGGATCTCCACATAATTCGGGGTGTGCTGATACAGACCGCCGAACTCCTTGGCCTCGTTGTGCCAGGAAATGCGGAACAGGTTGACGGGGTCGACGTCCCACAGGCCGGTATGGGTCAGCTTTTCCTTGATTTTCTCCGGGATGAGATCCGGATTCTGCATCTGCGCGATGGTCGGGATGATGATGTGGTTTTCCTTGGCCTTCTCGATGTTGTGCTTCAGGCCTTCCTTGTTGATGCGAAGATCAATCATTGCTCTTTCCTCCAGTTTTTACGTCAAGATAAGAATATAGCGTGTATTTGGAAATGCCAAAATGTTTCGCGATCTTGTCGCCGGATTTTGTGACGAGCAGCGCGCCGTGCTCATTGAGGAAATGGATGGCGCGCACCTTGTCCTCCTTGCTCATCAGGGCGACCGGCTTGCCGATGAGGCGGTCGGACTGCTCGATGAGATCGTCGAGCAGGTCGTTGACATTGTGCGTGATGCGGGGCGTCTCCTCCCCGGCGGGGTGGGCGGACGTCAGCCCGGCGAGCGCCTGCTCGGCCATGGCCAGCGCGGAAATATCAAAGTTGATGCAGAAAATGGCGCACACGCGCCCGGATTCGTCGCGGATGTAGATGGACGACGATTTCAGCAGCTTGCCGTCCGGCGTGCGGGTGAGATAGCACAGCTGATCCTCCGGCGCGCGGCCGTCCTTGCCGAGCTGCTCGAGCACGACCTGTGAGGGACCGTCGCCGAGCTTGCGGCCGGAGACATGGCCGTTTTCAATCGCCACGACGGAGTGTGATGTGCTGCGCTCCGAGATCTCGTGCACAACGACCTCGCAGTTGCTTCCAAACTGCGCCGCGAGGCCTCTCGCCATCTGGCGGAGCGTTTCCAGTTCATTCGGTTTCAGCAATCGCAGCGCCCCTTTCTTTTTTGGGGGAAAACTCTGAAGAAATCCTCTGCGGCGGATGCCGGAGCTTTTCCGCCGATCCATCGGTTCGGGGAACTTGAAATACACAAAGTATTCCTGCGTTCCCCAAACCTCGCCTCGACGAAAAATCTCTCGCCCTCCGCTCTTGCTGATTTCTTCCGAGCTTCCCTGTTGGGAAAACTCTGAAGAAATCCTCTGCGGCAGCTGCCGGAGCTTTTCCGCCGATCCATCGGTTTGGAAGGCTTGGAGTACACAAAGTACGCCTGCGCTTTCCAAACCTCGACTCGACAAAAAACTCTCGCCATCTGCTCTTGCTGATTTCTTCCGAGCTTCCCTTCTGGTGGGAAACTCTGAAGAAATCCCTCACGCATACTGCCCGCTGTCAGGCTTGTCATTGCGAGGCCCCGCAAGGGGCCGTGGCAATCTCGCGGGATCATTCCGGATTTTTGAGGATCCCCGGCGAATACGAAATATGGTGCCTGAGAGCCCCACGCCGCTTCGCTCCTTGGAATGACGAACTTCCGGTTTTTGCCGGTCAGAGCGTCCCTATTTGGATTTTCCTGACCCTATGATACCATTATAGCCGGGAGAAATCAATTGTTTTTTCCAAAATTTTTTTGTTTTGAAAAAAATTTGTTTGACTTCTGTGCAGGATATGGTAAGATAGGAGCAGAGAACCGCAGACTGCCTGCATATCCGCACTGCGGTACGGAATGAATAGATAATGGAGGGTACCACGATGGATTTTGAAGCAATCAAACGTGCGGCCGAGGGCTATCGTGCCGACATGAGCCGTTTCCTGCGGGACATGATCGCCATCCCCAGTGAAAGCTGCGAAGAAAAGGGCGTCGTCATGCGCATCAAGCAGGAGCTGGAGAAGCTCGGCTATGACAGGGTCGAGATCGATCAGCTTGGCAACGTCATCGGCTGGATGGGCACGGGCGAGAAGATCATCGCCATCGATTCCCACATCGATACCGTCGGCATCGGCAACCGCGCCAACTGGACGAACGACCCCTATGAGGGCTATGAGACGGACGACATCATCTACGGACGCGGCGGCTCCGACCAGGAGGGCGGCATGGCCTCCGCTGCCTACGGCGCGAAGATCATGAAGGACCTTGGTCTCATCCCCGAGGGCTATAAGATCATGGTCGTCGGCTCCGTGCAGGAGGAGGACTGCGACGGCATGTGCTGGCAGTCCATCGTCAATGAATATTTCAACGGACCGGAGGATGCCCGCAGCAAGATCGAGTTCGTCATCTCCACCGAGCCGACGGACGGCGGCATCTATCGCGGCCACCGCGGCCGTATGGAGATCCGCGTCGACATGCACGGTGTCTCCTGCCACGGCTCCGCTCCGGAGCGCGGTGACAACGCCATCCACAAGATGGCCGAGGTCCTGCTGAACGTCCGCGACCTCAACGAGAACGACGCCGCCGATGACAAGGAGATCAAAGGCCTTGTCAAGATGCTCGACCCGAAGTACAACCCCGAGCATTGGGAAGACGCGCGCTTCCTCGGCCGCGGCACCTGCACGACGTCGCAGATCTTCTACACGTCCCCGTCCCGCTGCGCCGTTGCGGACTCCTGCTCCATCTCCATCGACCGCCGTATGACGGCAGGTGAGACCTACCAGTCCTGCCTGAAGGAGATCGAGGACCTGCCTGCCTGCAGGAAGTACGCCAAGGACGTCAAGGTCTCGATGTATATGTATGACCGTCCCGCATGGACGGGCCACGTCTATGAGACCGAGTGCTTCTTCCCGACGTGGATCAACAAGGAATCCGCCGCCCATGTGCAGGCCCTTGTCGACGCGCACCACGCTCTGTGGGGCGACAAGCGCCTCTGGGCCGACGAGACCGCGCGCTCCAAGCGTGAAGGCCGTCCGCTGACCGACAAGTGGACGTTCTCCACGAACGGCGTTTCCATCCAGGGCCGCTACGGCATCCCGTGCGTCGGCTTTGGCCCCGGCGCCGAGTCGCAGGCCCATGCGCCGAACGAGATCACCTGGAAGCAGGATCTCGTCGTCTGCGCCGCGCTCTATGCCGCCGTTCCCGGCCTGTACAAGCCCGAAAACAAGATCACCGAGGCCGAGTTCCGTCAGGAGCTGACCGGCAACGATATCAAGTGATTTTTCCGTCCATCCGATAAAAAGCAAGCCCGGCTGAGCCGGGCTTCCGACCAACCAAAATATGAAATAGGAGAACGATCATGAGTAAGACTGTTGAACTGGCAAGACACCTCGAAAAGCTCCATATCAATAACATGTATAAGACCGATTTCTACTGGACGTGGGACAAGACGGACGACGAGATCGACGCCGTCTTCACCGTGGCCGACGCCCTGCGCGACCTGCGCGAGCGCAACAAGTCCACGAAGGTCTTCAATTCCGGCCTCGGCATCTCCCTGTTCCGCGACAACTCCACCCGTACCCGCTTCTCCTTCGCCTCTGCGTGCAACCTGCTGGGTCTCGAGGAGCAGGTCCTCGATGAGAAGAAATCCCAGATCGCCCACGGCGAGACCGTCCGCGAGACTGCGAACATGGTCTCCTTCATGGCCGACGTCATCGGCATCCGCGACGATATGTACATCCATCAGGGCCACGAGTACCAGAAGACGTTTATGGACGCGCTGGAAGAGGGCTACCGCGACGGCATCCTCGAGCAGCGCCCGACGCTCGTGAACCTGCAGTGCGACGTCGACCATCCGACGCAGTGCATGGCCGACATGCTGCATGTCATCCACTACTTCGGCGGCGTTGAGAACCTGAAGGGCAAGAAGGTCGCCATGACGTGGGCCTATTCCCCGTCCTACGGCAAGCCGCTGTCTGTCCCGCAGGGCGTCATCGGCCTGTTCACCCGCTTCGGCATGGATGTCACGCTGGCCCATCCGGAGGGCTACGACGTCTTCCCCGAGGTCGAGGAGATCGCCCGTAAGAACTGCGAGAAGTACGGCTCCAAGTTCCACAAGACGAACGACATGAAGGAAGCCTTTAAGGACGCCGACATCGTCTATCCGAAGTCCTGGGCTCCGTTCCAGGCTATGGAAAGACGCTCCGAACTCTATGTCAAGGGCGACCAGAAGGGCATCGACGAGCTGGAGAAGGAGCTCCTCGCGCAGAATGCCGAGCACAAGGACTGGACCTGCAGCGAAGAGATGATGAAGCTCACGAAGGACGGCAAGGCGCTGTATCTGCACTGCCTGCCCGCCGATATCTCCGGCCTGAGCTGCCCGGAGGGCGAGGTCGACAACTCCGTGTTCGACCGTTATCTCGTGCCGCTGTACAAGCAGGCCTCCTTCAAGCCGTATATCATCGCTGCCATGATCTTCCTGGCGCAGGTCAAGGACCCCGTCAAGGCTCTTATGGAGCTCGACGCTGCCGACAACAAGCGCAAGATGTTCTGAGCCGCACGGCAGGAGGATAATTACCATGGGAAAACGCATCGTCATCGCGCTGGGCGGCAACGCGCTGGGCAGCACGCCCTATGAGCAGCTCGCCCTTGTTACGGAAACGGCAAAGCCGATCGTGGATCTCATCGAGCAGGGCAACGAGGTCGTCATTGCACACGGCAACGGCCCGCAGGTCGGCATGATCAATCTGGGCATGGCCACGGCCGCCGAGGCCGGCGCCATCAAGTCCGATATGCCCTTCCCCGAGTGCGGCGCCATGAGCCAGGGCTACATCGGCTATCACCTGCAGAACGCCATCGGCAACGAGCTTGCCGCGCGCGGCCTGCAGAAGGACGTCGCCACCGTCGTCACGCAGGTGCTGGTGGACGAGAACGATCCCGCCTTCCGGAAGCCCACGAAGCCCGTCGGCGCGTTCTATGACAAGGCCACGGCCGAGCGCATCGCCGCCGAGAAGGGCTATACCATGGTCGAGGACGCGGGCCGCGGCTACCGCCAGGTCGTTCCCTCGCCGAAGCCCGTGGACGTCATCGAAAAGAACACCGTCCGCGCCCTGATCAGCGGCGGCTGCGTCGTGATCACGGTCGGCGGCGGCGGCATCCCCGTCGTGCGCCGGGACGGCAAGCTCTACGGCACGCCCGCCGTCATCGATAAGGACTTTGCCTCTGCCAAGCTCGCAGAGCTCGTGCAGGCCGACGCCCTCGTCATCCTGACGGCGGTGGACCGCGTCTGCATCAACTGGGGCAAGCCGGACCAGAAGAGCCTTGCGGAAATGACCGTTGCGGAAGCGGAGCGCTACTGCGAGGAGGGGCATTTCGCCCCCGGCTCCATGCTGCCGAAGGTCAGGGCTGCCGTTTCGTTCGCCAAGACCGGCGGGCAGGCCATCATCGCCTCGCTCGCACAGGCCGGAGCCGCCGTCCGTGGCGAGGCCGGTACGGTCGTCCATCTCTGATATCGTCTGTTCCCTTCCCGGGGAGCAAAGGGCCTGCTGCATGAACCCCGCAGCAGGCCCTTCAGCAATATGGGATAACACATATGCAGGGGAGCGGCACGCGGGAAATGAAACTGGAAAGTGGAAAATTTCACAAGACCGCCGGTCATGCGCTGTAGGGGAGGGGCATGCCCCTCCCGGCGCATCGCTGCCGATCCGTACAGGGTAACACTAAAACGGTAATGGCACCAGAATTGTCATTGCCACGTCGGCCTCCGGCCTCCTCGCAATGACAAATCGGGAGTATTTGCCATTTTAACGGCAGCTTGTTGATTGCGCCGGTGCAGCGCCGGGAGCGGCATGCCGCTCCCCTACAAGGCGGGTGCGGTCGACGATAGTGCCACCAAACCTGCAGCTTGCAAGGCGCTCCCTGAGCGCCGCTGCAGACGTAATCGGTTTGTACGTTTTTTTCGGCAGCCTGTGCGTATCGCCGGTGCAGCACCAGGCCCTGCGGCGAACCTGTTTTTCTTTCTTGCCTTTTTCGGCAAAATACGATATCATTAGCTTAGTAAACATTGCACAGGCGTTTCCAAAATACCGATATAAGGAGCTGGCAACATGCTGGAACAGTCGATCCTGCAGAATTATCTTGACATCCTGCGCGAAGAGCTTGTCCCGGCGACCGGCTGCACGGAGCCGATCGCCATTGCCTACTGCGCCGCGACCCTTCGGGAGCTGCTGGGCGCTCTGCCCGAGCAGGTAGACGCCGCCGTCAGCGGCAACATTCTGAAAAACGTCAAAAGCGTCGTCGTACCGAATACCGGCGGGCGCAAGGGCATTGCCCCCGCCATTGCCGTCGGCCTCGTTGCGGGCGACGCGGCGCGCGACCTGCAGGTCATCTCCGCCGTGACGGAAGAGCAGCTTGCGGAGCTGGACGCTTACCTGCAGCGGGTGGATATTTCCGTCTCGTGCAGCCACTCTCCCTGCCAGCTCGACATCGATCTGCGCGGCAGCTGCGGCGGCCACACGGCCCGCGTGCGCATCACAAACCATCACACGAATATCGTCTGCCTCGAGCGCGACGGCGAGGTCCTGCGGGAGCTTCCCGTTGTGGACTCTGCCGAGGAGCATCGCGCGGACAAGAGCCTGCTGAACGTGGCGGACATCCTGCGCTTTGCGGCCGAGGTGCCGCTCGAGGACCTGTTGCCCCTGCTGGAGCCGCAGGTCAGCTGCAACTCCGCCATTGCCGAGGAGGGCCTCCGCGGCGCATGGGGCGCGCAGATCGGGCGCATTTTACTGGAGGATTACGGGGATGATATCAAGCAGCGGGCCAAGGCCTATGCGGCCGCGGGCTCGGACGCCCGCATGAGCGGCTGCGAAATGCCCGTCGTCATCCTCTCCGGCTCCGGCAATCAGGGCATCACGGCCTGCATGCCCGTCGTGGCCTATGCCCGCCACATCGGCGCGACCCGCGAGCAGCTCTATCGCGCGCTGGCCGTTTCCGACCTTGTCACCGTCCACCAGAAGACCGGCATCGGCCGCCTCTCCGCCTACTGCGGGGCCATCTCCGCCGGAGTCGGCGCGGGCGCGGGCATCTGCTACCTGCTCGGCGGCGACTATGACGCCGTGGCGCACACGGTCGTCAACGCCGTGGCCATCCTCTCCGGCACCATCTGCGACGGCGCGAAGCCGTCCTGCGCGGCCAAGATCGCCGCTGCCGTGGATGCGGGCATCATGGGCTACCGCATGTATCTGCACCACCGCGAATTCCGCCACGGCGAGGGCATCGTCGGCAGCAATGTTGACGATACGATCGCCAAGGTCGGCGTGCTGGCGCAGCAGGGCATGCGGCAGACGGACCGCACGATCCTCGATATCATGCAGGATCGCTGCAGCTGAGCGCCCGCGTTCCTTCAAAAATCGTTTTCCGGTCCGTCATAATTTGGACATATCGGGCGGATATACTACAAGCACAGCAAGGAGCTGAACACCATGGAGCAAAACGAGCGCATCGACTCCGCTGCAGGCGAGCCTGTATCGGCCTGCAAACGAAGAAAGCACCTGCGGCTGGCGGCCCTCGCTGTAAGCTGCGCCCTGCTCGGCGGTATCGCCGGAGGCGCGGCAACGGGACTGCTTCTGCAGGGCCGCGAGCGAGCGGCCATGCGGCCGGCCGGTCGTCAGACGGCCGTATCCGGGGCAGAGAGCACGGGCGCGGAGCCGTCCGCAGCGCGTGTAGCTTCGACTGCGGGAGAATTGACCCCGACACAGCTCTATGAGCACTATGCGCCCTGCGTCGTCGGTGTGCTGAACCTCAGCGCGGTCACGGACCTCTATGGAAAGGACACCATGCAGGCCAGCACCGGCTCAGGCGTTCTCCTCACGGGAGACGGCGAGATCCTGACGAATTACCACGTCGTCAAGGACTGCACGCAGCTCACCGTCACGCTGTATGACGGCACGGAGCACACGGCAAAGCTCCTCGGCTATGAGGAGGACAGCGACATCGCCCTGCTGAAGATCGACGGCAGCGGCTACCGCCACGCGCGCCTCGGAGATTCCGACCGGCTGCGCATCGGCACGGAGGTCGCTGCCATCGGCAACCCGCTCGGCGACCTGGACTACAGCCTGAACGTCGGCTATATCAGCGCGAAGGACCGCGACGTCGATCTGGACGGCCCATCCATCCGCATGATGCAGCTCGATGCGGCCATCAACCCCGGCAACTCCGGCGGCCCGCTGTTCGACCTGCGCGGCAATGTCGTCGGCGTGACGACGGCGAAATATTCCGGTGAGACCGTCACCGGCGCGACGATCGAGGGCATCGGCTTTGCCATCCCCATCAATGACGTCCGCGAGATCCTCTCGGAACTGCGGGAATACGGCCGCGTGCCGAACCGCGCCCAGCTCGGCGTGATGGTCGGCACGGTCTATTCGACGAACACGGCCCGCAGCGGCCGGGTGCAGGTGCGGGATGTCACAAAGGATTCCGCCGGCGCCCATGCGGGCCTGCGCGACGGCGACTTTATCCTTGCGCTTGATGACTACACCGTGCGCACGCTTTCCGACCTCAGCGCGGCGCTGCGGCACTACCGCGGCGGCCAGCACGCGACGCTCACCATCGAGCGCTACGGCAAGACGTTCCGCCTGCCCATCGTGTTTGACAGCAAGGACGATGCGGTGCAGAACGAAGAGCCAACAACATCGGCCAATGCGCTGGAGCCGTCCGAGCAGGACAGTCCCCGGCCCTGATCCGATGTCTTCCATAGATCGCACCCCCTCTCTTTTTCATGCTTTTTCTCTTTTTTCTCTCTCTTTCTTTCTTTTCTTCGAAATGTACCGTCCGGCTTGCCGGGCGGTACATTTCGTTTATGCGCTTAGATGTCGAAAAGGTTGCGCTTGTCATTGCGAGGCCCTGCAGGGGCCGCGGCAATCTCGCGGGATCACTGAGGATTTTCGGTAAACTTCGGCGAATTCGAAACATTTTATGTGAGATTTCCACGTCGCTTCGCCCCCTGCAATGACAAGACTGGGACATTTGACAAGCCGGGAACCGTCTGGGAGTCTCAGACTGTCAAAAAGTCTCCGCTTTGCAGAATAATGCCGACGTCATATCGAAACAACCTGTTGCAAGGCAAGCGCGTGTATGCTATAATGCAGAAAAACGTTGGAACAATTTCGGCTTCCTGCCGTCTAATCTTGCAAAGAGAGAAGGAACGACCGGCGCGGCCGGCGCCGGTCCGCAAACACAGGAGGAGAGAGCATGAGACAGGGTGTCATCTGTATGCTGATCGCGGCGCTGGTGCTGCAGCTTGCGGGCGGCGTGGTCGCAGGCGGTGCAGAGCCGCTGGCCATGACAACACAGGAGACCATTCGAACGGTCGCCGTCTCCGGCGTGCCGACCGCGCTGATGCGTGGGGCCAGACTCCCGGAGCGTATGCCGTCGTTCCATACGGACGCGGCCTGCCATCTGGCGGACAGCTGGCAGAGCTGGTCCGGCATGGTATGGTTCTCGTCTCCGGATGGTGAGCATATCAGTAAGCCGCTCCCGGCGGGAACCGTCACGGAGCCGGGTGTGTATTATTATCTCGGCCTCGTGCTCGAGCCGGATGGCCTTGCGTCCTTTTCTGATGCGCCGTCCGTAACGGTCTGCGGGACGACGGCCGCTGTGCAGCGGCTCGAGGACGGCAGGCTGTTCGTCTGCGTGCGCTACGGCAGCGACGACGGCCGCCTGGAGGGCCTCCTGCCCGAAACGCTGCCGTTCCGCGATGTCTCGCGCCGTGCGTGGTATTTTGAGAGCGTCGCCTATGCCTACCGGCAGGGGCTGATGAGTGGAACGGGCACGACGGAATTCGAGCCGGATACGGCCACGTCCCGCGCCATGCTCGTGCAGGTGCTTTACCGTCTGGCAGGCCAGCCCGCCGCGGCCGGAGGCGAATTTTCCGATGTCGGCGACGGCGTGTGGTATGCCGATGCCGTCGCGTGGGCCGCCGGGGCGCAGATCGTCAACGGCTACGGCAACGGGCGCTTCGGCCCGGACGACCCCGTCACACGCGAACAGACGGCGGCCATCCTCTATCGCTATGCTGCGTGGTATGACCTTGCCGGGGACGGCGAGGCGTCCCTCTCCGACTATCCGGACGCCGGGACGGTCAGCAGCTGGGCGCGCAGCGCCATGGGCTGGGCCGTCGGCGCGGGTTATCTGACCGGCTCTGCCGAGGACGGCGCCGTTCTGCTCCGCCCGCAGGCGCTTGCCGTCCGCGCGCAGACCGCCGCGATCCTGGCCCGCTTCTGCCGCAGCCTGCAGAAGCAGGAGCACGCCATGCCGCGCGCGGACTATTTCACGGCCCGCGGCACAACGGTACTCTACCTGCCGCTCGACAACCGTCCCGTCAACGACCTGCGCGTCGAGGCGTTGGCGGACAGCACCGGCATGAACGTGCTGCTGCCGCCGGAGGACCTCTATGCCACGCGGCTCGACGGGCAGACGACGAATGCCAACGGCACGCAGTACGGCGACACGCATGCTCTCCTGCAGTGGGTGCTGGACAATGAGGACACCTGCGATGTGCTGATCGTCAGCATGGACCAGCTGCTCTCCGGCGGCCTTGTGAACAGCCGCTGGGAGGACGGAACGGACCTGACGTGGGAGCAGGATGCCATCGACACGCTTTCACAGATCGCTGCACGCAAGCCGGTCTATGTGTTCGACACGGTGATGCGCCTTGCCACGACCGCCGGCTATCAGGGACTCGACAGCGAGGCCTACCGCCTGTTCCGCAGCTACGGCATGGCCGAGCGCGGCGAGCTGACCGGTCACAACCTGACGGTCGATAACATCATTGCAGGCTACCCCTACGGTGCGGACGGCGAACGGATCGAAACGACGTTGGACGACGAGCTGGTGGAGCATTATCTGGCTGCCCGCGCGCGCAAGCTGCGGCTGACGGACTATCTGCTGCGCCATGCCGAGAGCTTTGCGGCCTGCGTCGTCGGTGTCGACGACTCAGCTGCGCGCATCTCCGTGCAGACGAATGAGATCCGCTATCTGCAGCGGCTGCTCGGCAAAAACTGCGCTCTGTTCTGCGGAACGGACGAGCTTGGCATGATGGCCTTTACGCGTGCCTATGCCGACTGCGCCGGATGGAACAGCCGCCTGGCCGTGCACTATTTCGGCGGCTATGAGGACAGCGTGGCCGATGCCTACGATACCTCGACGCTCCGCGAGTCCGTGGAGCAGCATATCACGGCGCTCGGCGCGGAGCTTGCGGACTGGAGCGAACAGTCAGATGCTGTCGTGCTGGTGCTCACGCGCGGCGCTTCCTCCACGGAGTGCAGCCGGTATCTGGCAGCTTGGGAGGAGAACTGCCGGAATGGTGTCCCGACGATCGTCATCGATGCCTCGTCTGCCACGCAGCATCTGCCGCAGCAGCTGGAGGATACCTCGCTGCAGTGGCTCATGGGCTACAGCGCGTGGGGCACGGCGGCAAATTCCGTCGGCATCGCGCTCTCCATGGGTCTGACGCGCCTGCAGTGGCTGCAGGGCGAGCAGGACCCGCAGCCGGAGGACAGCGAGGCCTTTGCGCGCGAGCTGATCTTCGCCTATATGAAGGACATCGCCTACTGCCGCTATTGCCGCCCGACGATCAAGGACCTGACGCCGGAGGGCATCGAGCAGGCCCTGCTCAGGCAGAATATGACGACCCGTGTCGAGACGGCCCTGAAGGACACGGCGCTTGTGACCGGGCCGGACGGCGTGACGGACTATGTGATCCCGGAATTCCGTCTGACAGACTTCTCCGCACCGCTTGGACGAAGCTATGAGATCCGCTTCCGCATCCTGTTCCCGAATGCGGGTCCGTGGATCACGGAGCAGTAAAAAATGGGAGCTGCGGTTCATTGCCGCAGCTCCCTGCAGCTTGTCAAAAAAGTCCCTTCGGGATTTTTCGCCAAGCTGCTTTCAGAATTGCAAAATGAAATTTTGTAGTATTATTTTTCAATTCTGCCGCTGCGGCGGGTTATTGAACGCGAAAGGAAACCCTGACGGTTTCCTTTCACACTTTTCTTCCCTCCGAAACCTCCGGCTGGGCGGGTTTTTCGGCAGACTGATGGGAGCTGTGGTTTTGCCGCAGCTCCCTGATTTTTATTTTTGAATTCTTCACATGCGGTCCGGGGCGGAGAAGCCCAGCAGATCGATGCACTCCTCCAGCGCGCGCCTGGCAAGGCGGATGAGGGCGAGGTAGCCCGCCTGCTTCTGCTTGTCCGGCTCGGCCAGAATACGCGTCTCATGGTAGAAGCGATTCACCGCGCCCGCAAGCTCATAGGCATAGGCGCAGATCACGTTCGGTGCGGAGTCACGGTAGGCCATCTGCAGGGCGTCCGGCATCTGCGCCAGCTCCAGCTGCAGCGCCTTGGCGCTCTCGCTGTCGGCCGGGGCCATGGCCCAGTCGCCCTCGCCGCCGCAGCGGTTCAGGATGGACTTGATGCGGACGATGGTGTAGAGCAGGTAGGGGCCGGTGTTGCCCTCGAACGCGGCAAAGCGCTCGAGATCGAAAATATAGTCCTTCGTGGCGAGGTTCGACAGGTCGCCGTATTTCAGCGCCGCGATGGCGATGCAGCGGGCTGTGGCGTCCAGCTCGTCCTCGGGGACGGTCTGGTTCTCGCGGATTTTGTCCGTGACATAGGTCACAATGTCGGCAATGAGCGTTTCCAAACGCATGACGCCGCCTGCGCGGGTCTTGAAGGGCTTGCCGTCCTTGCCGTTCATCGTGCCGAAGCCGATGTGCTGCAGCTCCGTCTCCGGCGGGACGAGATGGCCCTTGCGCGCCGTGCGGAACACCTGCTCGAAGTGCAGACTCTGGCGCTTGTCCGTCAGGTACAGCAGCTTGTCCGGATGGTAATCCTCCATGCGCTGCACGATGGTGGCCAGGTCCGTCGTGGCATACAGCGTCGCGCCGTCGCTCTTGACGAGGATGCACGGCGGCAGCTCCTTGCGGTCGCCCTCCTCGGCCACGGGCACGACGAGCGCGCCCTCGCTCTCGACAAGCACGCCCTCGGCCTTCAGCTTCTCGAGCATCGGGGGAATGTAGGGCTGCGCGTCGCTTTCGCCTTTCCAGACGTCGAAGCTGACGTTCAGATTGTCATAGTTCTTACGCAGATCGGCCACGGAGACCTGCATGATGTGGCGCCACAGGGCATAGTAGCCGGGACGGCGCTGCTGCACGGCAAACGTGATCTCGTGAGCGCGGGCGGCGAAGGGCTCGTCCTCCTTCGAGCGGGCGCTGGCCGTGGGGTAGATCTCCTCCAGCTCGGAGATCGTGAACGGCGCTTCCTCGGGATACGGGCCGGTGAAGCTCTCGTCAAAATAGGGCAGGTCCGGCTTGCGGCGCTCCAGCTCGGCGATGATCAGGCCGATCTGCAGGCCCCAGTCGCCCAGATGAATGTCGCCGACGACATTGTCGCCGAAGTAGCGGTAGATGCGCTTGATGCTCTCGCCGATGATGGCGGAACGCAGGTGGCCGATGTGCAGGGGCTTTGCCACGTTCGGCCCGCCGTAGTCGAGCACGACGCCGCGGGGCTTGCGCTCACCGGTCACGCCGAGGCGCTCGCTCTGGCGCATCTGCTCCAAATGGGCGGCCAGATATGCAGGCTGCACACGCAGGTTGATAAAGCCGGGCTTTACGGCCTCGGCCGAGGCAAAGACGCTGCCGTCCTGCAGGCGGTCGACAACGTCCTGCGCAATGACGAGCGGGGCTTTGTGGTGCTGCTTTGCGGCGGGCATGGCGCCGTTGCACTGAAATTCGCACAGATCAGGGCGGTTCGAGACCGTCACGCGGCCGCAGGCCGGGTCATATCCGGCGGCGGAAAACGCCTCCGCCACAACGGCGGACAGCCGGTCGATCAGCTTTTCCATGGGCGATCAGACTCCTTATCCTTCGATAAACAAAATAATTGAGATAACAATGTACAATCATAACAGAAATTTTGCCGGATGTCCAGTGCGGAACGAATTATTCCGGCAGCTCGCGGTACATGGCGGCCGCGTCGTCCTTGCGCACGGCGTCGGCCACGGCCAGCACCTCCACAGCAAGCGTCCGCTGGCCGAAGGCGATGCGCAGCACGTCGCCGGGTTTTACGTCATAGGACGCCTTGGCCGGGCGGCCGTTCACGGTCACGCGCGCGTTGTCGCACGCTTCATTTGCCACAGTGCGGCGCTTGATGAGGCGCGACACCTTGAGAAATTTATCCAGTCTCATAGGACCCTCCCAATCAGCTTTTCTGGCCGCGCAGCTCGATGATGCGGTCGCGGAGCACGGCGGCGTATTCGTATTCCATCTGCTTTGCGGCGGCGCGCATCTCCTTTTCGAGCTTTGCGATCTCGCGCTCGCGTTCGGCGGCCGTCATTTTCACGCCGTCGCGCCGCTGGGCCTCGCCCTCGGCCTGCGTGATCTCGATGAGCTCGCGCACGTCCTTCACGATGGTCTTCGGCACGATGCCGTGGGCCTTGTTATAGGCATCTTGGATGCCGCGGCGGCGCTCCGTTTCGTCGATGGCGGCGCGCATGGCGGGCGTGATCTTGTCGGCGTACATGATGACGCGGCCCCCGGCGTTGCGCGCGGCGCGGCCGATGGTCTGGATGAGGCTCGTCTCGCTGCGGAGGAAGCCCTCCTTGTCTGCGTCCAGAATGGCGACGAGCGAGACCTCCGGCAGATCGAGTCCCTCGCGCAGCAGGTTGATGCCGACGAGCACGTCAAATTTTGCCATGCGCAGGTCACGCAGGATCTCCATGCGCTCAAGCGCTGCGACGTCGGAGTGCATATAGCGCACGCGGATGCCGGCGTTCTGCAGATACGTCGTCAGATCCTCGGCCATTTTCTTTGTCAGCGTCGTGACGAGCACGCGCTCCTTGCGCTCGATGATGCGGTTGCATTCGCCGATGAGGTCGTCGACCTGCCCGTCGATGGGCCGGACCTCGACCTTCGGGTCCAGCAGGCCCGTCGGCCGGATGACCTGCTCGGCGATCTGCCCGGCGCGGCTGCGCTCGTATTCGCCCGGCGTGGCGGAGACGTAGATGGCCTGATGGATCTTTTCCTCGAACTCCGGGAACGTCAGCGGGCGGTTGTCGAACGCGCTCGGCAGGCGGAAGCCGTATTCCACCAGACTCTCCTTGCGTGAGCAGTCGCCCGCGTACATTGCGCGCACCTGCGGCAGCGTGACGTGGCTCTCGTCCACGAACAGCAGAAAGTCCTTCGGGAAGTAATCCAGCAGCGTCATGGGCGGCGTGCCGGGCGCACGGCCGGAAATGACGCGGGAGTAGTTTTCGATGCCGCTGCAGAAGCCGATCTCCTGCAGCATCTCGATATCATACATCGTGCGCTGGCGGATGCGCTGGGCCTCAAGCAGCTTGTCGTGCTCCTTGAACCAGCGCTCACGCTCCTCCATCTCGCGCTCGATCTCGAGAATGGCACGGTTGAGCTTGTCCCGCGAGGCGACGTAGTGCGAGGCGGGGTAGATGGCCACATGGCTGATGACGCGCTCCGGCATGCCGCTGACGGCGTTGATCTCGGAGATGCGGTCGATCTCGTCGCCGAAGAACTCCACACGGATGGCCCGGCCGGACCAGTAGACGGGGTAAATCTCCACGGTATCGCCGCGCACGCGGAACGTGTTTCGGGTGAAATTCAGGTCATTTCGCTCGTAGCGAATTTCCACAAGCTTCTGCATCAGCTCCTCGCGGGACTTTTCCATGCCCGTGCGGAGCGAGATGACCATGTTTTTATAGTCGATGGGGTCGCCCAGACCGTAGATGCACGAAACGGACGAGACGACGATGACGTCCCGCCGCTCGAACAGCGACGACGTCGCGCTGTGGCGCAGCCGCTCGATCTCGTCATTGATGGCGGAGTCCTTCTCAATATAGGTGTCCGTGTGGGCGATATAGGCCTCGGGCTGGTAGTAATCGTAGTAGGAAATGAAATATTCCACGGCGTTTTCCGGGAAAAACTCCCGGAATTCCGAGCACAGCTGAGCCGCAAGCGTCTTGTTGTGCGCCAGCACGAGCGTCGGGCGGTTCAGGTTCGCAATGACCGAGGCCATCGTGAACGTCTTGCCCGAGCCGGTCACGCCGAGCAGCACCTGCTCGTCCAGCCCGAGGCGGACGCCCTCCGTCAGCTTGCGGATGGCCTCCGGCTGGTCGCCGGTGGCGCTGTAGGGTGCGTGCAGCTTGAAATCCATGGGGTCTCCTTTCGCTCAGTCAAAAACGTACATGCCGAAAAAGGCCAGCAGGCCCGGCCCGCAGTCATATTCCATGCCGCACTGCTCCGCGAGCCTGCGCACGAAGATGCAGTAGGCCGACATGCAGGAATAATACAGGTCCGGATAGCGGCAGGGCTCGTGTTCCACGATGGCGCACGTCTCGCACAGGGCGCAGCCGCTGGCCCCGACGGGGAAGCCGGGCACGTCCGCGCGGCGCAGACGGCCGAGCAGGCGCAGCGTTGCGGCGTTGTGTTCTTTTTTCGCGGCCTTGATGGCCTTCGAGTCGCTGTAGTCCGCGATCTCCCAGATCGTCTGGAGCACGAGGGCATGGCGGTGCGCCTGAATGCGCGCGCGCATCTCGTCCGGCGTGCCGCAGTCGGGCGGACAGGAGTAATTTGCGCCGTATTTTCCGCAGAGATTCTCGGCACAAAGCGGCCGGAACGACGGGTCAAAGGGAATGTCCTTCGTGTCGGTCACAACCGCAGCCGCGAAGCCCTCCTCGGCTGCCATGGATGTCATTTCTTCCCAGGTCATATCCTGCGCCTCCAATCAAGGAATTATCATAATATTCTAGCATGTTCCGGAGAAAAATGCAACATTTCGGGCCGAATATTGTAGGGCCTGCGGCAAGCGGAAAGTTTCCGGTCGTGCGTTGTAGGGGAGCGGACAGCCGGGCCCGGCACAGCACAAACGATTTGTACCAGCTACCGTTAAAATGGAAAAAGCTATCGACTTGTCATTGCGAGGGCGCTTTGCGCCCGTGGCAATCTCGGGAAGGCACTTGCAGTCTGTACAAGCTACTGTTAAAACGGTGTGCACCAATTGCGTCTGTAGCGGCGCTCAGTGAGCGCCATGCAGGCCAGCAGCATGTGGCACATGGATTCTGTGGCGTGACGCCTCCAGAATTGTCATTGCGAGGGCGCTTTGCGCCCGTGGCAATCTCGCAGTACCTGGCCGGATTGTGGGAAAGCTGTCGGCGAAATCGTAATTGCCTGCACGAGATTGCCACGTCGGCCTCCGGCCTCCTCGCAATGACAAACCTTTGGACTTCCCTGTTTTATCGACAGCCTGTTCGGATCGGCAGCAATGCGCCGGGCCCGGCACAGCACAAACGATTTGTACCAGCTACCGTTAAAATGGAAAAAGCTATCGACTTGTCATTGCGAGGGCGCTTTGCGCCCGTGGCAATCTCGCAGTACCTGGCCGGATTGTGGGAAAGCTGTCGGCGAAATCGTAATTGCCTGCACGAGATTGCCACGTCGGCCTCCGGCCTCCTCGCAATGACAAACCTTTGGACTTCCCTGTTTTATCGACAGCCTGTTCGGATCGGCAGCAATGCGCCGGGCCCGGCTGTCCGCTCCCCAGCTTGTCAAAAAAGCCCCTTCGGGCCTTTTTCGCCAAGCTGCTTCCAGAATTGCAAAATAGAATATTGTAGCATTTTATTTTGCAATTCTGCCGCCGCGGCGGGTGATTGAACGCGAAAAGACACCCTGACGGTTTCCTTTCACACTTTTCTTCCCTCCGAAACTTTCGGCTGGGCAGGCTTTTTGACAGTCTGGGGAGAGGCATGCCGCTCCCCTACAACGCTCCGTGTGCGCCCGGTGAGTGAACGGTCCTCTTTTTGTTTTCCGCATGTCCCGCCGCCCCTGCCGGTTCCTCTGTAACGGGCAGCAAAAACCCGCAGCGGCTGGCTGCGGGTTTCGGGCTAGGTCTTGCGGATGAATTTCTCGCCGCATTTCGGGCAGCGGATGCACAGCTTACCGCGGTGCTTCGGGACCCGGACGGTCTGCCCGCACGACGGGCAGCGAAAATAGCGGTTGTTGCGGTCGCGCAGCCGCATCCACAGCTGCAGGAATCGGCGGTTCTCCCGCTCGCGGCGGCTGAGATTCCGCGAAAACATGCGGACCATGGCGAGGATCAGCAGACCGTACATCAACAGTGACAGGATCGGTGCGATGATGCCGCGGTAGACCGTGCTGGTCCGCAGCGCGTAGGTCAGGATGGTGTTGGTGAGGCTCAGGATGACGGCCAGCACCAGCAGGAGCATATTCAGTTGATCAGAACCGTAGCGGCCGTACATCCATTTGCGGATGCTTGCGCCCAAACGTCGGAACATAGTTATCACCTGAGAACAATTATAATGCGGTGAGGCGGATTTACAACCCTTTCCCCGGAATATTTACGATTTGTTTACGAATTTATTGCAGGGCTGCCCCGGCGCAGAACGATCACCGCGACCTCCGGCCGGTTGAACAGGCGAAAGTGCACGTTTGTATAGCCAAGCCCGCGGCTGACATACAGGGCCGTTTCGCCCTGCCGGTAAAGCCCGGCATCCCATGCGGGGAACAGCCGCCGGTCCGTGCCGAACAGCCCGCCCACGAACGGCAGCCGCACGACGCCGCCGTGGCAGTGCCCGGCCAGCACGGCCTGCACGCCGAGGGCGCTCCATTGCGGCAATTGGTCGTTACGGTGCGTCAGCAGCAGGAGAAAGGCGGCCTCTCCGGCCTCCGCGCGGATATCCGCGATCAGCTCCGCAGGCGTTTTGCGCTCCGCCGGGCCGCACGGGTCGTCCGTTCCGGCGACGATGAGCGCGTCTTCTCCGCGCCGGAGCACGCGCCAGTCATCCTGCAGCACCGTCACGCCGCAGGCGCGCATCTGCGCCAGAATGCCGCGCAGGCCGGGCACACGCCATTCGTGATTACCCGTCACATAATACACGGGCGCAATGGCGCACAGACCGCGCAGCAGCGGCGGCAGCATGGCAAGGTCCGTGTGCTCGTCGAACAGATCGCCGTCGATGCAGATGAGGTCCGGCTCCGCCCGGCGCACGGCCGCAAGCAGGCGGCGGCTGCCCCGGCCGAACACGCGGCCGTGCAGGTCAGCCAGCTCCACGATGCGAAGCCCGTCGAACGCGGGCGGCAGGGCAGGGGAGACGAGTGCGGTCTCGGTCGTCTGCAGGCTGCAGTTTCCCCACAGCAGGAACCCGGCGGCAAGCAGGGCCGTCAGCACGAGCAGGACGGCGGTTTTCCGGCGGCGCATGGCGGCTTCCTCCCTTTCAAGAGCTTTTTTGCACAGTTGTATTGTATGCCGGAGAAAAGTTTGCTATAATGAAAAAATAAAAAATAAGGCAGTACCGCACAATTGCAGCGAGAGCATTCAGCGAGAGATTTTTTGCCGGGACAAGGTTTGAAAAGTGCAGATGTACTTTGTGTACCCGCAAGGGGCATGCCGCATCCGTAAGGCGGCAAAGCCGCCAACGGCTGCGCAATACTTCAAACTTTTCGAACCGATGGATCGGCGAAAAATATCCGGTGAAGGCCGAAGCTGCAATTGCGCGGGGCTGCCCTAACTGGGATGTGTATCTGGTGTGAAGTACGGAATCTGGAACACCGCCCTGCCGGACAGCGCCGCGGTCGATGCGCTGCAGCAGGCGGGCTATTCGCCTTTGACGGCGCGCGTGCTGGCCGGGCGCGGCTGCGGGACTCCGCAGCAGGCGCAGGAGCTGCTGTGCGCGGACGCGCCGCTGTTTGACCCCTTTCTCCTGCGGGAGATGGACCGCGCCGTGCAGACGGTGCGGCAGGCGCTGCAGCTCGGGCAGCGCATCGCCGTGTTCGGCGATTATGACGTGGACGGCATCACGGCCACCTGCCTGCTGACGGATTTTCTGCGCGGCATGGGTGCGGACTGCGTCGTCCACATCCCCGGCCGTCTCGAGGAGGGCTACGGCCTGAACGCCGGGGCCATCCGCCAGCTCCATGCGCAGGGCGTGCGGCTCATTATCACGGTGGACTGCGGCATCACGGCGCTGGAGGAGGCCGAGCTCTGCCGGGAGCTGGGCGTGACGCTCGTCGTCACGGACCATCATGAATGCAAGGAGCAGCTGCCGCAGTGCGCGGCCGTTGTGGACCCGCACCGGCCGGACCGGACGTATCCGCACACCATGCTCTCCGGCGTCGGCATCGCCTTCAAGCTGGCCGCCGCGCTCAGCGGCGATCAGGACGGCGTCGCCCGGCGCTATTGCGATCTCATCTGCCTCGGCACGATTGCAGACGTCATGACGCTGCAGGGCGAGAACCGCCGCCTTGTCGTCATGGGCCTCGAGGCCCTGCGCCAGCCGCAGCGGCTGGGCCTGCGCGCCCTGATCCATGCCTGCGGCTGCGACGAGCAGGAGATCACTGCCGGGACCATCGGCTATATACTCGCGCCGCGTGTCAACGCCGCCGGGCGTATGGAGCAGGCTGAGCTGGCCGTGCGCCTGTTTCTGACGCAGGACCCGCAGGAGGCCGACCGGCTGGCCGAAACGCTCTGCCGCCTGAACCGCGAGCGGCAGACTATCGAATCCGAAATTTACAGTGAGGCCGTCAGCCGCCTGCACGGCGCACCGGACGGCGCGATCGTCCTGGCGGGTGAGCACTGGCATCAGGGCGTCGTCGGCATCGTGGCCTCGCGCCTTTCCGAGGAATTCTGCCGCCCGACGTTCCTCATCTGCCTGGATGGCGAACGCGGCAAGGCCTCGTCCCGCTCCTACGGCGGCTTTAACCTGTTTGCCTCACTGACGGAGCTCTCCGGCCTGCTTGAGGGCTACGGCGGCCATGAGCTTGCCGCCGGGTTCACGATCGCCCGGAAGAATATCGACGCCTTCCGCGCGGCCATGTGCCGCTGCGCCGCGGCCTATGCGGCGTCCGCTCCGGTGGAGGCCACGCTGCAGGTCGACTGTGAGATCGAGGCGTCCCTCCTGACGGAGGAGAACGTCCGCGGCCTTTCGCAGCTCGAGCCATGCGGCGCGGGCTGCCCGAAGCCCGTGCTCAGCCTGAGCGGCCTGACCGTGGAGCATGCCATGGCCGTCGGCAGCGGCAAGCATCTGCGCCTGCGTCTGCAGGCTCCGGACGGCACGCCCGTGCAGGCCATTTTCTTCTCGGCCGGGCGTCTGTCGGCAAAGCTCCGTCCCGGCGACCGGGTCGACGCAGCCTTCACGCCGCAGATCAACGAATTCCGCGGCCGCCGCACGGTGCAGCTCAATCTGATCGACCTGCGCCGCGTCGAGCCGACGAAGCTCTATGACCGTTTCCGCGCGCACGAGGCGCTGCGCCCCGACGAGCTGCGGGCGCTGGCCCCGGACCGCGAGGATGTGATCGGTGTCTGGAACTTCCTGCGCAGCGCCGCGCCTGCCGGAACGGAGCTGCGCGAGAATACCGACCGCCTCTGCCTGCAGATCGCGGCGTCCTCTCCCCGGCCGCAGGCGCCGCGCCGCGCCATTGCCTGCCTGGAGATCCTGGCCGAGCTCGGACTGGTCTGCCTGCAGCGCAGCGGCAGCACCCTTGCGGTGCGCATTGTGCCGCACCGGACGAACCCACTGGAAAACAGCGTGCTGTTCTGCACGCTCCGCAAGCTCAAAGCAGGTGATTGAATGGAAACCTTTCAGGAACACTATCTCAGCATGAAGCGCACCATCGCGGCGCGCAAGCTGAATGTCGATATGGCCCTCATCGACCGCGCCGTGGATTACGCGCGCGAGAAGCACAAGGACCAGAAGCGCAAGGACGGCTCGCCCTATATCATCCATCCGTTGGCTGTGGCGGAGATCGTTGCGGAGATCGGCCTCGATACGGACGCGATCCTCGGCGCGCTGCTGCACGACTGCATCGAGGATACGGACTCGACCTACGACGACATCGCCCGCAATTTCGGGCCGACGGTCGCCTCGCTCGTCGAGGGCGTCACAAAGCTGACGCGCGTGGAGTATTCCACGCTCGAGGAGCAGCAGATGGAGAACCTGCGCAAGATGTTCATGGCCATGAGCAAGGACATCCGCGTCATCCTCATCAAGATCGCCGACCGCCTGCACAACACCCGCACCATGCAGTTCCAGAGCCCGGAAAAGCAGATCTCCAAGTCCCGCGAGACCATGGACATCTATGCGCCGCTGGCCCACCGGCTCGGCATGCAGAAGATCAAATGGGAGCTGGAGGATACCAGCCTCAAATACCTCGATCCCGAGGGCTATAACGAGATCATGCGCTATCTCAACGCCCATCAGGCCGAGGCGGACGCCTTTATGAAGGCCATCCAGAGCAAGATCACCACGCGCCTTTCGGCAGTCGGCATCCACGGCTCCATCTATGGCCGCATCAAGCATGTCTATTCCATCTACCGCAAGATGAAGGCCCAGAATAAGACGATCGACGAGCTTTACGATATGTATGCGTTCCGCGTCATCGTCGATTCCATCCCGGACTGCTATAACGTCCTCGGCCACATCCACGACCTGTTCAATCTGGTCCCCGGCCGCTTCAAGGACTATATCTCCACGCCAAAGCCCAACATGTATCAGAGCCTGCACACGACGGTCATCGGCCAGCAGGGCATCCCGTTCGAGGTGCAGATCCGCACCTGGGAGATGCACGAGACGGCGGAATACGGCATCGCGGCCCACTGGAAATACAAGCAGGGCGTCGCGGGCGGTGATGAAAAGCAGTTCGAGTGGGTCCGCCGCCTGCTCGAAACGCAGCAGGACTCCGATGCGGAGGATTATATCCACTCCCTCAAGGTCGATATGTTCGACGACGAGGTCTTCGTTTTCACGCCGAAGGGCAAGGTCATGTCCCTGCCGTCCGGCTCCACCCCCATCGACTTTGCTTATGCCATCCATTCCGGCGTCGGCAACGCCATGGTCGGCGCAAAGGTCAATAACCGCATTGCAAGCTATGATCAGCAGCTGTGCAACGGCGACATTGTCGAGGTTCTGACGTCGAAAACGGCCAAGGGCCCGAGCCGCGACTGGCTGAATATCTGCAAGAGCAACGGCGCGCGCACGAAGATCAAGCAGTGGTTCAAAAAGGAAAAGCGCGAGGAGAACATCGTGCACGGCAAGGCGAGCTTCGAGGGCGAGATGCGCCGCGCGAACGTCAATCCCGCCGTGCTGCAGGATGCCGAGCTGCTGCCGGGCCTTCTGAAAAAGCTGGCATTCGAATGCCTGGACGATATGTATGCTGCCATCGGCTATGGCGGCCTGACGGCGGCAAAGGCGTTTGGCCGCATCCGCGACGAGCTGATCCGCGCCACGCGCCAGACGCCTGCGCCCCCGGTCCGCGAGGTGCAGAAGCAGGCGGAGCCCGGAAAGGGCGGCCGCCACAAGGATTCCGGCGTCATCGTCGAGGACATCGATTCCTGCATGATCAAATTCTCGCGCTGCTGCACGCCGGTGCCGGGCGACGACATCGTCGGCTTTATTACAAAGGGCTACGGCGTGTCCATCCACCGCCGCGACTGCCGCAACGCAGCCGGTGCATCCGATCCGAAGCAGGCAGGGCGCTGGGTCAAGGTCGCGTGGAGCACGGAGGATAAGCCGTTCTCCACCACATTTGAGATCGATTCCACGGACCGCAGCGGCATCTGGCTCGATATTGCCACGGCGCTGAGCGCGGCCAAGCTGAAGGTCACGGAGCTCTCCGGCCGAGATATGCCCACCGGAAAGGCGCGCACCGTCACCACGTTCGAGGTGCGCAACGTGCAGGAGCTGGAGACCATCCGGACGAAGATCCGCGCCATTGACGGCGTGATCGATGTGAGAAGAGGGCAGAACTGATGAGAGCTGTGATCACGCGCGTAAAAAGCGCCTCCGTTTCCATTGCGGGCAGCGTCGTGGGCGAGATCGGCCACGGCCTGCTCATCCTGCTCGGCGTCGGCCCGGACGATACGCCGGAGCTGTGTGAAAAGCTGGCCGACAAGGCACTCGGCCTGCGCATTTTCTGCGACGAGGCGGGGAAAATGAACCGCTCCCTCGCCGATATCGGCGGGCAGGTGCTCGTCGTCAGCCAGTTCACGCTCTATGCCGACTGCCGCAAGGGCAAGCGGCCGAGCTTCACGGGCGCGGCTCTGCCGGAGCTGGCCGTCCCGCTGTATGAGCAGTTCCTGCAGGAGTGCCGCAGCCGCGGCTTTGAGCCGCAGCACGGCCGGTTCGGCGCCGATATGCTTGTCGCCTCGGAAAACGACGGCCCCGTCACCATCCTGCTCGATACGGACGAGCTGCTCCAGCCGAGGAGGGGCTGATCCCGGAAAACCGCAGACGCCATTGCCCACCGATGATTGCAGGGAGCGGCATCCTCGACGCCCCGTGGGGCACCCTGCAAATTTCCGACCGCTCTGCCGACCGCACGCGCTGCCAAATTTGACTGTAGCGGCGCTCAGTGAGCGCCTTGCAGGCTGGAAAGTTATAGGGCGGCATCGTCGACCGTACCCGCCTTGTAGGGGAGGGGCATTGCCGACCGGTACAGGCTGTCGTTAAAATGGTGATGGCCCCCGAATTGTCATTGCGAGGGCGCTTTGCGCCCGTGGCAATCTCGCAGTACCCGGTCGGATCGTGGGGAAGCTATCGGCGAAATCGCAGCTGCCTTCCCGAGATTGCCACGGCCCCTTCGGGACCTCGCAATGACAAATCTGGGTATCTCAAGCCATGGAATCCCTGCCAAAGGAATCGCAACTGCCTATGGCGCTCACTGAGCGCCGCTACATTTTCTCTCGCCCGGTGGGCCTGCGCAGGGAACGCCGCTACAGATGCAATTGGTTTGTACGCTTTATCGTTGCCCCTGTAAGCACAACACAGAAAAGAGCGCCCGGATGAAGAATTTGTTTCGAACCAAATTCGGAAAACGCGTTCTCATCGGCGGCATCCTGCTGCTCGCCGCGGCCCTCTGCGGCTTTGCCGCTGTGCTGTCGTCCTTCCTGCCGGAGCCCTGGAATGGCCTTGCAGCCAACGGCTGCGTCGTGCTGTTCCTCTGCCTGCATGCAAAGCACAAGGCTGAGCCGGACGGCGGCACGCCGGAGCGGAACGCCGGCGAAGCGTACGATAACACTACCGAGGCCGGAAGCAGCGTCTCGGCCTATACCTATGGAACCTCTGAATAAATCGGCTGCGGCGCTCAGCGGGTCTTTCGCCCCAACTTATCGGTTTGAAAATCTTGAAATACACAAAGTATTCCTGCAATTTCCAAACCTCAATTTGGAACAAAATCCCTCGCTGACCGCTCTTGCAATTTAATCAGAGGTTCCCTATTCCGGCGCGCTGGGGGTCCCCTATGCGTTTGTCCGATGACTGAAAAGGAGGAGCCCATGAAGGTCTATTCCCTGATGCTGGGCAGCTACCAGACCAATTGCTATCTCGCTGCGGATGACGACGGCGTCTGCGCCGTCATCGATCCCGGCTATACGCCAGAGCGCGTGCTGGAGGCAGCGCAGCGCTATGGCCTGACCATCCGCGCCGTGCTGCTGACACATGGCCATTTTGACCATGTCGGCGGCGTACGCGGCGTGGCGGAGGCGGCGCGCTGCCCCGTCTGGCTGTGCGAGGCGGACACGGTCCTGCCCGAGCGCCTGACGGCCGGGCCGCTGTATTACACGGATACTTACGCCGACGGCGACACCGTCGAGGTCGGAAGCCTTCGCTTTACCGTGCTGGAGACGCCGGGCCACACGCCCGGCTCCGTGTGTCTCCTGTGCGAGAACGTCCTGTTCTCCGGCGACACACTCTTTGCAGGCTCCTGCGGCCGTGTCGATTTGGCAGGCGGTGTTCCGGCGCAGATGGGCGCGAGCCTGAAGCGGCTGGCGGAGCTGCCCGGCAACTATGCCGTCCTGCCCGGCCACGGCCCGGCCACGACACTGGATGCCGAGCGCGCGGACAATCCTTATCTGCGGGAGGCGATGGCATGAAGCTGCTCCTGCGCGGCCACGACGACCGCTATGCCGTCGAGCAGCTCCAGCTCGCCCTGTTCCCGGAGGAGCCGATGGAGCCGGTGGCGGAGCCGTTTTCCGGCGACGGGGCGGTTTCGTCCCTGCACACCGGCGCGGTCTGGCTCACGGCCACGGCCGAGATCACGCTGCACGGCAAAACGGGCCGCTCCCGCCGCCGCCTGCGCACGGCGGAGGCCGATGTGCCCACCCGCCGCCGCCTGCTGCAGAACACCTATTATGAGGCGGCCATGTGCCTGCGCGAGCCGCCCGCCTGGGGCAGCCTGTCCGGTGTCCGCCCGACGAAGCTCACGACGCGCGCTCTGCTGGAGGGCAGGACGCCCACCGAGGCGGAAAAGCTCCTGCGCACGCGCTACCATGTCTCGCCGGAGCGCAGCCGCCTGTGCGTCGAGGCCTCGGAGGCCACGGTACAGGCAGCGCAGCTGCTGCGGCCGCAGGATGTTTCCGTCTATGTCGGCATTCCCTTCTGCCCGACGCGCTGCGCCTACTGCAGCTTCGTCAGCTCGTCCATCGAGCGCTTTTCCGGCCTGCTTGAGCCGTATCTCGACGCGCTGGTGCGCGAGATCGCCCACACGGGCGACCTGCTGCGTGCGTCCGGCCGGACGGTCCGCACGCTGTACATCGGCGGCGGCACGCCCACGACGCTCTCGGCGGCCCAGCTGCGCAGGCTCATGGAGGCGCTGCGGACACATATTGACTTGACAGAGCTGGTAGAATATACGGTGGAAGGCGGCCGTCCGGACACGCTCGATGCCGAAAAGCTCGAAACGATCGCGTCCATGGGCTGCGGCCGCATGAGCATCAACCCCCAGACCATGAACGACGCCGTCCTTGCGCGGGTCGGCCGCCGCCACACCGCGGCGCAGACCGTGGCCGCCTATGAGGCGGCGCGCGCAGCGGGCTATGACGCTGTGAATATGGACCTTATCGCGGGCCTGCCCGGCGATGACCCGAAGTCGTTTGCCGATTCCCTGCGGCAGGTGCTGGCGCTGGACCCGGAGAATGTGACCGTCCACACGCTGGCCCTCAAAAAGGGCGCGGACCTCTATGCCGGGCGGATGGAGCTTCCCTCGGCGGACGATGTGGCGCAGATGCTGGCCGGGGCGGAGACCTCGCTCCGCGCGGCGGGCTATACGCCCTACTATCTCTACCGGCAGAAGTATATGTCCGGCAGCTTTGAGAACATCGGCTGGTGCCGCCCGGGAACGGCCGGACTTTACAACATCTATATGATGGAGGAGATGCATTCCATCGTGTCGCTCGGCGGCGGGGCCATGACGAAGATCAACCTGCCCGACGGCCGTCTGGAGCGCTTCCACAATCCCAAATTCCCGCAGCAGTATCTCGAGCGCATCGACGACGTTCTGGCTCAGAAGGACGCGGCGTTCCGCCTGCTGTGAGGCACGGAAAGGAAATTTATGGACACTTTATTTTCCAATGTGACGATCGTGACCATGGACGAGGCCATGCACGTCTACTTTGATGCCTACCTCGGCGTAACGGACGGCAAGATCAGCTATCTCGCGCGCGAGGCCCCCAAGGAGAAGACAAAGCGCCTTGTCCCCGGCGAGGGCATGGTGCTCATGCCCGGCCTCATCAACTGCCACACGCATCTGCCGATGTCCGTGCTGCGCGGCTATGCCGACGATGTCGAGCTTTCGAGCTGGCTCAACGACTATATTTTCCCGCATGAGGACCGGCTCGACGGCCGCAGCGCCAAGGCAGCCGCTCTGCTGTCCATTGCCGAGTGCGTCCGCTTCGGCACGACGTCCATCTCGGATATGTATAATTTCTGCGACGAGATCGCCGAGGCCGTGGCCGAGTCCGGCATCAAGGCCAACATTGCCCGCGGCGCGACACTGTTCGGCGAGGACTTCGACTTTGAAACGCACCCCGCCTGCCGCGAGCTTGTCGCCCTGAAGGAAAAGTGGGACGGCTATGACAACGGCCGCATCCGCGTCGAGGCCTCCGTGCACGGTGAATATACCTCGGACTACCGCCTGTGGGATGCCCTGAGCGAGTTTGCCATCAACGAGAAGGTCGGTATGCACGTCCACCTGTCCGAGACAAAGGCTGAGCATGAGCAGTGCCTCGAGCGAAACGGCCTGACACCCGCGCAGGTGCTCGACTGCCACCATGTCTTTGACACGCGCGCCATTGCGGCCCACTGCGTCTGGGTCACGCCGGAGGACATGCGCCTGCTGGCCAAGCGCGGCGTGACGGCCGTGCACTGCCCCGTTTCGAACCTGAAGCTCGCCTCCGGCTGCGCCCCCGTGACGGAGATGGTCAAGGCGGGCATGAACGTCGCTCTCGGCACGGACTCGTCCGCATCGAACAACAACCTCGACCTGTTCGAGGAGATGAAGGCCGCGGCCCTCATGGCCAAGGTGACGTCCGGCGACCCGAAGGCGCTGCCGGTCGAGGCCGTGCTGATGATGGCGACGGTCTGCGGCGCGCGCGCGCAGGGCCGCGAGGCCGAGTGCGGCATGCTGAAGCTCGGCATGGACGCCGACCTCGTGCTGCTCGACTTCACGTCGCCGCATCTCATGCCGTGCCACAATGTGATGTCGCATCTCGTCTATGCCGCCTCCGGCCACGACGTCGTGATGACCATGGTGCGTGGGCAGGTGCTCTATGCTGCGGGCAAGTATCCGACGATCGACCTCGACAGCGTCGTGCGCGAGCTGTCCGGCTACGTCATGCCGCGCATTTTCGAAGAAGCACGCAGCTGATCCCAACGGAAAGGACGGATGAATGTTGGAAGAAAAGACAACGAAGAAGCAGAATTTCCTGGCCGGTGCGGCGGTGCTGTCGCTGGCGACGATGATCGTCAAGGTCATCGGCATGTTCTTCAAAATCCCGCTCAACCGCCTCATCGGCGAGGCAAACTACGGCTATTTCACCACGGCCTATGACATCTACACCGTGCTGCTCATGATCTCCACGACGGGCCTGCCCGTCGCCATGAGCCGCATGATCTCCGAGGCCCGCGCGCTGAACAACGGCAAACAGGTGCGGCAGATCTACCGCGTCTCCCTCATGGCCTTCCTGTCCATCGGCATCATCGGCTCGGCGCTGATGCTGATCATCCCGAAGCAGCTGGCCAACATGATGGAGAACCCGAATGCCATGTGGTCCATCTTTGCGCTCGGCCCGGCCGTGCTCTTCGTGTGCTACATCTCCGCCTGCCGCGGCTTCTTCCAGGGGCAGGGGAACATGGCTCCTACGGCCGTCAGCCAGATCATCGAGGCCCTGTGCAAGCTCTTCCTCGGCCTCGGCCTTGCCTGGCTCGTCATGAACCGCCTCGGCGACGGCCCGCTGGCCGCTGCCGGCTCCATCGCGGGTGTGACGATCGGCACGGTGCTCTCGGCCCTCTACCTCTTCTGCAAGACGCGCCGCCGCACGCGCGAGCTCAGCCGCGCGGAGGGGCAGGCAAGACCCGCAGGCGAGACGCTCAAGCGCCTGCTGGCCATTGCCGTGCCCATCACGCTCGGCGCAGCCGGTCTGCAGATCATCAACCTGTTCGATGCGGCGACGGTCATGAACCGCCTCATCAATGCCGCGGGCTACACGCAGGAGCGCGCGGACGTCGTCAAGGGCGTTTATAACTACTGCCAGACCATCTTCAATTTCCCCTGTGCCTTCATTCCCTGCATCACCATCGCCATCATCCCGGCCATTACGAACAGCCTGACGCTGCAGGACCGCCGCGGCGTGCGCTCCGTGCAGAATTCGTCGCTGCGCCTTATGGGTCTCATCGCCATGCCGTGTGCCGTCGGCCTCATCGTGCTGGCAGAGCCCATCGTTGCCCTGCTCGGCGGCTATACGGGCGCGAACCTCACGCTTGCCACGAGGCTCATGGCCATTCTCGGCGTTGCCGTGGTGTTCAACAGCATCGTGCTCATGACGGACGCCATCATGCAGGCGCACAACCACGCCGTCATCCCCGTCGTCAACACGCTCATCGGCGGCATCGTCAAGGTCATCGTCAACTACATTCTCGTCGGCAACCCCGATATCGCCATCACGGGCGCGCCCGTCGGCACCATCGCCTGCTATGCCGTCATCACCGTGCTGAACCTCATCGCCATGCGCCGCGTGCTGCGCCGCAATGCGCCGAAGCTCCTGCCGAACCTGTGGAAGACGACCATCGCCGCCGTTCTCATGGGCGGCACGACGTGGCTGGCCTACTGGGGCCTCGGCCGCATCGGCATGGGCCGTGCCGTCGCCTGCCTCGGCTCCATCGTCGTGGCGGTCCTCGTGTACGTCGTGCTCATCATTGTGCTCAAGGTTTTGACCTATGAGGACTGCCTGCTGCTGCCCAAGGGGGAGAAAATTGCAAAAATTCTGCGCGTTCGCTGATTTTTTCCAGAAAAAACCTTGCGTATTTGCCAGGCATGTGGTAGATTTTATAAGCATGCGCTCGGGGATCTCCCCGGAGAATGATATACTGAGAAAAGAGGATACCCATTATGAACAAGACTGAACTCATTGCGGAAGTCGCCAACAAGGCCGGCCTGTCCCGCAAGGACGCAGAGAAGGCGCTCGGCGCCGTCGTTGAGACCATCACGGAAGCCGTCGTCAAGGGTGACAAGGTGCAGCTCGTCGGCTTTGGCTCCTTTGAGACGAAGCAGCGAGAGGCGCGCACGGGCCGCAACCCCAAGACGAAGGAGACCATCGAGATCCCGGCAACGCGTGTTCCTGTGTTCAAGGCCGGTAAGGCTCTGAAGGACGCTGTCGCAGAATAATTCTTCTGATATTTCACAAAGATTTTACAGAACCTTAAAGATGAGAGGCTGCTCCGCTTTGGCGGGGCGGCCTCTTCTTTTGCTCCAAATGACGATAAAAAATGGATATTTTTCCGAAAAAGCCTTGAATTCGACGGAGGATTATGGCATAATTATCTTAAACTTTTGCATGGTAAAGGATAACGGGATTCGTCCTTTCCTGTAAAAGAATGAAAATTAAAGGAAAGAGGTAAAAGCGATGTTAAAAGGCAAGGCGAAGCGATCCCTCGCATTTGTCCTGGCTGCCTGCATGCTGCTTGCTCTCCTGCCGTCCTTCGGCGCGGGCGCAAGCGCGGCAAACGTGTCGTATACCGAGGTCGATCCTTCCGTGATCGATACGGGCACGGCCGTGCTGCCGGAAGCAGAGCAGGACGCGGAGCAGGACGTTCCTGCCGCGGACGAGGAGGTCCATGTGATCATCCTGTTCGAGCAGAAATCCCTGGCGAAGAAGGGCTTCTCTACCAAAGACCTGCTGGAGAATGAGAAGGCTGCCAGCTACAGCAGCAGCCTGAAGAAGCAGCAGCTGTCTCTGGTCGACCGCATCGAGCGCGAGGCGCTCGGCGGGGAGGAGCTGGAGATCCGCTATCAGTTCACCGTTGCCGTCAACGGCGTTGCAACGGTGGTGCCCTATGGCAGGATCGAGCAGATCCTTGCCGTGGACGGCGTGGCGGATGTCTACCTGGAGGAACGCTACGAGCTTGATGAGACGGTCCAGCCGGATACGGCGACTGCGGGCGAGATGGTCGGCTCCTACAGCGCGTGGGCAGACGGCTATACCGGCGCGGGCAGCCGCATTGCCATCATCGACACGGGCCTTGATCTGTCGCATCCCTCGTTCTCGGAGGGCGGCTATTACTACAGCCTGGGCATCAGCGCGGCGAGCTTCGGCAAGAAGATCTCCGATTACAACCTTCTGACGAAGGAAGAGATCAAAAAGGCGCTGCCCAACCTGAGCATTTCCGCGGACAAGAACCCGCCCAAGGCGGACGACCTGTACCGCAATGCCAAGGTCCCCTTTGCCTATAACTATGTGGACGACGGCCTGGATGTCTCCCACGATGCCGAGGGCGACAGCAACGGCGACCACGGCACGCATGTCGCCGGTATCGCGGCGGCGAACCGCTATGTCCCGCACTATGACGCTGACGGCGACCTGTACTATGACAAGCAGGAGCTCGGCGTGACCGGCGTTGCCCCGGATGCCCAGCTCGTCGTGATGAAGGTCTTCGGCGTGGGCGGCGGCGCGTATTCTTCCGACTATATGGCCGCCATCGAAGACGCCATCTGGCTGAACTGCGACAGCGTCAACCTGTCCCTCGGCTCCGGCAGCGCAGGCCGCAGCTACGGCTCGAAGAGTGATCAGCAGATCCTCGACAGCTTCCGGAATACGGATACCGTCGTAACGGTCTCTGCCGGCAACAACGGCGCATGGGGCGAGAACGTTCTGACCGGAACCGGCATGACCTATACGACGGATGTGCGGATGCACACCGGCGGCAGCCCCGGCTCCTATACGAACTCCTTCACGATCGCCTCCGTGACGAACACGAGCATGAGCGGCGTGATGGGCAAGTTCAACGGCGTTGCCGCGATCCCCGGCGACACCGGTGAGACCTACGGCGCAAAGAATTTCTCCACGCTCGATACGAGCGAGGACCAGAGCGGCACGACGTATGATTATGTCTTCCTCGGCGATCCCGTCAAGGGCGAGGGCATCTACGGCCTGCCCGAGAACTATGCAAACGTCGACGTGAAGGGCAAGGTCGTCCTGATCTCCCGCGGCAATTCTTCGTTTGCGGACAAGGCCAACGCGGCCATTCAGGCAGGTGCCGCGGCGGCCGTCATCTACAACAACGCGCCCGGCTCCATCAACATGAACCTGACGGGCTATAACTTCCCGAACCCTGCCGTTATGATCGAGCAGAGCAAGGCCAAGGAGATCCTCGCGGCTTCGACGCAGGATGAGACGACCGGCCTCTGGGGCGGCAAGATGACCGTCTCCGCCAAGGCCGAAACGCTGCACGGCGTGGCCGACGGCTACAAGCCCAGCTCGTTCTCCTCCTGGGGCACGACGGAAAATCTCGACCTGAAGCCCGAGCTTATGACGCCCGGCGGAAACATCTATTCCACGCTGAACCACAGCAGCTACGGCATGATGAGCGGCACGTCCATGGCGGCTCCGTCCGCAGCGGGCGGCGCAGCGATCATGGCGCAGTACATCAAGGAACACAAGCTCAGCAAGCAGGAGGGCCTCACGGTCCGTGCGCTGGCCATGGCGCTCATGATGAGCACGTCCGAGCCGCTGACCGACCCGGACACCGGCGTGACCTATTCCCCGCGCCAGCAGGGCTCCGGCCTGATGCAGCTGCAGGAGGCCGTGACATCTCCGGCCTACCTGCTCGTCGGTGAGAAGGAAGGCAACGACGGTAAGGTCAAGCTGACTTTTGGCGACGATGCGGAGCGCACCGGCGTCTACACCGGCAGCTTCTCCGTCCAGAACCTGTCCGATTCTCCGCTGCACTATGCACTCAGCGGCAAGGTCACGACCATGGCCGTCGAGGAGATCGAGGGCGAGGATTACATGAGCGACAGCGCCTATGCGCTGGATGCGAACGTGACGTTCTCCGCCGACGGCAAGAGCGTCTATGTCTATGACCTTAACGGCGACGACAAGGTCGACGAGCAGGATGCGCTCGTCCTGCTGAAGGCCGCAAACGGTACGCATGACGCGCTCGACGCCGAGACCGTGCAGAAGTACGACCTCGATGCCGACGGCACCATCACCACGGCCGATGCGCAGCTCTATCTTGCGGCGGTCAAGGGCGACAAGAGCGTCGTGGACGTCTACGCTGTGACCTACGAGGTCCCCGCAAACGGCAGCATGAACGTCAACTTCACCGTCCGCCTGACCGACGGCGACAAGGCGTGGCTGAACGGGCATTATCCGAACGGCTCCTATATCGAGGGCTTCCTCTATGCCGATTCCTGCGACGGCGACGGCCGCCAGCTCTCCGTCCCGATGCTGGGCTTCTACGGCAGCTGGGCCGAGCCGAGCATGTATGACAAGTCCGTATATCTCGAGGATATGTGCACCGAGGGCGCAACGGGCTATGTTGCCCAGCGCACGAACTTCCTCGTGCAGCGCATGGCAGGCTCCACGTCCGGCTACTACTTCGGCGGCAACCTCTATGCCGAGGATGACGAGGCCATCGCGGACCGCGCGTCCTTCGCCAATGAGAGCGGCAATACGATCTATGCGGCCGTTCCGACCATGATCCGCAATGCGTCCGATCTGAAGGTCACGATCCGCAATGCCGAGACCGGCGAGGTCTATAAGACCGTCGACTACGGCACGGCGACCGGCGCATATTACTCCGCCTCCTCCGCCGCGTGGTCCGCGACCGGTACACAGGTCAACCTGAGCTGGCGCGGCACCGCGGCGGACAACAAGACGCTCCTGCCCGAGGGAACGCCCATCGAGGTCGTCGCCCGCGCCGTCCCGGAATACTACTGGGATCGCGAGACGGAGACGGTCATCGGCGGCGAAGAGAACCTGCCGGAGAGCGCCTTCTGGACGACCCGCTTCGTGCTGGACAACACCGCCCCGCAGGCCAACGACATCGTGCTGCACAGCAGCGCTGCCACCGGCAAGCGCTCCCTGAGCGTCACGGTGCAGGATAACCGCTATGTCGCGGCCGTCCTCCTGCTCAGCCGCAACGGCAAGCAGATCCTCGCGCGTCAGGCCGTCAACCAGACGGAGCCCGGCACAGAGACGACGCTGGAATTCCCGCTCGACGGCATCTACACCAACGACCTGCTCGTCGCGGTCTATGACTACGCCTGCAATGTCACCGCCTATCAGACGAGCTTCGGCGGCAATGTTGAGCAGCCTGCTGCCAACGCCACGCTCCGTGCGGCCGTTCCCGGCACGGATGACACGACCCTCTTCCTCGAGCTGAACACCGAGGACAAGAGCAGCATCAAGGCCCTGAACGAAAACAATCCCCTGCCCGCATCTGTCCTTTCCGTCACGAGAGGCCCGGAGGGAAAGCTCCTGCTCGCAAGCAACGAGCTGGATGATGCAAAGAACCTTGTTTCCACGCTCTACAGCGTCGATGAGACGGACTACACCGCTACGAAGATCGGTTCGCAGAGCAAAGCGGCCTACACCTCCATGACCTATCTGCCGCACCTGAACGGCGGCACCCTGCTGGCCGGTTACGGCTACAATCTCCTGCGTGTCGACACCGCGACAGGCACGATGACGAGCCTCGGCAGCTTTGCCTCCGTGATCGGCAGAGGTGTCTACATCGTCGGCATGACCTATGTCGGCCCGGAGGAAACCGACGAGTACGGTACCTGCGATGATTTCGCCATGCTGTGCAGCGACGGCAGCGTCTATCTCTTCTCCATGGCTTACTACACGAATGCCTACGGCCGCAAGACCTATGGCCTGTACTCCCGCTCGCTGCTCGGCAACGTGCCGGACGTGATGGCGAACTACGCCGCCGGTTCTGCGCTTTACTATGCGGATAACCGCCTGTACATCAGTGTGCTGACCACGTCGGCCTCCAAGCTCAGCTATGTGGACCTGACGGCCGACATCTTCTGGCCCATTTCGATCGGGCAGATCAGCGCGGCGCCCGTCGCCCTGTACTCCGCAATGCAGAATGCGGCTGCGGACGACGCAGCGGCGCTTGCCCCGTGGGCGGAGCGCCAGACCGGTATGCAGGCTCTGGAGCCCGCCGCAGCGGAGACGCTGACGGCCCAGCCTCTCCCGGCTCTGCAGTGAGCGCGGAACGGAAAGGAGACTTCCTGTTATGATGAAAAAACTCTTTGCGCTGCTTCTTGCAGCCGTAATGCTGCTGGGCGCCGGTGCGACGGCCCTGGCCGCCGAGCCTGAGGGCGCGGGCTATGTCATCAGTATAGCGAACAGCAGCACAACGAACAGCCTGACGGTCGACCTGCTTACCTGGGAAGGTATGAAGAACGGCCGGCTGGAGCTGACGTACCCCGAGGAACTGACGCTCGTTTCCGCCCGCAGCACGCTGGATGCCGGGGCCGGCATCACCGACCTCGACGCCTCGAAGCCCGGCACGGTGCACTTCGCCTGGGCGGCCTACACCGCGCAGAAGGATGGAACGCCGGTCCTGCGCCTCACGTTCCGCGGCCAGCACGGCAAGACCTATTTTTGGAACGTGATCGATACGGAGACCGGCTGGCAGAGTAAGTCCATGCTGCCCTTCGACTATCGCTTTAACGATGTCCTGGACGAGAACGCCTGGTATTACGATGCCGTTTACGCCGCCTGGGACGCAGGCCTGATGAACGGCGTCGGCAGAGACTATTTCGCGCCGAACGCCACGCTGGACCGTGCGACGCTTGCGACCGTTCTCTATCGTGAGGCGGGCGAGCCTGCCGCGAAGGGCACGGCGTCCTTCACGGACATTGCCGAGGGCCAGTGGTACACCGACGCCGTCAACTGGGCGGCCGAGCAGGGCGTGGTCAACGGCTATCCCGACGGCACGTTCCGCCCGGAGGCCCCGATCACCCGTCAGGAAATGGCCACGATGCTCTACCGCTACTGGAAGCTGCAGGGCGGCAAATACGCCCCGAAGGCGGACGTCCTTGCGAACTATCAGGACCGCGGTGAGGTCGCCGATTGGGCACTGGAGGCCATGAGCTGGACGGTGCAGTCCGGCATCATCGTCGGCATGACGCCCACGACGCTGAACCCGGCCGGCAGCGCAACGCGCGCGCAGGTCGCTCTGGTGCTCGTCAACTACCTGAAGATGAACTGATCCCGAGACCGCAGGCTCCCGCCGTCTTCCGGCGGCGGGAGCGCCCCCGAACGATTCTGAAAGGAAGGAAATCTGCATGAAAAAGCGGATGTTATCCCTGCTTCTGGCGGTCGCGCTCGTGCTTGGGCTTTGCCCGGGCGTCTTTGCGGCGGGAAGTAGCTATGCCGATGTGCTCGACACCCATTGGGCGCATCCCTATATTGAAGACGTCACGGAAAAGGGCATCATGAACGGCGTGGACGATAAGAACTTCGCGCCGGAGGATGCCATGACGCGCGCCATGTTCGTCACGGTCCTTGCCCGCCTGAGCGGCGACACGCTCACGGAGCAGACCAGCTTCTCCGATGTCCCGGCCGGTCAGTGGTATTCCGCTGCCGTGAGCTGGGCGGCGGAAAACGGCATCGTGCTTGGCTATCCGGACGGCACGTTTGCCCCCGACAAGGCCGTTTCCCGTGAGGACGCCATGACCCTGCTGGTCCGCTTTGCGGGCTGGAAGGCGCTCACGCTCCCCGAGGGCGGCGAGCTGACCTATGCGGATGCCGCGAGCATCCAGGACTATGCGAAGGAGGCCGTCGCCGTGGCGACTGCGGCCGGAATTCTGGCCGGTTACCCGGACGGTACGTTCCTGCCGCAGAAGTCCATCACGCGCGCCGAGGCCGCAAAGATCCTCAGCACACTCATGAAGGTCACGGATTATACGCCGGTCGAGCCGACGGAGCCCTCCGAGGAGCCGACGGAAGAGCCGACCGAGGAACCCACCGAAGAGCCGACCGAGGAGCCGACGGAAGAGCCCACGCAGGAGCCCACCGAGCCGTCCGAGCCGACGGAGCCGGGCAAGACCGTGACCGTTACGTTCCGCGGCGAGAACGGCTATGCCAAGTACCACGGCCAGAAGGTCGCGAGCATCGAGGTCAACACGAACGAGCCCTATGTGGAGTTCGGCCTCTACGGCGTGGCGGAAAACGGCTTTGAGCTCGACACCGCCTCCGCCTCCGCGGGCACGCTCGTCCGCGCGGAGAACGTGTTCATCCTCTCGGACTTTGATGAGGATGTTACGGTCGACTTTACGACCCGCTACCGCACGATGCAGGTCAATTTCGTCATCAGCCCGAACGCCAACGCCATGTACGTCGACACACCCGTGAGCGTGACGTGGGGCCAGCCCGTCCCTGTGCCGGAGACCCGCCGCGTCGGCTCCCATGTGTCGAACTGGTACACGGACGCCGCCTACACGCAGGTCTATGACTTCTCCACGCCGGTCACGACGAACCTGACGCTCTACGGCAAGTGGGAGACCAATGTCTATACCGTGACCTATATCGTCGACGGCGAGGTCTACTATTCTACGCAGGTCGATCATGGCGAGTATGTCACGAACCCGAAGAACCCGACGAAGAACAACTACGTCTTCGACGGCTGGTATACGGACGAGGCCTGCACGCAGCTCTTCGACCGTAATCAGAGCATCAAGGCTGATGTGACGGTCTATGCCGCATGGGCGGAAGCCAAGCTGAACTATGTCTATCTCGACGGCAAAAACGGCGACGACAGCAACTCCGGTATGACAGCCTCCTACGGCGTCAAGACGTTCGCCCGCGCCAAGGAGCTGCTGGCGGATTCGGCCTACAAGGTAATTTATATCACGAGCATGGTCACCGTCGGTGATACGCAGGTCTGGGATCTGAGCGAGTATCCGGATGCGGTGGTCACGCGTGCCGAGGGCTACAAGAGCAGCTACATGTTCTGGGTGAACGCCACCGGTAACCTGACGCTCCAGAATATCTGCATTGACGGCGGCGCGCAGCGCTGGGCTGCCGAGGACGGCACGCCGTTCTCCAGCTATATCGTCGGCAACTGCACGTCCGGCAAGCTGACGCTGAATGCGGGCACCGAGATCTGCAATACCGTTACGACCAGCAGCAATATTCTCTTTCTGCATAACGCCGACTTCACCATGAACGACGGCGCGAGCATCCATGACAACACCTGCAAGACGGCGACGATCGGCCTTTCGACCACGAAAGGCGGCAGCAGCATCGTCCTGAACGGCGGCGAAATTCACCACAATACCGTGACCTATGCCGCGAAGGCAAACGTCAGCGTCTTGAGCGTCCCGGCCGGTGCCATCAGCTTGTCCGGAAGCTCCACGAAGGGCTTTACGACGTTCACGATGAACGGCGGTAAGATCTACGCCAACAATGCCGCTGCCGAGGGCAGCCTGAAGGGCGTGGGCGCGATCTATGTCGGTCAGTATGTCAATGCCGAATTCAAGGGTGGCGAGATCACCGGCAATGCCGGCGCTACCGCAGGAGCCATCCTGCTGCAGAGCGGCGCGGATGCAAAGCCGAGCACCTGCACGCTGGAAAACGGCAGGATTTTCGGCAATACCGCCACGGCGGGCGCAGAGTACCAGATCTACGCCCACGGCAGCATGATCCTTGCGAACCAGAGCGTGGTGGAAAGCGAAATTCTGCTGATGAACAGCACGGCCCGTCTGCCGGTTCTCGTGACCTCCGCTCTGAAGCAGCCGCTGCGGCTGAAGCTCGAAGCGCAGGTTTACATGAACAAGATCGTTGGCGGCAGCGGCTATACGCTGACCGAGGCCGATCTGGCGAACATTGAGCTGACAGAGCCGCTGGATTCCCATTACAAGCTGTCGGTCGACACGGAAACGAACACGGTTTTCCTGAATGCTTCCCGTGTGGTCGGTACGATCGTTTATCTCGCGGCCACCGGCAGCGATGCGAACGACGGCAAGACGGCCGAGACCGCCGTTCTGACGTTCGCGCGCGCGAAGGAGCTGCTTATCGAGCGGCAGTCCGCCACGGGGGACAACATCATCAGTATCCCGTCGGCTTCGGCGGGCTCTTCCCCCAAGTGCCTTGTGGTACGCAGCGACGAGACGTGGTCCCTGAAGGGCATTCCGAATGCCTATGTCATGCTGGAGAACGACACGAATACCTCTGGCAATCTTGTCGAGGTCCTGAACTGCACACTGACGCTTGAGGACATCACGTTCGACGGCAACTGCTATTATCAGCTCAAGGGCAAGTACGCTACGGCAATCCGCGGTGACTGGAGCGACGGCCAGAAGGCGCAGATCGTCGTTAAGTCCGGCACGGTGTTCCGCGATTTCGGCGATGATGCCATCTATGCCTATGGCTCGATCGTTACCATCGAGGACGGCGCAGTCTTTGAGAACATCAGGAAGGGCTCAGCCGTCTTTGCAACAGGATCGGTGCAGAAAACGGACGACAAGTCTTCCGAGGTCATCGTCAACGGCGGAACGTTCCGCAACAACCTCTATTCCTGCCTCAGCATTCTCGGCCAGAGCAAGCTTACTGTGAATGGCGGCCTGTTTGAGAACAACGTCGTCAGTAATACCAAGGGCGGCGCCGTCATTCTCGGCGATTCGGCCGGTGCGGAGATTACAGTGAACGGCGGTATCTACCGCAACAATGCGCTGACGGCGGAGACCGGCACAATGAGCATCGGCACCGTTCTGCTGGCCACGAACGGCTGCAAGGTCACTGTCACGGGCGGCGAATTCTACGGCAATACCTGCGCCTCGGCTGAAAACGGCAACGGCTTTGCCTGCAGCGGCACGAACGCGGCGGACATCACGCTGAAGCTGAAGACCGGAACGGACCTGAGCAATGCCCCGTTCTTCTGGAACAATCCCAGCAAGACGTCCTGCCTGAATGTCGCCTCGGCTCTGCCTGGCACGCTGAAGATCGCCTTCCGCAGTGCGCCTGCGGCCGGTACGGTCGTGGCAGCCGGTGCGGATTACACGCTCACGGAGAACGACCTGAACAACCTGACCAGCCTGACTGAGGGCGTGCGCTTCGCGCTCGTCAACGGCCAGATCGTCACGGCAGAATAAGCAATATCACCAACGGCCCCG
>ERZ791865.724-NODE-724-length-42801-cov-5.749520_pt1 | contig 42801 bp, 44 predicted proteins | sample MGYA00509942_ERZ791865 | MGnify/ENA primary metagenome ERZ791865 (study PRJEB30046, sample SAMN00792098) | human gut metagenome | study: EMG produced TPA metagenomics assembly of the A metagenome-wide association study of gut microbiota in type 2...
CGCCGGCAAGGAGGCCAGCGGCACCGGCAACATGAAGTTCATGATGAACGGCGCCGTGACCATCGGTACCCTGGACGGAGCCAACGTGGAGATGCACCAGGTGCTGGGCGACGAGAATATGTTCCTCTTTGGCCTGAAGGCGGAGGAGGCCGCCGCCCTCTCCCGGCACTATGATCCCAAGCTGCTGTATGACCGGGATCCCGTGCTGCGCCGGGTGCTGGATGCCATCCGGGACGGCTTCCGGGATGGGGTCAGCTACGAGGACATCTATCGCCGCCTGCTCTTCGGCGGCGACTGCCCGGCGGACCAGTACCTGCTCCTGGCGGACTTCGTCTCCTACTGTGATGCCGGCCGCCGTATGATGGAGACCTATGGCGACCGCACCCGCTGGAATCAGATCAGCCTGCACAACATCGCCCGCAGCGGCGTGTTTGCGGCGGACCGCTCCATCCGGGACTATGCCCGGGACATCTGGCACGTCCCCTGCAGAGAGTAAAGATGAAATTTTATCCCCCAAGCGGCGGCACCAACCGCGTGGACGCCGCCAGCACCCACCCGGTGCCGCCGCTTTGCCTTGCCCGGTGTTGCCCTTATCCCCCCGTAGGGTGAAGCGCCCTGTCCATCTCCGGCCCGGCATTTTTACTCTTTTCATCGGTTGACAGTTGTGGTAAAATATAAATTGATATACTATGACAAACTATGACAAAAAGAGGATAAATACTATGGACATTACACAGGGCGTGCCCTTTGACACCTTTGGCCTGTCGGAGCCTACTATGCGCGCCATAAGAAACAAGGGGTATACCATATCAACGCCTGTGCAGGCGGGGTGCATCCCCCCCATGCTGGCGGGGAAGGACGTCATCGCCAAGGCTCCCACGGGCACCGGCAAGACCATGGCCTTCGGCCTGCCCATCATCGAGCGCATCGACCGGGAGAGCGAGGCGGTGCAGGCGCTGATCCTGGCCCCCACCCGGGAGCTGGCCATGCAGATCACCCAGGAGCTGCGGGAGGTGGCCGTGTGCCACGAGGAGCTGCGGGTGGTGTGCCTGTACGGCGGCGAGCCCATCGGTAAGCAGATCAACGCCCTCAAGCGCAAGCCCCAGATCGTGGTGGCCACCCCGGGCCGCCTGTCCGACCACATGAAGCGCCGCACCGTCACGGTGAAGGAGGTGCAGACGGTGGTGCTGGACGAGGCCGACCGGATGCTGGATATGGGCTTTATCCACGACGTGACCCGGATCCTGGACAAGATACCGAACCGCAAGAACCTGGGCATGTTCTCGGCTACCATTTCCCGGGAAGTCATGGATATCTCCTGGGTCTATCAGCGGGACCCGGAGGAAATTACCGTCCAGGCCACCAAGGAGAATAAGCCCGACATCCTGCAATACCGCATTGAGGTGCCCTCGGATGCGAAGGTGGACACCATCGCCCGGATCATCGCCGGGGAGAACCTGGAGCGGGTCATGTGCTTCTGCAACACCAAGGGCTCCACGGAGCGGCTGACCAAGTTCCTGCAGATGCGGGGGCTGGACGCCCAGTGCATCCACGGAGACATCCCCCAGCGCAAGCGGGAGGCGGTGATGGCCCTGTTCCGGGAGGGCAAGCTCCACGTGTTTGTGGCCACGGACGTGGCCGCCCGGGGCATCGACGTAGACGATGTGGACGCGGTGTTCAACTACGATGTCCCCGATGAAAACGAGTATTACATCCACCGCATCGGCCGCACGGGCCGGGCCAAGCGCCACGGGGTGGCCTACACCCTGCTGTCGGACTTCCCCAGCCGCATGCGGCTGGACGACATCGCCCGCAACACCCGCAGCCAGATCACCCCCGCTTCGGTGGATGAAAACGGCCATGTGGTGCCGGAGAAGAAGTGAGCCCATTTCGCGCAAAAGGAGCAAACATATTATGATGAAACTGAAACGACGCGGGGCCCTGCTGCTGGCGGCCGCCCTGCTGCTGGGTCTGCTGACCGGCTGCCACCGGGAGACCGGCGTTTCCTTCCGGGTGGCTATGAGCAGCGTTCCTGCCACGCTGGACCCGGCTATGGCCGCCACCGACGAGGAAAAGACCGTGGTCAGCCATCTGTTTGAAAACCTCATGAAGCTGCAGTCCGACGGAAACGGCGGCACCACGGCGGTCAGCGGGGTGGCCCGCAGCTATCAGTGCGACACCACGGCCGAGGGGCAGGAGACCTATACCTTTAAGCTCCGCTCCAGCGCCGCCTGGTCCGATGGCACCAAGGTCACCGCACAGGACTTCGTTTACGCCTGGAAGCGGCTGGTGGACCCCGCCACCGGCTCGAAAAACGCAAGGATCCTGGACATGGTGGCCGGCTACACCGCTGCCCGGACCGGAGAGGATGCCCTGCAGGTCTCCGCACCGGATAACGAGACCTTTGTGGTGGTGCTTTCCGGGCGCTGCCCGTATTTCATCGACAGCGTATGCACGGCGGCGGCGACTATGCCGGTGCAGAGCGCTGCGGCGGCCCAGGAGAATTGGTCCATGTCGCCGGACACCCTGGTCACCAACGGCCCCTACACCGTTGCATCCTGGGAAAACAACACCATGCTGTTGCAGCAGACCAGCGGCTACCACGACGCCCGGCGCCTGGGGCCGGAGAGCATCGGCTTCCGCTTTACGGCGGATGTGAAGACGGCCAACTCCCTTTTTGAGCAGGGGGATGTGGATTTCGTCCTGGGACTGACGGATGAGGCCGTGGCCAAGAAGATCGACAGCTGGATGCCGGACTACTATCCCGAGACCAGCGTGGTACTGCTGAACCAGCTGTCCGACCTGACCAGCAATGAAAATGTCCGCCGGGCCATGGGCCTGGTCATTGACCGCAACGCCATTGCCGAGCTGCTGGGGTCCCGGACGCATTTGGCGGCGGAGGGCCTGGTGACCCGGGGCATCCGCAGCACGACGGGCGGCCAGTTCCGCGATTTCGGCCCCGCCGTGGACAATGACAGCGAGAATTACGAGAAAAACTGCCAGACGGCCCAGGAGCTGATGAAGGAGGCGGGCTACACCGCCACCAAGCTGGCGAGCCTGGCCCCGGTGATCATGCTCTATGAATCGGACGGCACCACGGATTCTTTGGCACTGCTGCTGCAGAAGACCTGGAGGGAGAAGCTGGGGCTGAGCGTGACGCTCAAGGGCGTTTCCGGCGCGGAGATCACCCAGGCCCTGGAGCGGGGCGAATATACGCTGGCGGCGCTGCGCGTTACCAGCGACCGCAATGACGCCACGGGCTTCCTCAACCGCTGGCGCATGGGCGAGGAGGATAACTATGCCAATTTCACCTCCAGCGCTTATGACATGCTCCTGCGCGTGGCGGCGGTGTCCGCCAGCCAGGAGGCCCGGGACGCTTACCTGGAGGACGCGGAGCGCCTGCTGCTGGAGCAGGGCAATGTGATCCCCCTGTATTGCAGCACCCGCAGCTGGAGCCTGTCGGAGTCGTTCACCGGTGTGTTCGGCGACGGCTTGGGCCGGTACTTCTTTACCGGCGTGCATAAGGTGAGTAAGTAAAAAACAAGGCCGCCTCCCGGTGAGGCGGCCTTGTTTTGTTGGAGATGGGAAAAAGGGGACGGGGGTACAGAGCGCCGCGAGCAATAACAGATATTTGCATGGGGCGCGGCGGTTGACGATGGGCGGGCTGGGGACAGCCCGCCCTGTGGCTGTAAATTTGGAGGCCTGGGGCAAACGGGACAAAAATGACGGCAGCCGCGGTAAGGATGCGGCTGCCGTTATTTTTTAGTCAAATGAATCGGTTTGGACGCTGTGAATGCGTCCTATCAGTATTATGATCTCGTTTTTATACAGAGGGTATTCAAGAAGGGCCTCATGCTTTTTCCCGCTGCGGTCGGTGAAATAGAAGAAGTGACGATCCGTTGCCGGGGCGGCGCTGGAGGCACTGCGGCTGGCTTTTATGACGCCCTCGCCGCAGCGCTCAATGTCGGTGTACTTGTAATATTTCCCGTTAAATGGGTTCGTTTTGAAGAAAAAGCCACGGGGGCCGATGCAGATTTTATAGTAGAAGTAGCGGCCGATGAGTTTTACCAGGGTCACCGTCAGGAGAGTCGCTATGCCCCCGAAAGCGAGGGCAACGAAGGGAACTTTATTGGGGCCCGGCTGCAGCTGGTCTATGGTCAGCACAATGAAAAACGCGGCAAGAATGCCGACGATCGCCATCCGCATAATGCCGTAGGGCCTGCCGGAAATGATGTAATCCCATTTTTCGGGTTTGCTGGGCATGGCGTCTTTCCTCCGCTGCATGGAAGTATATGTATTCACGATGCGCTGTGGCCAAAGCACCAGGTGCAGGCATCGTAGCCGGAATCCTTGGCCTGCTGCTCCGTCACGGCGACGGTGTTGTCCTTACCGATGACGTATTGGCAGTCCTGCTTGTGGTAGCAGCGGCCGGATTCCGTCAGATAGACCGTTTGGTTGGCTCCGCCGGGCAGGAGACACAGAACCAGCACCACCAGCGCTGCCGCAGCGGCCAGGCTGATGCCGCCCCACAGGGCTATGCGCCGGGGTCTGCAGCGGCGGTTATACCGCAGGAGGATGGAGGCAAACTCATTGGCTTCCTGCTCCTGCAGAACGCTGCTGCCGGGGCCGGTGGCATGAGACTGCTCCAGATGCCGGCACAGGATGTGCCCCAACTCATGACTCAACAGGATCATCTGCTCCTGCTGGGACAGATTCTCCTGCATAAAAACGATGCGCAGGTGGGGGTCCTGATAGGTGAAGGCGGACTGCCGGGCGGCATAATCAAACAGGCGCAGGGAGGTGAGCAGAGTGGTGACCTCCTTGCCGTTGGAAACGCGGCTGTACTCAACCAGAGAAAAGCCCTGCGCCTGCAGGGCTTTTTCAAGATCTGAAACCGTAAAAGGCCGGTGGTGAAACTGCGACAAAAATGTGCGCGCTTCGCGCTGCACGGGTGTCATGAGATGGTCCCTTCTTATTCCTTGTTTTTCAGGCTGCGCAGAGCATTGACAGCGTCTGCGGCATCGCCTGCGGGCATATTCACGCTGGTAAAGCTGCCGCCAAAGGCTGCGGCTTCGCCGGTGAAGATATCGGCAGCTTCCTTGCAGCGATCGGCCTCCACCTTTAGCACGGTGGCTACGGTATGCCGGCCATAGCTGTCCAGCTGGGCATACTGGGTCAGCAGATCCTGCGTGTCATCCGTCAGGTAGAAGGCGGAATCGTCCGAAAGGGCCTTGATGCCCAGGGTCTTGCAGATGTGCACCACGGTATCAAAGGAGGAACCGCCGATGCCGTTGTGCAGGGCACTGTTAATGGTGGACAGAGGTATATCCACTGCGAAAGCAAACTGACGCACACTCTTGTATTGTCGAGCGATCTCCGTGCGCACGATTTTCGTTAGATTATCCATAATTGCACCTCTTTTTTACATGAGTAATTTCCTTCCACAATCATAGCATAATAATGGAAAAAAGCAATAGGAATTATTTTCCAAAATTAAGAAGCATTTTTAGGAATTTTGACGGACACTTGTCCGGCACATGTGGATTTACACCGAAAAACAGCTGCGCCGGAAGAAAAGGTTTATTTCGTGACGTTTCTATGGTATACTATGGCCATATCAAGGGAGAATGTCCGGGTATATCCGGGCGGAAGGGGGAGAGCGGCATCAAAGGGAACAAAAACGGAAAACGCGGCAAGCCGCTGGCCTTCGTCCGGGACCTTATTGACAGGTACTATGCCCACGACGTGGCACGGGACGGCGCGGCTTTGACCTATTATCTGCTCTTTGCCATTTTCCCGCTGCTGGTGTTCATCAGCACACTGGTGGGCCTAATGGATCTGGACATTGAGGAGATCCTCACCACTATGAGCCGGATACTACCAGAGCAGGTGCTGGGCATCGTGGGCAGCTACCTGGAGTATGTGTCCACCAGCCCCAGCCGCCAGCTGCTGGTGTTCAGCCTGATCTTCTCGGTGTGGTTTCCCATGCGGGCCACCAGCTGCCTGATGCACTCCGCGCGCAAGGCCTATGGGGTGCCGCAGCCGCCCAGCATGATCGGCGGCACCCTGCGCAATCTGCTCTTTACCCTTTGGCTCATCGTCACCATTGCCGCCAGCATCGTGCTCACCACCGTGGGCCGCCGGGCGCTGCAGTTTGTCTCGGGGCTGATCCACATTCCGGAGCAGTTCATCGACCTGTGGGGCAACCTGCGTTTCGTGCTGCTGGGGGTCATCATGCTGCTGGTGCTGGTGCCGCTGAATATGCTGGCCCGGGGCCGAAGGTGCCCGCTGCGGGAAGTGGTGCCGGGGGTGCTGCTGAGCATGCTGGCCTGGCTGGCGCTGAGCGTGGCCTTTTCCTACTATGTGGAAAAAGTGGCCCATTATACGGAGCTGTACGGCTCCATTGCCACCATTGTGGTGGTGCTGCTGTGGCTGTATATGACCGGACAGGTGCTGATCATGGGCGCGGAGTATAACGGCTCCCGCCTGGCGTATAGAGAAAACAAAACCATTCACCCGCCGGAAGGGGAGGAAGAAACAAAATGAAAATCATCATTGTGGGAAACGGTAAGGTGGGCTACGCCATTGCCAGCCAGCTGGCAGGCGAGCACCACGATATTGTCATGGTGGACGACAACGCCGCTGCGCTGCACAAGGCGGAAAATGCCCTGGACGTTATGTGTATCGAGGGCAACGGCGCGTCCATCCGGGTTTTGAAGGAGGCCGGCGCACAGAGCGCGGACCTGGTCATCGCCGTGACGAACCTGGACGACACGAACCTTCTGTGCTGCTTCATTGCCAAGAAGCTGGGCGCGGGCCATACCATCGCCCGGGTGCGCAGCCCGGAGTATCGCCGGGATGCGGACATGCTGAAAAAGGAGATCGGCCTGGATATGGTCATCAACCCCGACCTGGCGGCGGCCCAGGAGATCGCCCGGATCGTGTCCACGCCTTCGGCCTTCTCCGTGGAGCCCTTTGCGGGAGGGCGCATCGACATGATCGGCTTTGACGTCACCGCCCAGACCATTGTGGCGGGGCGCTCTCTCAGCGAGTTCAGCAGCCACACCTCGGCCAAGGTGCTGTTCTGCGTGGCGGTACACGGCGGCGAAACGGTGATCCCCAACGGCGCATTTGTGCCGCAGATCGGGGACAAGCTCTATATGATCGGCGCCAAGGGCCAGCTGCAGGATATGCTCCACAGCCTGGGCCACTCTCAGCAGAAGGTGAAGGCTGTGTCCATTTTGGGCGGCAGCCGCACGGCCATGTACCTGGTGTGGGAGCTTAAAAAGCGGGGCATCAAGTCCCAGATCGTGGAGATGAACCACCAAAAATGCATCACGCTTTCGGCAGAGCTGCCGGACACCCTCGTCATTGAGGGGGACGGCACGGACAACGATCTCCTGCGGGAGGAGGGGGTATTTGCGGCGGATGCCTTTGTATCCCTGACGGACCGGGATGAGGAGAACCTGCTCATGGCTCTCAGCGCCCAGCGGGCCGGCGTGGGCAAGGTGCTGGCCAAGATGACCCGCCCCAACTATATGGACCTGGTCCGGGATACCCGCATCAGCAGTATCATCAGCCCCAAGGACCTGGTGGCCAATCAGATCACCCGCTATGTCCGGGCCCTGGCCAATTCCGAGGGCAGCTTTGTGGAGAGCCTGTATAAGATGATGGGCGGCCAGGTGGAGGCGCTGGAGTTCACCGCCGGACCGGAGTGCCGCCAGCTGCTGGACAGACCCATGAAGGATCTGCCCCTGAAGCAGGGCGTCCTGGTGGGCGCCATTGCCCGGGACAAGGAGATCGTTATCCCCGACGGCAACACCTGCATCCATGAGGGGGACCATGTGGTGGTGGTCACAAAGACCACGGGCACCGATGACCTGATGGATATACTGGGATAACGGACGTATGGGGGCCTGCTTGTCAGAAAAGCCTCACAGAGTTCGCGTCCGCAGACTGCGATGCTTCTGTCGGAGAATTCCTAAGGAATTTTCGACAGCATTACGAATATAAGGAAGTGTTTTTATGGATCCGAAAAATGAAAAACTCCGGGAATACGCCAAGCTCCTCATTGAGGTGGGCCTGCATGTGCAGAAGGGGCAGACCCTGGTGATCTCCAGCCCCGTGGAGTGCGCTTATTTTGCCCGGCTGTGCGCCACGGCGGCCTACGACGTGGGCTGCCGGGAGGTGGTGATGAACTGGCACGACGACTACCTGGCCCGGGAGAAGTTCCTCCGGGCGGAGGACGCCGTGTTTGACGAGGTGCCCCAGTGGCGGCAGCATTTCTTTAACGACTATGCAAAAGAGGGGGCGGCGTATTTGGCCATCGACGCCGAGGACCCGGAGCATCTCAAGGGGGTGGATCCGGATCGGCGGGTGCGCTCCCTGCGGGTGAGCGGCAAGGCGCTGAAGGACTTTTACCGGCTGCAGATGAGCAGCGGCTTTCCCTGGTGCATTGCGTCCATTCCCATTCCCTCCTGGGCCAAACGGGTGTTCCCCGACCTGAGCGAGGAGCAGGCTATGGAGAGCCTGTGGGACGCCATTTTCAAGGCCGTGCGCATCACCGGCGACGGCCAAAGCGTCCGCCACTGGCAGGAGCATATTGCCACGCTCTCTGCCCGAAAGGAAAAGCTCAACGCTCTGCGGCTGAAATCTCTGCACTACACCAATTCTCTCGGCACCGACCTGACGGTGGAGCTGCCTGAGGATCACATCTGGGAGGCCGGGGACGACTGCACCTCCGCGGGTCAGCCGTTTGTGGCCAATATGCCCACGGAGGAGCTGTTCACTTCCCCTCTGCGCACCGGGGCCAATGGCACCGTGGTGGCGTCCATGCCGCTGGTTCACGACGGCAACATCATTGACGGCTTCCGCATGACCGTGGAGGGGGGAAAGATCACCTCCGTTTCCGCCAAACAGGGACAGGAGGTGCTGGAGGCAGCCATCTCCGTGGATGAGGGGGCGTCCTACTTCGGCGAGGTGGCCCTGGTGCCCTATGACAGCCCCATCTCCAACCAAAAGCTGCTGTTCTACAACACCCTGTTTGATGAGAACGCCGCCTGCCACATCGCCTTCGGCGAGGCATACCCCTGCATTGAGGGCGGCCGGGACATGGACAAGGAGCAGCTGAAGGCCCACGGCCTTAACGACTCCGTGACCCATGTGGATTTCATGGTAGGCACCGCGGACCTGTCCATCGTGGGCACCACCCAGGATGGGCGGGAAGTGCCCGTTTTTGTAAACGGAAATTTCGCTATCTGAACCTATAACGCCTATAAAAACCGGCCCCTCCTGCTGCGTGCAGGAGGGGCCGGCTTTTTATTTGTCTCCCTGGGCGGGGCGCTTTCTCTTTTTGGGCAGGGGCGTCACCTGCACCAGGATGTCTATGACCGGGCGCACCAGGTCATGATTTTCTATGTCCAGGATGTAGTGGAGCTTGGCACCCTCGTAGGGATAGCCCTCCGGTGCGTCCGCCAGCAGCGCCGCCAGCTGCGGCAGCTTTTTCACCATCACACAGTTGTCACACACCAGCAGAACGGGTTTTTCCTGGACGTAGACCATGTATTCCCCGAACATTTTCTTGTAGGTCACATCCGGGATGCCCGCCAGCTGGTCGCAGACGAAGGCTATGTATTCCTTTGAAGTGCTCATAATGCCACGCCCCTTTTCGCAGATTTTATGCTTTTATTATAGCCCTCATTTTGAGTTTAACAAGTTGAGATTTTTGGGAGGGATCTGCTCCGGGCGGCCGTTTTCTCCGTTGCAATTTGGGACCATATGCGGTATACTATATGTGTTGAAATATGCCCACCGGGAGCCGGCGGCCTGGGCCGCCGACCCCCTATATGAAAAGCGGCGGGCGAGAGCCGGTGGGACGGGCAAGCTGCGCAGGCGTTACCCGGACGATCTTCGCCTCACGCCGCTTGCACCATCCTATGCGCGCCGGCCCGGCCCGGTGCCAAACCCAATGAGAAAGGATCCTTTCACCATGATCAAGATCGCTCCCTCCATTCTTTCCGCCGACTTTGCCAACCTCGGCCGGGACATCCAGCGCATCGACTCCGCCGACTACGTTCATGTGGACGTGATGGACGGCCTGTTCGTGCCCAATATCTCCATCGGCATCCCGGTGGTGAAGTCCATCCGCCCGGTGACGGCGCTGCCCCTGGATGTACACCTGATGATCCAGCGCCCGGAGCGGTATGCAGAGCAGTTCTGCGACGCCGGCGCCGACATCGTCACCTGCCATGTGGAGGCGGACACGGAGGAGAACATCCATCTGGCGCTGAAAAAGATCCACGCCAAGGGCAAAAAGGCCGGCGTGGTGGTGAAGCCCAAGACCCCCGCCTCTGCCGTGCTGCCGTTTATCAGCGAGGTGGAGCTGATCCTGGTGATGACCGTGGAGCCGGGCTTCGGCGGACAGAAATTCATGGCCGACATGATGCCGAAAGTGCAGCAAATTCGCGCCTATATCGACGCCATGAATCCTACCTGCGAGCTGGAGGTGGACGGCGGCGTGGACCCCGACACCTGCAAGATCTGCATTGCCTCCGGCGCCAATGTGCTGGTGGCCGGTTCCTCGGTATACAAGGCCGAGGATATTCCCGCCCGCATCCGGGCCCTGAGAGGATGAGCTTATGGAGTACTTTCCCGCACCCCTTGAAAAGCTGACGGAGCAGTTTGCAAAGCTGCCGGGCGTGGGCCGCAAGTCCGCCCAGCGGCTGGCGTTTTTCGTGCTGGGTCTGCCTATGGAGGAGGCCCAGGCCTTTGCCGATGCCATTGTGGACGCCAAAAAGAGCGTTACCCTGTGTCCGGTGTGTCAGAATCTCACCGCCGGGGGCCTTTGCCCTGTGTGCGCCTCCCCCAAGCGGGACGAGAGCACCATCTGCGTGGTGGCCGACCCCCGGGACGTGCTGGCCATTGAGCGCAGCCGGGAGTATAACGGGCGCTACCATGTGCTCCACGGGGTCCTGTCGCCCATGAACCATGTGGGCCCCGATGACCTGCAGATCAAATCCCTGGTGGAGCGGGTGGCCGCCGGGGGCATCCAGGAGGTCATCATGGCCACCAATCCCGACACCGAGGGGGAGGCCACGGCCATGTATCTCTCCCGGCTCTTAAAGCCCTTCGGGGTGAAGGTCACCCGGCTGGCTTACGGCATCCCTGTGGGCGGGCACCTGGAATTTGCCGACGATGCCACGCTCATGCGGGCCCTGGAAGGGCGGCGGGAGCTGTGAAAAAATGGGTATGCGCGGTGCTGGCGGCGCTGATGCTGGGTTCTCTCACCGCCTGCGGAAAGACAGAGGAGCCGGAGCGGCAGGAGCTGTTCGCCATGGACACCTACATGAGCCTGGCGGCCTACGGGGACGGAGCCCGGGAGGCGCTGGCCGCTGCGGCCAGGGAGATCAACCGCCTGGAGCAGGAGCTCTCCCGGACGGCGGCCGGCAGCGATATTTATAAGCTCAATGACGGCGGCAGCGCTGTGGTCAGCGATGAGACGGCGGCGCTGCTGAAAAATGCAATGACTTACAGCGCCGAGACGGGCGGCCTGTTCGATGTGACGGTGGCGCCCCTGGTGTCCCTGTGGGGTATCACCACGGACAGCCCCCGGGTGCCGGAGCAGAGCGAAATTGACGCGCTGCTGCCTTTGGTGGGCAGCGGGCATGTCCATATGGACGGCGATTCCGTGACGCTGGATGACGGCTGCGCCGTGGACCTGGGCGGCATTGCCAAGGGCTATGCCAGTGACCGGGTGGCGGAGGTGCTGCGGCAGTACGCCGTCACCGGGGCCGCCGTGTCCCTGGGGGGCAACGTGTATGTGTGCGGCCAAAAGAGCGATGGCAGCGCCTGGAGCGTGGCGGTGCAGGATCCGAAAAACACCGGCGCCTATGCCATGACCCTGGAGCTGACGGACGTGTTCGCCGTGACCTCCGGCGGGTATCAGCGGTATTTTACCGGCCCGGACGGCACGGTGTATCAGCATATTCTGGACCCCCGCACCGGCTATCCCGCCCAGACGGATCTGCTGTCGGTGACGGTCATCGGGCAAAACGGTACCATGGCTGACGCCTACTCCACGGCCCTCTATGTCATGGGGGAGCGGGCCGCCTGCGACTTTTGGCGGCAGAGCGGCGGAGATTTTGACCTGGTGCTCATCACGGCGGACGGGCGGGTGCTCTACACCCCCGGCCTGGCCGATCACATTTCCCAAAAGGGGGCAGACTATGACTTCCAAGAGGTCTCAGCCTGAATTAAAACCGAAACCGCTGGACGCGTTGGTGGTGCTGGCGGTGGTGCTGCTGGCCGTGGGCGCGGCGTGGCTTTCCTACGGCGGCAAGAACGGCGATGCCCTCACCGCCACTGTGAAGCATCGGGGGCAGGTGGTGGCCCAGGTGGACCTATCTGCCCTGACGGAGGAGAAAACCGTCACCGTGGATGGAACGTATCACCTGACCATTACGCTGGATAAAACCGGCGCCGCCGTCACGAACAGCGACTGCCCCGGGCAGGACTGCGTCCACACCGGGCGCATCACCCGGGCGGGGCAGAGCATCGTGTGCCTGCCGGAGCAGGTCATCGTCACCCTGGAGGGCAAGACCCCCTCGGCGGACGTGGTGCTGGGATAGGGGGCGCGCGGATGAAATTTACAACGAAAAACCTGGCCCTCTGCGCTGTGCTGACGGCCCTGGCCCTGGGGCTCAGCACCCTGGAAAACTTGTTTCCCGTTTCCCTGGTGGTGCCTCTGCCGGGCATCAAGCTGGGCCTTGCCAACATCGTCACGGTGTTTGCCCTGTATCAGCTGGGGGCTGCCCCGGCGCTGGGGATCTTAGTGGCCCGGTGCTTGCTGGGGTCGCTGTTCGCGGGGAACGCATCGGCCCTGCTGTTTTCCCTTATGGGCGGCGTGGGGGCTATGCTGGTGATGATAGTTTTGCGCCGGGCCAGGGGCCTGTCCATTTACGGCGTGTCCATCGCCGGGGCGGCGGCCCATAATATCGGGCAGATCGGCGCGGCCATGATCGTCCTGGGCGGCACGGCGGTACTGGGGTATCTGCCGGTGCTGCTGGGGGTGTCCCTGGTTACGGGGACGCTGACGGGCTTTGTGGCGAGCCTGCTGTTCCGGGCCATGAAAAACATACATTTTACGCAGTGAGGAGCGTGTGATATGGACAGAAAAGACGAGATCATCCTGCAGCAGATGGACCTGATCCGATCTATGACGGAGCGGAATCTCCGGAGCATGGACACGGATTTTTGGGGTACGCCCTTTATGGAGAAGAAGACGGACCAGCCACCAAAACCGGATAAATCCGAGAAGCCGCAAAAGCCCGCTCCCCAGACCCAGGCGGAAAAGCCGGGGGAGAAGGAGGAGATCCCGCCCAAGGAGAAGATCGAGGATCTGCTGGCGGAGCTGGACAGCTATGTGGGCATGGACGCCATCAAGGAGGAGGTGCGCAGCCTCATCAACATGGTGCAGGTGTACAAGCTGCGCCGGGAGCATGACCTGCCCACCACGGATATGTCCCTGCACATGGTCTTTTCCGGCAACCCCGGCACGGGTAAGACCACCGTGGCGCGCATTATGGCCCGCATCTATCACAGCCTGGACATCCTGTCCAAGGGCCAGCTGGTGGAGGTGGACCGCAGCGGCCTAGTGGCCGGCTATGTGGGGCAGACGGCCCTGAAGACACAGAAGGTCATCGAAAAGGCCATGGGCGGCGTGCTGTTCATCGACGAGGCCTACGCCCTCAACGGCAAGAGCGAAAACGACTTCGGCCAGGAGGCCATCGACACTATTCTGAAGGCTATGGAGGATCACCGGGACGACCTGGTGGTCATCGTGGCGGGATATACGGAGCTGATGGACCGGTTCATCCACTCCAACCCGGGGTTGGAGTCCCGGTTCAACCGCTTCCTGATGTTTGAGGACTACACCCCGGAGCAGATGCTGGCCATTTTCAAGATGCAGTGCAAGAAGGGCTGCTATGTGCTGGCGGAGGGCACGGAGGAGCTGGTGCGGGACTTCATCGCCGAGGAGAGCGCCGACGATTCCTTCGGCAACGCACGGGGCGTGCGCAACCTCTTTGAGCATATCCTGGTGGCCCAAAACAACCGCCTGGCGAAAATGGAGAACGTGACCCGGGACGACCTGATGCAAATCCTGCCCGACGACGTGCTCCATGCCCGGGGCAAGATAGACGAATGAAAAAAGCGAGGCGGCAAGACCCATGAACGATATTTCTTTGCGCCATGTGTGCAAATCCTATACCACCCAGTCTACGGACATTATGATCGACCACGCCCAGCGCCCTACCCGCACGCGCCAGGTGCTGCGGGACGTGAATGTGACCTTTCCGGTGGGGAAGCTCACCGTCCTGGTGGGCCGCAGCGGCTGCGGCAAAAGCACGCTGCTGCGGCTGCTTTCCGGGCAGGATGCGCCCGACTGCGGGGAAATTGAGGTCCCGGAGGGCTGGCACAGCGCGGTACTCAGTCCCGACCCTTATGTCATCACCTGGACCAGCGTCCTGCGCAATGTGGCCATGGCCTGCGGCGTGGGCCGCACCCCGGAGGAGCGGCTGCAATTGTCGGAGGATTTCGTGGAGATGGTAGGGCTCACAGACTATGCGGACCTGACCCCGGCGGAGCTATCCACGGGCATGAAGCAGCGGCTGGGCCTGGCGCGGGGGCTGGCCAGCCAGGCGGAGCTTCTCTTAATGGACGAGCCCTTTGCGGCCCTGGATTTTCTCACGAGAGCGGAGCTGCAGAGCCAGCTTCTGCAGATCCAGGCCCGGATGCCCCGGACCATTGTGCTGGTGACCCACCAGCTGGACGAGGCCATTTTGCTGGCACAGAAGATCGTGGTGATGCACTCGGACAGCAGCCTGTGGGAGTGCGAACTGACGGACTGCCCCTATCCCCGGAACGTGGACGAGCCGCGGATGCGGACGTTGAAGCAGCGCATCACGGAGGAGTGCCGAAAGTAAAAATTGTTGGAAAACCCCTGCCGCCGGTTTATGCCGGCGGCAGGGGTTTATTGATAAAAAAGCCACGCGGAGTTTGCCGCCCGGCGGCGTCGCCCGATGGCAAAGTCCGCAGCTGTTTCTTTTTGCCTCTTTAATTTTCATCCTCCGGCACATATCGGATGATCTCGCTCACATCGCACTGCAGAATGCGGCACAGCTCGTTGACGGTGTGCAGCGTCACGCTGCGGTTTTTCCGCAGGGCATCCAGGGTGCCGGTGCTGACGCCGTGCTCCTTGATCAGCGCGTACTGACTGATGTTTTTACGCTTCATGGTCTCCCACAGCGGGTCAAATACGATCATGGGTTTCGCCTCCCTGTATGGTAGCATACAGGGAATATTCTCTGTTGAATATTGCCAAATATTCGGCTATAATCGCAAAGGAGGAGGGGATGCTATGGGTAAACTGCCCCGAAAAAAACGCGAGATCATAGGGGGACTGGTGACGCTGGCCGGACTTGCCGCGCTGGGGCGGCTGACAGATGGCGACGAATCCATGATGCTCCTTTGCAGTATCCCGTTTGCCGCATTTTTTATGTGGCTGTGCCCGGAGCTGTGGCGGGGGGATTAGGCTGAGTGGCAGAAAAACGAACAGAAGAAACGGCCGGGGATGCTCCCTGGCCGTTTCTTTTCACTTCTCGCAGTTCAGCCGGTAGATCCGCTCCATGCCCCGCAGCAGCAGGCTCTCATCATAGATGAAATCCCTGCGGCAGTGGGGGACGATGCAGCCCGCCAGGCCGCCGGTGGCCAGGAGCGTGCATTTCTGCCCCAGCTCCGCCTCGAACCGGTCCGCCAGGCCGTCCATCATGGCCGCCGCGCCGAACACCGCGCCGCTCTGAATGGACTCCAGCGCTGTGCCGCAGATGGCCTGCTTCGGCGCCTGGATAGGCACCGACGGCAGCTGCGCCGTGCCCGCAAACAGGGCGTTGATCCCCAGCCGCACCCCGGCCAGGATGGCCCCGCCGATGTATCGCCGGTCCTGATCCACCACCGTCACCGTGGTGGCGGTGCCCATGTCAAAGATGATGGCAGGCAGGGGATATTCCGCCGCTGCGGCGGCATCGCCGGCCAGGATGTCATTGCCCAGGGTGTCCGCCTCCGGGATGGCCAGGGTCAGGCCGCTTTCGGAGCGGGGGGTGATGACATAGGGTGCAAGACCCGTCAGCTGCTGCACCACCTGGGACAGGACCGGCACCAAAATCGGCACCACAGAGCAGATGACTGCTCCGCCCACCTGGGACAGGTCCACATTTTCCCGGGCGAACAGATTCGCCGCCAGGGTAAAATATTCCTCTGCCGGGCGCTCCGGCACGGTACCCAGGCGGTAGAGCCTGCGCTCCCGGCCTGCGCCCTCCGGCAGGCCGAAAACAATGTTGGAGTTGCCTATATCAACGGTCAGCAGCATGTTTTCCACCGCCTTACTTCTTCTTGCCGATGGCAATAAGCCGGGAGATCACCGGGGCCAGCACCACGTTCACGCCGATCTCCAGCAGGAAATTGGTGCCCGCCAGGCCCAGGATCATGTAAGACCCGGCGTTTTCATAGCCCAGGCCTGCGGCCCAGCCGCTGAGGGTGTCCATAAAGAACACCAGGCAGCCCAGCAGGAACACACCCGTGTTCACCACGGGGCAGACGATGGCCGCCAGGATGATGGCAGCCCACCGGCTTTTCTTGCTGAGAGCCGTGTACACAAGCCCGGCGATAAGGCCGCACAGCGTACCTTTCACCAGAACCGTTACAATGGTGCCCAGGGGATTGACCGCCAGGAAGGCCGCCGCCTGCCCGGCAATGAGGATCACCGCGCCGGACATCAGGCCCAGCCATGCGCCTACCTTCCAGCCGTACACTGCAGCGCCCACCACAATGGGCACCAGGGACACGTTGATGTTCAGCCCCCCGATTTGGAATGTACCGCCCAAAAATTGCAGTACCAGGACGATGGCGGTGAACACACCTGCGCCCACCATGTTCTTTGTCTTCTGATTCACTTTTCAAACCTCCTGCTGCCGCTCCGGCCGACCCGGATGCAGCGCATATTTTTTTGACGTGCGCTTGGCACACGCCGAAGGCATTGTACCCCATACGGCGGGAAAAAGCAAGACAATTTTTTCACGAACTCAGGCGGGCGCATAAAAACCGATCCTATGCACTTCATGTTCCGCTTCCGTAGGGCGGAGTGCCCTCACCCCGCCGCGTGATGACCGGCATGCTCCCGGCAGGGCACATGGGCCCTGCCCTATAAACCATTTCGTAGGGGCCGGCGTCCCCGACGGCCCGGCTTGCATGCAGTTCCTGTTATACACCCGTAGGGGCCGATGGGAGCATCGGCCCGCCTGTACTGCACCCTATCATCAAAAATAAAACCTATAAAGGCCGCCTTATAAAAAGGCGGCCTTTATAGGTTTGAGGATAGAAAGGAAAAGCAATTCATGTTTGAGAATCACTATGGGCATACTATACCGCAATGGTGGGTATTTGTAAAGCGACAAGTATTCATTTTTGCATTAGTATATGTCATGATTAAATGGAAAGTGTTGCAAAAGTCATTGCAATTCCTGTAGAAAAGGGGTATAACATAAGCTATGACATAGCTTCATAGTCAGGAGGGCGGCGTATGGACACCAAGAAACTGGAAGCATTGGCCACAGCGGTGCAGACCGGCAGCTTCACCCGGGCGGCGGAGGTGTTGGGCTACACCCAGTCGGGCCTGACCCACATGATGAACAGCCTGGAAAAGGACATCGGCTTTCCCCTGCTGGTGCGCAGCCGCACGGGGATCCGGCTCAGCGCCGCCGGGCAGCGGGTATTTCCCATGATACAGGATCTGCTCCGGGCGGACGAGGCCCTGGAGCGGGAGATCCGCCTCATCAATACCCGCCGGGAGGAGACCATTCGTGTGGCCTCCTATGCCAGCATTGCCATGCACTGGCTGCCGGAGATCATCCAGCGCTTCCGGGACAACCACCCGGATGTGGCGGTGGATGTGCAGATGGGCAGCGTGGAGGAGGTATACCGCTGGGTGCAGGAGGATAAGGCGGATATGTGCTTTGCCTCCTGGCAGGAGTGGTTCGCCCTGGACTGGACGCCGCTGCGCAACGACCCGCTGCTGGTGATCCTGCCGCCGGACTATGATATGCAGGGCCGGGAGAGCCTGGATGTGCATTCCCTGCAGGGAATGGACTTCCTGATGCCGTCCCCGGGCTTTTATCTGGACATTATGCATGCCCTGGGGGATGTAAAGCCCAATATCCGCGAGACCCACGTCAGCGACAGCGTCATCATTTCCATGGTAGAGCATGGCCTGGGCGCCAGTATCCTGTCCGAGCTGGTGCTCAAGGGCCGGCGGGACAACGTGGTGGCGGTGCCCATGGACCCGCCGGCGGTGCGGGAGCTGGGCATTGCGGTGCGGTCCAAAAAGGAGCTGCGGCCCATGGCCCGGCGGTTTATATCGGAGACAAAAGAGATTCTGGAGAGCATCTGAAATGAATTTTGAACCTGTTACACCGCAGAACGCGGAAAAACTGAGACCCTATTATATCAATTGCGACTACCGTCTGTGCGAGTACTCCGTGGGTGTGAAGCTCATGTGGGGGAGCATACTGCACCCGGCCTTTTGCGAGGCGGCAGGCTGCCTCATCATCCGCAATCAGATCGACGGGCGCTATCAGTTTGATTTCCCCGTGCCGGGCCCGGCGGGGGATGTGGACGCGGCCCTGTCCCTCATCGAAAAATACTGCACGGAGCAGGGGGTGCGCCCGGTGATCTCCGTGGTGCCGGAGGGAGAGGCCGGACGGCTGTTTCTGCGCTACCCGGTGGTGCGGCTCATTAATGAGCGGCCCTGGAAGGATTATATCTACCGCCGGGAAGACCTGGCCGAGTTTGCCGGCCGGCATTACAGCGGCCAGCGCAACCACATCCATAAGTTCCGCAAGCTCTATCCCGATGCGGAATATGTGCCCCTGACGGCGGCAGACGAGCCGCTGCTGGAGCGGTTTTGGCAGGACTATGGGGCGGAGTTTTCCAAGGAGAGCGCCGTTGCCCAGAACGAGCTGCGCCTGGCCAAGGAGATGCTGCGGCACCTGTCCGGGGACTGGTTCGTGGCCGGGGGCCTGCTCCATGAGGGGCGGCTGGTGGCCATCAGCATGGGCGAGCAGTGCGGCAGCACCATGCAGGTGCATATCGAAAAGGCCCTGTATTCCTGCCCCGGGGCGTACCCCACCATGGTGCAGGAGTTTGCCCGGCACTGCGGCGAGAGCGTGCAGTGGATGAACCGGGAGGACGACGCCCGGGATAAGGGCCTGCGCACATCCAAGATGCAGTATCTCCCGGCGGCTCTGGGGGGCAAGCTGTGCTTTGAGGTGGGCAGCGAGCTGGACCGCCTGCAGGAAATTCCCACCCTGCACTCCCAGCGCCTGACCCTGGATGCCCTGACGGAAAAGGACAAACTGTCCTATAACGCCCTGTGCCTGGACGAGGAGCGCAACCGCCTGTGGGGCTACGACTGGCATAAGGACTATGACGGCAGCCCCATGGAGGAATATTTCCTATCGGTGGCCCGGGAGGATTTTCGCCTGCGCCGCTGCGTGAACTTTGCCGTGCGGCTGGGGGACGAATTTATCGGCGAAGCGGTGCTGTATAACCCGGACTGGCGGGGCGGCATGGAGCTGGGCTGCCGCATCGCCCCGGCCTATGCGGGCCATGGCTACGGCACCGAGGCCTTTGCCGCGGCGGCAGACTGGGCTCTGTACGGCCTGGGCCTTGGGCGAGTGGTGGCCAAGTGCTACAAGGAAAACGAAGCCTCCTATCAAATGCTCTCCTCCTGCATGCGGGAGACCGGCCAGGACGAGACCTATTTCTATTTTGAAAAAACCATCTGAAAACAGAGCGGGCGGGCGTGACTCCGCCCGCTTTGCATTTCTTGCGGTATGCCTGTGGGGGCCGATGACCCTGTTGCGGTGCCCAAAATTTCCGCGCTGCCTTATGGCGGACGCCCTCAATTTTGACCGCGGCCACTTGCTCACTTCGCTTTCTCTGCATTTTTTTATCCGGGCGTATGCCCGGTTCTTTTTTTGCGCATACTGCCTTTAAAGTATGAATCAGCGGAGGGGCAATATGAACCGACCCTTTGACACAAAATGCGCCCAGCTGGATGACCTTTTGGGCGTGGGACGCAGCTTCGACATGGTGAGCCGGGAGCTGTATGTAGGCGGCCGCCGGGCCAAAATGTGGGTGGTGAACGGCTACGCCAAGGACATGCTCCTGGAGCGGGCTGTGGAAAAGCTGCAGGCGGTGGAGACGCTGGACGGCATCTCCGGCGTGGACGAGCTGCTGCGCCGGTATGTCACCGTGTGCGACGCGGAGACCAGCCAGGACCGGATGCAGGCGGTGACCGACGTATTCGCGGGTAAGACCCTGCTGGTGATAGACGGCTTTTCCGGGGGCATCCTTCTGGACGCCAAGACCTTTCCCACCCGGTCGGTGCAGGAGCCGGACGCCGGCAAGGTCCTCCGGGGCAGCCACGACGGCTTTGTGGAGAGCATCATGGAAAACGCCGCCCTCCTGCGCCGGCGCATCCGGGATCCGGCCCTGACACTGGAGCGGATCCGCCTGGGCGGCCGATCCCAGTGCGACGTGGCTCTGTGCTATATGGAGGGGCGGGCGGACGCAAAGACTCTCTCCCAGCTCCGGGAAAAGCTGCGCCGGATCGATCTCCGGTCGGTGTCCATGAGCCAAGAGACCATAGCCGAGGCCATCGCCCCCAGGCAGTGGTATAATCCCTTCCCCAAGGTCCGCTATACCGAGCGGCCGGACGTGGCCACCGCCTCCGTTATGGAGGGGGACATCCTGGTGCTCATCGACAACACCCCCGTGGTGATGCTGCTGCCGGTGTCGCTGCTGCGGTTCAACGAGGAGATCAACGACTACTATTTCCCGCCCCTGGTGGGCACCTATCTGCGCATCATCCGCTTTTTCGTCATGCTGCTGAACGTGGTCATCACGCCCCTGTGGTACCTGCTGGCCACGGAGCCCGGCGGCCTGCGCCACCCCTGGGATTTCCTGCTGGTGGAGGGGGAGTACGCCGTGCCGCTGGTTTTGCAGCTGCTGCTGGTGGAGCTGATCATCGATGTTTTGAAGCTGGCCTCCCTGAATACCCCGGATGTGCTGGGCAACTCCTTCAGCATGCTGGGCGCGCTGATCTTAGGCGATTTCGCGGTGCAGTCCCGTTGGCTGGTGCCGGAGGTGCTGGTGTATATGGCCTTTGTGGCGGTGAGCAACTTCGCCCAGCACAGCTTCGAGATGGGCTATGCCTGCAAGCTCTGTCGTATGGCGCTGCTGCTGTTTGCCTTCGCCCTGCGGTGGTGGGGCTTCGGCATCGGTCTTTTGGGGGTGCTGGTGCTCATGGCCACCACCAAGCCCATTGCGGGCCGGGGCTATCTCTATCCCCTCATCCCCTGGGACGGCAAGGCCCTGCGCTCCCTGCTCCTGCGCCGCCCGGCCCATAAGGACAACACATGAAATGGATCTGGGGGAAATTCCTGCGGATTTTTCTGCCATCAGGACTGTCGTTGGCGTGGCGATCCGTACCTCGTCCCCATATTTTCTCCACAATTTTTCACCCCACAAAGCCGTTTTGCTTGCCTGCAAGACGGCTTTGTGCTATGATACCATTGAATCTGTATGGAAAGGGGGGACCCCATGGCCACTCTGATGGAAAAACGCCTGTTTCTGCTGGATATGGACGGCACCATCTACCTGGATGACCGGCTCTTTGACGGGGTGATCCCCTTTTTGCGGTACATCCGCCGGGTAGGGGGCCGCTACCTGTTCCTTACCAATAACTCCTCCCGTGGCGTGGAGGGCTATATAGAAAAAATGCGCCGCCTGGGCATCGAGACGGAAAAGAGCGATTACCTCACCTCCGTGGATGTCACCATCGCCGCCCTGCAAAAGGAGCGTCCTGGGAAAAAGTGCTACGTCTTCGGCACCCGCTCCTTTTACGCCCAGCTGGAGAGCGCGGGCATTCCTGTCACGGACCGACCCGATGAAGACGTGGACATCCTCCTGTGCGGATTCGACCGGGAGCTGACCTTCCAAAAGCTGGAGGATGCCTGCATCCTCCTGAACCGCGGGGCGGAGTTCTGGGCCACCAACCCGGACTGGGTCTGCCCCACCTGGTACGGCTCCGTGCCTGACTGCGGCAGCGTCTGCCGGATGCTCACCACCGCCACGGGCCGCACCCCTCGCTTTTTGGGCAAGCCCCAGCCGGATATGGCGGCCCTCGCCATGGCCCGCACGGGCTTTGCACCGGAGCAGACGGTGCTCCTGGGGGACCGGCTCTACACGGATATTGCCTGCGGCGTCAATGCCGGCATCGACACGGTGTTCGTCCTCTCCGGAGAGGGGACGGAGGCGGATATAGAAAAATTCGGCGTGCAGCCCACCTGGGTGCGCCGGGACATTGCAGAGCTTCTGCAAGAACTGCAAGAACTGGAGGATAAACCATGAAACTGAACTACAAGCGGACGATCCTGGTGGGCTTTGCCTTTTTCCTGATCTGCGCCTTCTGGCAGGCCTACGACAATACCATCCCCCTGATCCTGACCAATAAGTTCGGCATGTCCCAGACCTGGTCGGGGGTCATCATGGCTCTGGATAATATCCTGGCCCTGTTCCTGCTGCCTCTGTTCGGCGCCATTTCCGACCGCAGCCACAGCAAAAAGGGCCGCCGCACCCCCTTCATCGTGGTGGGCACTCTCATTGCCGCCGTGGCTTTGGTGGCACTGAGCTTTGTGGACATGGCCCAGCTCAATAATATTAAAGATGTGTCCGCCATCGACGACCCCGCCGCCCTGGTGACCATCTATGAAAAGGAAAAGGACGAGACCCTCCTGACCCCCGACGGTGTGAAGTTTACCCTGGCGGACAAGTTCTCTCAGGAGGAGTTCGCCGCCATCCGCAGCCAGATCCAGGACGGCGACAAGACCCACACCAATCCCGACTATACCAATTATGTCGTCCCTGCCCGGCAGGCCTATGCCTGGCAGGTAACGGCGGAGAGCCCCGCCACGCTGGTGTTTTTCATCGCGCTGCTGCTGGTGGTGCTGGTGAGCATGGCCACTTTCCGCTCCCCGGCGGTGGCGCTGATGCCGGATGTCACCGTGAAGCCCCTGCGCAGTAAGGCCAACGCCGTCATCAACCTCATGGGCTCCGCCGGCGGCATATTGGTCCTGGTGCTGGGCATGGTGTTCGCCACGGCCTCTGTGCGCAACGCTCTCATGAGCTACACGGCGTATTTTGCCGTTATCGCCGCCATTATGCTCACGGCCCTGGTCATCTTCCTGCTCACCGTACGGGAGCCGGAGTGGGCCGCGCAGATGGTGGAGGATTCCGTCCGCTACGGCCTGGAGGACAAGCCCGCCGAGGCAGAGCAGCTGGCGGAGAATGCGGACGTTGCAGAGCCTGCCGCCGCGGCAGAGCCTGCCCAGCCGGAGGAGAAGAACGGCCTGTCTCCGGAGGAGAAAAAGTCCATGATCTTCATTCTCCTGTCCATCGTCCTGTGGTTCTTCGGCTATAACGCCGTCACCAGCAAATACTCCGTCTACGCCAGCAACATTCTTCATAAGGACTATAACCTCACCCTTATTATTGCCCAGGCGGCGGCCATCATCTCCTACCTGCCGGTGGGTATGATCGCCTCCAAGGTGGGCCGGAAAAAGACCATCCGCGCCGGCGTCATCATGCTGACGGTGGCCTTCGGCGTGGCGGCTTTCCTGCGCGACAGCAGCCCCTCCATGCTCATGAACGCCATGTTCGCCCTGGCGGGCATCGCCTGGGCCACCATCAACGTAAACTCCTTCCCCATGGTGGTGGAGATGTGCTCGGAGCAGGACGTGGGCCGGTATACGGGCCTTTACTACACCGCCTCCATGGCTGCCCAGGTGGCCACGCCCATGCTATCGGGCCTGCTGATGGATAAGCTGGGCATGACGGTGCTGTTCCCCTATGCGGCGGTGTTCTCCGGTTTGGCTCTTGTGACCATGCACTTTGTCCACCACGGCGACAGCCGCCCGGAGGCCAAGAAGGGCCTGGATGCATTGGAGGATATGGATAACTGATATGTGGACCGTAATTTTGATCGTTATTATCCTGCTGATTTTGGCAGAGATATTTGCTATGCTGACCATCTGCCGCCGGGGCCACTCCCTGTGGCAGCTGCTGCGAAAGTACCGCTACGCCCACCGGGGCTACCACGGCAAAGACCTGGCGCCGGAGAACTCGATGTTGGCCTATAAAGAGGCCATCCGCCGGGGCTTCGGCGTGGAGCTGGATGTGCATCTCATGAAGGACGGCCGCCTGGCTGTCATCCACGATGCCAGCCTCCTGCGCACCGCCGGGGCGGATGTGCTGGTGGAGGACCTGACCGCCCAGGAGCTGAAGCGGTACCGCCTGGAGGGCACTGATGAGGATATCCCCCTCCTGGAGGAGGTGCTGCCCCTGTTTGAGGAGAGCGGCCTGCCCCTGGTGGTGGAGCTGAAGGCGGAGCGGGGGGACCATGATGCCCTGGCTGCTGCTGCCTGCGCCATGCTGGATCAGTATAAGGTGCTCTACTGCATTGAGTCCTTTGACCCCCGGTGCATCCGTTGGCTGAAAAAGAACCGCCCGGAGATCGTCCGGGGCCAGCTGAGCGAAAACTTCCTCCGCCACGGCGACGGCGGCAATATGCCCAAGGCGCTGCTGTGGGCCCTGGGGAATCTGCTGACCAATTGCCTGGCCAAGCCTGATTTCATCGCCTATCGGTTTTCGGACCGGGATACCTTCTGCCTGCGCTGGTGCCGCTGGTTCTATCACGTTCAGGAGATCAACTGGACCATTACTACAAAAGAGGAGATGCGCGCGGCGGAGTCTGCCGGAAATCTTGTGATTTTCCAGGACTTCGACCCCCGCCTGTAAAGCTATGAGAGTCATTACGGGGTCTGCCCGGGGCAGACGACTGAAGGAGATCCAGGGCCTGGAGACCCGGCCCACCACGGACCGGGTGAAGGAAGCTCTGTTCTCCGTCATCCAGTTTGATATTGAGGGCCGCCGGGTGCTGGACCTGTTCGCCGGCACCGGCCAGCTGGGCATCGAGGCCCTGAGCCGGGGCGCCGACAGCGCTGTGTTTGTGGAGCAGCGGAAGGACGCCCTCCAGGCCGTCCGGGAGAACCTGGAGACCTGCGGATTGTCCGACCGGGCGAGGGTGGTAAGCGGCGATGCCATGAGCTACTTAAAGTCCGGGGAGAAGTTCGACCTGATCTTCCTGGATCCCCCCTACGCCTCCGGCCTGCTGGAACAGGCCCTGGAGGATATTGCAAGGTTTGACATTTGCCGCAGACATGGTATAATTGTGGCGGAAAGTGCGGCGGATAAGACCCTGCCCCCGCTGGGCGGCCCCTATTCGATATACAGAGAGTATCGCTATGGAAAAATAAAACTCACTGTATACCACAGAAACGAGGATTGACCCCATGAAAATAGCCATCTATCCCGGCAGCTTCGATCCCATTACGCTGGGACATCTGGACATCATCCGCCGCGCGGCCCTGTGCTTTGACAAGGTGTTTGTGTGCGTGATGGATAACTGCGACAAGAAATCCCACATGTTCCCGGCGGAAAAGCGGCTGGAAATGATCCGTGGCTCGGTTGCGGAGTTCCCCAATGTGGAGGCGGAGCTGTATCGCGGCCTGCTGGCGGACTATGCCCGGGAGAAGGAGGCCCATATCATTGTCAAGGGTCTGCGCAACGCCACGGACTTCGACCTGGAGTATCAGATGGCCGCCATCAACCGGGGCATCTGGGCGGAGCTGGAGACGGTGTTCCTGCCGGCCAGCGTCGAATACCAGCATTTCAGCTCCACCATGGTGCGGGAGATGATCCGCTACGGCCAGCCACTGGAAAAATACGTTCCCCGGGCGGTAGCCGAGGAACTCAAACAGAAAACGGAGTAATTGAAACGGGGAGGAGATACCATGGAAGAAAAAGATCTGCAGCGCCTGCTGGATATGCTCTACGGCATGATCGACGAAGCCAAGAGCGCCCCCTTCAGCGCCGAAAAATGCACCATCAACCGGGATGAGGCCCTGGACATCCTCACGGAGATCCGCAGCCGCATGCCCTTGGAGATCAAGAAGGCTCAGGAGCTGATCCGCGCCCGGGAGGAGTATATCGCCTCCGCTAAAAAAGAAGTGGAGAAGATGCTGCGCCAGGCGGAGCTGGATGCCAAGACCATCGTCTCAGAGAGTGAGACGCTGCAGCGGGCCCGGATGAAATCCGCGGAGATCATCCACCGGGCCGAGGAACGCACAAATGAACTGTACCGGGTGGCCAATTCCTATACCGAGGACGCCCTGCGCCGCACGGAGGAGGCTATTCAGATGGCCCTGGATGAGGTGCGCCAGTCCCGCACCCGTTTCCGCGCCGCCTCCAATGAGCAGATGCAGCAGATCCGCAGCGGCAATGCCCCCGCTGACGAAGAAAAGCCGGAAGAAACCGAGGAAAACTGACAAATTTTGAACTAAAAATTTGTTAAACCTCACAAATCGACTGGAGGAATTTGAATAGGGCTTTTTCACAGCCCCATATATCGTGCCCCCAAAAAGCGCCTGCCACTATATATTGTGGCGGGTGCTTTTTTATATGCCGAAAAATAAAAACAAGTGTTCTATTTTAAGGGGAAAACTAAAAAAATCAGCCGCTTTTTGCAGGAAATATGTTCCAATTTTGGGGAAAAATATTCTTGCAATTTAGCGGCTGATTTACTATACTGTAACCATGAAGTGGGGAGATGTGGGGGTAGTGCCCACATTTGTGGGGTGTAATCCCACAGTTTTCCACAAAAACCCATGGAAGGAGGAGCAGCCATGACCGGACAATATGCACATAATATTGACGCCAAGGGCCGGCTGTTCATCCCTGCCCGCCTGCGGGAGGAGCTGGGCCAGACCTTCCATGTGACTGTGGGCATGGACCACTGCCTCTCCATCTATTCCGACGAGAGCTGGGCCGCCTTCACGGACAAGGTCCGGAGCCTGCCCTACAGCAAGGCCAAGGCCCTGCGCCCTCTGTTTGCCAACGCCGTGGACTGTGAGCCCGACGGCCAGGGCCGCATCCTCATTCCCGCCAAGCTACGGGAGTACGCGGATCTGCAGAAGGAAGTGGTGGTCATCGGCAGCTTTGACCGGGCGGAGATCTGGAATGCTGAGCGCTGGGCCAGAGAGGAAGCCATGGCCTTTGATAGCGGCTCTTTGGAGCAGGCCATGGAAGAAATGGGGCTGTGAGCCATGGGATTTGACCGCAACGCCGCTGCCGACCAGGCCTTTGGCCACAAGCCTGTCCTGCTGGACGAGTGCCTGGACGCGCTGGATATAAAGCCGGAGGGCATTTACTTAGATGGAACCCTGGGCCGTGCCGGACACTCCCTGGAAATTGCCAAAAGGCTCACCACCGGCCGGCTCATCTGCCTGGACCGGGACGAGACCGCCATCCAGGCGGCAGAAATTCGCCTGGCGGATTATAAGGACCGGGTGACCCTGGTGCACAGCAACTTCAGCCGCATTGCCGATGTCCTGCGGGAACTGGATATAGACGGCGTGGACGGGATGCTCTTTGACCTGGGTGTTTCGTCACCGCAGCTGGACGAAGCGGACCGCGGCTTTTCCTACATGCACGACGCGCCCCTGGATATGCGCATGGACCGCACGGCGGCCCTGACCGCCCGGGACGTGGTGAACGGCTGGAGCTATGAGGAGCTGCGCCGCATCCTGTTTGAATACGGCGAGGAGCGCTATGCCCCGGCCATCGCCAAGGCCATCGTTAAGCGCCGGCAGGAGAGCCCCATCGAGACCACCGGCCAGCTGGTGGACATCATCCGCGGGGCTATGCCCCCGGCAGCCCTGCGGGAAAAGCAGCACCCGGCCAAGCGCAGCTTTCAGGCCATCCGCATCGCCGTGAACGACGAACTGGGGGAGCTGCCGCCCATGCTGAAAGCGGCGGCGGAGCTTTTGCGGCCCGGCGGACGGCTGGCCGTCATCAGCTTCCACTCCCTGGAGGATCGCATCATCAAAAAGACCCTGCAGGAATTGGCCACCGGCTGCACCTGCCCGCCGAATTTCCCGGTGTGCGTGTGCGGCAAGAAACCGAAAATGAAGCTCGTCAGCCGCAAGCCCATCGTGGCCGGTGAGGCGGAGCTGGTCTATAACCCCCGGGCCCGCAGCGCCAAGCTCCGGGTAGCGGAAAAACTATAAAAACTGGCAAAAAACTTCGTTTTTCTGCCAAAAGGATAGAATCACAAAAGAAAGGAAGCGGAAACCATGGCACAGAGCAATGATCGCCGCAGATATGGATATACGGACGGCTCCCTGGCGTACGATCTGGACGCCCTTGCCAGAGAGCGCGCGCTGGATGATGCCGGCCGCATGGAGCCTGAGCGCCGGGAGCCGGCGGCGGCCCCCAGGCGGCAGAGCGTCGCACGTCCCGCGGCAAAGCCCTCCCCGCTGGTCCTGGCCTGCGCGGCGGTGCTGGCGGGCCTGGTGGTGCTGCTGCTCATGGGCTATGTGCGCCTGACGGAGGTCTCTGCGGATATTTCACAGATCAAAACGGAGATGGGCCAGCTGGAGGAGCGCCACGTGGCCCTGCTGACCCAGTATGAAAAGACCTTTGACCTGACCACCGTGAAGCGTGTGGCCGAGGAGGCCGGTATGACCAAGCCCACCGCCGGCCAGGTGGAGTATCTGGAGCTGCCTGCCGCCGACAGCACCGTGGTGTACCGCTCCGATGCGGGCACCGCCCTGGAGAACATCGCGGAAAGTATTTCCCGCGCCCTGGGGTCCGTGGTGGAATATTTCCGGTGAGCCGCCCCATATAGTAGGGATACACAACAAGGAGTAAGAAGGTGACTTCTTGCTCCTTCCTTTGGTATAATAGACAGGAAAAAATCTGCGAAAGGAGCTGAGACCATGGCCCAAAACAGCGGCGAGATCAATCGAAAAAGCGAAAAAGTGCGCCGGGCCAACCGAGTCATCCAAAACCGCACCATGATCCTTATGGCGGTTCTGGGCGTGCTGGTGTTTGTGATTTTGCTCATCAAGCTCTTTTCCCTGCAGATCCTGCGCCACGACGAGCTGGAGGCCAAGGCCCTGGACCAGCAGACCCGCAGCACGGAGGTCACCGCTACCCGCGGCACGATCTATGACCGCAACGGCAATATCATGGCTATTTCCGCCACGGCGGAAACGGTGTTCCTCTCCCCGCTGGAAATGGACCGCGCCCTCAACGACAAGGATAATCCCGTCACCTGGACCAAGGACAGCGTGGCACAGAAGCTCTCGGAGATCCTGGAGATCAACAAGGAGGGCATCCTGAAAAAGATGGAGCGCACGGACTCCCAGTACGAGGTGCTCAAGCTCCGGGTGGAGGAGGACGTGGCCGATGAGATCCGCACCCTCATCAACGACGAGGGCGTTGTAGGTGTGTACATGGTCACCGATGCCAAGCGCTATTACCCCTATGCCACCCAGGCCTCCCAGATCATCGGCTTTGTGGGCACGGATAATTACGGCCTGTACGGCCTGGAAGCCCGGTATAACGACGTGCTGGACGGCCAAACGGGCCTGGTGGTGTCCACCAAGGACCCTACGGGCAACGACATGCTCTACGGCTACGAGCAATATTATAAAGCGCAGAACGGCAGCGACATCGTGCTGACGCTGGACGCAACGGTGCAGTACTATGTGGAAAAGGCCCTGAGCGAGATGGTGACCTCCACCGAGGCCCAGGGCGCCACGGGTATCGTCATGGACGTGGAGACCGGGGCGGTCCTGGCCATGGCCTCCAGCCCCACCTATGACCTGAACGATCCCTCCGCAGTCTATGAGAGTCGGCTTTCATCCCTGGTAAAGGACGGCCAGCTGGACCTGGCGGACGCCCAGCTGCGCCAGTGGCGCAACCGGGCCATCAACGACACCTATGAGCCCGGCTCCACCTTCAAGGTGCTGACCCTGGCGGCAGCCCTGGAGGAGGGGGTCATTGACGAGAATACTACCTTCGACTGCTCCGGATCCATCCATGTGCTGGACGCTACCATCCACTGCAGCAACCGCGCCGGCCACGGCCATCAGACCCTGGAGCAGACGGCGGGCAACTCCTGTAACCCGGCCTTCATCACCTACGGCCTGCGCCTGGGCACGGAAAAATTCTACCGCTATATGAAGGATTTCGGCCTGGTGAACGGCAGCGGCATCGACCTGGAGGGCGAGGCCCTGGGCATCTTTGCACCCCAGGAGACTGCTTCGGAGCTGGATCTAGCTTGCTACGCCTTTGGGCAGAACTTCAACACGACCCCTGTGGCCCTGATCTCCGCCCAGGCCGCCTGCATCAACGGCGGCTATCTCCACACCCCCTATGTGGTGGAGCGCGTGGTGGACAGCAGCGGCAATGTCCTCTCCAGCCATGATTCTACCCCTGTGCGCCAGGTAGTCAGCGAGGAGACCTCCGCCCTGGTGCGCCAGTGCCTGGAGTATGTGGTCTCGTCCGGTACGGGCCGCAACGGCCAGGTCCACGGCTACCGCATCGGCGGCAAGACCGGTACGGCGGATAAGGGCAACACCGGCGATGTGGTGCTGTCGTTCATGTGCTTCGCGCCGGCGGACGATCCCAAGTATATCATGCTCCTGACCCTGGACTCTCCCACCGGGGAGGGCCGGGGCGGCGGCGGCACGGTGGCTCCCTACGCCAGCCGGATCATGGGCGAGATATTGCCCTACCTGGGCGTAGAGCCCTCCTATTCGGCGGAGGAGCTGCTGGGCTCGGATACCACGGTGAACTATGTCATCGGCATGACCGTGGCGGACGCCGAGGAAAAACTCAAGGCCAAGGGCTTTTCGGTGAAGGTCATCGGCGACGGTGACACCGTCACCGATCAGACCCCGGAGGGCGGCACGGTGATCCCCGGCAAATCCCGGGTGATCCTCTATGCCGGCTCCGAAAAGCCGGATACACTCTGCACAGTACCCTCCCTGGTGGGCCTGTCCCCCAGCGAGGCGAATATAGCGGTGAGCAGCGCGGGCCTTCTGCTGCGCTTCACCGGAACCACAGACAGCGGCTCGGACAGCGTTCGGGTCATCAATCAGTCGGAAGCCGCCGGCGCGCAGGTGGAGGCGGGGACAGTGATCTCCGTCCAGCTCAGCGACAGCGGCGTAACGGATTAGCCATGTGGTTTGCGGTGGAAAGGAGCGGGCTGGATGCGTTTGCGGGAGCTGCTGGAGGGAACGGAGATCACTGCACTGACGATATCACCGGATACGGAGATCACCCATGTGTGTGCGGATTCCCGCCAGGCCCGGAAAGGCAGCCTGTTTGCGGCGGTGCCGGGTACCCTGTGTGACGGCGCCCTGTACGCCCGCCAGGCGGTGGACCGCGGCGCCGCGTGCGTGCTGTGCCGGCAGAAGATGCCGGGCCTACCCTGCGCGGCGGTGCCGGATGTGCGCGCCGCCCTGGGCAAAATTGCCTGCACCTGGTATGAAAACCCCGCCGCCCGGCTGACGGTCCTGGGCGTCACCGGTACCAACGGCAAAACCACCACTACCTACCTCCTGCGCCACATCCTGCGCAGCGCAGGGATAAAAACCGGCCTCATCGGCACGGTGCAGAACCTGGTGGAGGAGCAGATGCTCCCGGCCCGGCGCACCACGCCGGACGCCTTGGAGATCCAGGGCCTGCTGCGCCAAATGGCGGACGCGGGCTGCACCCATGCGGTGATGGAGGTCTCCTCCCACGCCCTGATGCAGCACCGGGCGGAGGGCATTTCCTTCACCGTGGGTATCTTCACCAATCTCACCGAGGACCATCTGGACTATCACGGCACCATGGAGCGCTACTGTGACGCCAAGGCGAAGCTGTTTCACGCCAGCCGCGCGGCGGTGTGCAACGGGGATGATCCCTGGGCGGAGCGTATGCTCCGGGGCGTGACCTGTCCGGTGACGCGCTATGGCATCCAAGCCCCCGCCGACCTGTGGGCGGAGGAGATCACTCTGCAGGAGCGGGGCGTATCCTTCGCAGCCTGTACGGCCCGGGAGCGGATTCCGGTGCGACTGGGTGTGCCGGGACGATTTTCGGTGTATAATGCATTGGGGGCCATGGCCGCCTGCGCGCAGCTGGGCTTCCCGTTGGCGGACAGCGCCGCCGCATTGGCCGCTTTCCCTGGCGTAAAGGGCCGCATGGAGGTGGTGCCCACCCCCGGAAAGCCTTACACCCTGCTCATTGACTATGCCCATACCCCCGACGCCCTGGAAAATGTGCTGAAAACCGTCCGGGGCTTTGCAAGCGGCCGCGTCATCGCCGTCTTTGGCTGCGGCGGCGACCGGGAAAAGGAAAAGCGGCCCCGGATGGGCCGCATCGCCGGGGCCCTGGCGGACCTGGCGGTGGTCACCAGCGATAATCCCCGCTCCGAGGAGCCCATGGCCATCATCCGGGATATTCTCCCGGGCCTTGCCGGGGCGGAGGAGCGGTATGTAGTGGAGCCGGACCGCCGGGCGGCCATCGCCCTGGCCATGGACCGGGCCGCGCCGGGAGACGTAGTCGTCCTGTGCGGCAAAGGACACGAGACATATCAGGAGATCGGCGGCGAAACCCTCCCCCTGGATGAGCGGGAGGTCGTGCGGTCCCTGCTGTAAATACACAACGAAAGAGGCCCCGTGGGGGCAGAAAGAGGAGCAAAAACTATGATCCTTCAAGTGATTTTGACCTGCGTGATCTGCTTTGCCATCACGGCTGTGGCCGGGAAACTTCTGATCCCTGAGCTGGTGAAGCTCAAGGCCGGGCAGAGCATCAAGGAAGATGGTCCCGCCTGGCACATGACCAAGCAGGGCACCCCCACCATGGGCGGCCTCATGTTCATCCTGGGCATCGGCATCACGGTGGTGATCCTGGGCTGGAAGGGAATGGCCGCCGGGGACTTTACGCATATTTATGTGTATCTGTTCTCCCTGGTGTTCGGCGTCATCGGCTATATTGACGACTATCAGAAGGTGAAGCATCACCGCAACACCGGCCTCACCGCCATTCAAAAGTTTGTTTTACAGCTGGCGGCGGCGGTGGCATTTCTGTGTCTGCTGCGGGCGGAGGGCCACCTGAGCCCCAACCTGTACATCCCGTTTTTCAACACCTACATCGTGCTGAACTGGGTGGTCTACATGATCCTGGCCGCCTTCATCATCGTGGGCACGGTGAACGCCGTGAATATTACCGACGGCCTGGACGGCCTGTCCACCAGCGTCACCATCCCGGTGGCGGCGTTCTTCGCGGTGCTGGGCGTGGTGTGGAAGGGCTTCCCCCAGCTGGGCATTTTCGGCGCCGCCATGGCGGGCGGCCTGCTGGCGTTCCTGCTGTATAACCATTACCCCGCCAAGGTCTTTATGGGCGATACCGGCTCCCTGTTCCTGGGCGGCGCGGTGGCGGCCCTGGCCTTTGCCTATGACATGCCCCTGGTGCTGATCCTCGTGGGCATCGTGTATATCTGCGAGACATTGTCGGATATTCTGCAGGTGGGCTATTTCAAGCTCACCCACGGCAAGCGTATTTTCAAGATGGCTCCGCTGCACCATCACTTTGAGATGTGCGGGTGGAAGGAGACCAAGATCGTGGCGGTGTTCACCACGGTGAGCGTGATTTTCTGCGTCCTGGCCTACCTGGGCGTCATGAACCGCTTCGCATACTGATTCTATTGTAAAAACCAACGGAAGGGAGGGAAGATCTGTGCAGCAGTCAGCTGTTCATAAGCGCCTGGCATTCAGGCGCAGGAGTACCCAGCGCCCGCCGCGGCAGGCTTCCCGCCCGGAGAGCATCCCCCGGGCCCCGGCGGGCCGGATGGATCTCCCGTTTCTGCTTCTGACTATCCTGCTCACGGTGCTGGGCCTGGTGATGCTGTTTTCCGCCAGCTTCCCCTCCGCCAGCTATAAGCAGGGAGACCCGGCCTATTTCTTAAAGCGGCAGGCCATATTTGCCCTGCTGGGCATGGCCGCCATGGTCGTCATGAGCCGCACGGACTATCACCGCCTGCGGGGCATGGCAAAGATTTTGATGTATGTGTCGTTTTTCCTGCTGGCGCTGGTGCTGGTGCCCGGCGTGGGCATCAAGGAAAACGGCGCGACCCGCTGGCTGGGCAAGGTGGGCGTGCTGACCTTCCAGCCCTCGGAGATCGCCAAGCTGGCCATCATCGTGTACTTTGCCGACAGCATCTCCAAAAAGAAAAACCTCATGGAGAGCTTCAAATACGGTGTTCGGCCCTATATTCTGACGCTGGCCTTTTTTGCGGGCCTGATGCTGCTGGAGCCGCACCTGTCCGGCACCATATTGATCGTGGGCACAGGCGTTGTGATGATGATCGTGGGCGGCATCGATAAGCGCTGGGCCATCGGCGGCCTGGGCGGCGTGGCGGTGCTGGGCTTTGCCTATGTGAAGCTGGTGGAGGCCGGGGTCATCTCCTACGGCGCGGACCGCATCCGCATGTGGGAGGATCCCTGGATCGATGCCCTGGACGAGGGTTATCAGATGTGCCAAAGCCTCATTGCCATCGGCTCCGGCGGGCTCACAGGCGTGGGCCTGGGCAAGGGTCGGCAGAAGTTCCTGTACCTGCCCGAGGAGCATAATGACTTCATTTTCGCCGTGGTGTGCGAGGAACTGGGACTCATCGGGGCCGCGCTGGTGATGCTGATTTTTGCGCTGCTGATCCTCCGTGGCTTCTGGATCGCCCTCCAGGCCCGGGACCGCTTCGGCGCGCTGCTGGTGGTGGGCATCATGACGCAGATCAGCCTGCAGACCTTTCTGAATATCGCGGTGGTATCGGGCTTGGTCCCGGCCACGGGTATCTCTCTGCCGTTTTTCAGCTACGGCGGCACGGCTTTGGCCCTGCAGCTGTTTGAAATGGGCATTGTACTCAGTGTATCCCGGCAGATCCCTGCGCCCCGGGGCGGATAAGAGGAGGACAGCTATGAAAGTGATTTTTACCTGCGGCGGCACCGCGGGCCATGTGAATCCGGCCCTGGCCCTGGCAGGCTATATGCGAAAAAAGGACCCCACGGTGGAGGTCCTGTTCGTGGGCACCCCCAACGGCATCGAGCGGGGCCTGGTGGCCGAGGCCGGCTATGACTACCGGGGCATCGAGGTGGGCAGCTTTGAGCGGTCCATGGACCTGGACAGTCTGCGCCATAACGCCAAGAGCGCCGTGGAGCTTCTGACCCTGCGCCGCCGGGCTAACGCGATTTTGCGGGAGTTTCCGGCGGACCTGGTGGTGGGCACCGGCGGCTATGCCAGCTATCCTATGGTGAAATATGCCGCCCTGCAGGGCATCCCCACGGCGGTGCATGAGGCGAATATGATCCCGGGTCTTACCACCCGGATGCTGGAAAAGCATGCCTCCCGCATCATGGTGGGCTTTGAGGAGTGCCGCGTACACTATAAGCATCCTGAGCGCATCGTGGTCACCGGCACCCCGGTGCGGGGCGACTTTTTTGACAGATCTCATGACGAGGCCAAGGCCGCCCTGGGCATCCCTGCGGAGCAGCCCCTGGTGGTGTCATTTTGGGGCAGCCTGGGCGCCAGCACTATGAACCGGCAGATGCTGGATTTCTTTGAAAAAGAGCGGGCGGACGGTTACCCCTTCCACCATATCCACGCCGCCGGTGACGGCAGCTGGACCTGGCTGCAGCCGGAGCTGGAGCAGCGGGGCCTGACGGAGGATCCCCGCCTGGATGTGCGGCCGTATATCCACGATATGGCGGTGGTGATGCGGGCGGCGGACCTGGTGATCTGCCGGGCCGGCGCGTCCACCATCAGCGAGATCACCGCTCTGGCGCTGCCCACCATTATCGTGCCATCCCCGTATGTGGCCAACGACCACCAGGTGAAAAACGCCCGGATCCTGGCCCAGCACGGCGGCGCCTGCCTCATCCGTGAGGAGGAGTCCAGCGGCGATAAGCTCTATCGCACCGCCCGTGATATTTTGGCCAGTCCCACCCGCCGCGCCTCCATGAGCCGCGGCATGGCGGAGCTGGGCATTCTGGATGCCACGGAGCGGATCTATCAGACCGTGATGGAGCTGGTGAAGTAAAAAACAGTTCGCTCTCTGCCCGTAGCACCTATAGGCTTTCCCCGGCATAGGATGGCGTACATTCTATGAAAAACGGGGGAGGAATATGAGCGTCATTTTGGTGGAGGGCGGCAGGAAACTCTCCGGCGCGGTGACGGTGCAGGGGGCCAAAAACAGCGTGCTGCCCATGCTGGCGGCCACGGTGCTCTGCCCCGGCGTCTGCTGCCTGCGGGGGTGTCCCGCCCTCAGCGATGTCGATACAGCGGCGCAGATCATCCGGCATCTGGGCGGTACTGTACGCCGGGAGGGGCCGGACCTGGTGGTGGATACCCGCCAGATCACCGGCTGCGGGATCCCGGAGGAGCTGATGGGCCGCATGCGCTCGTCGGTGATGTTTTTGGGGGCGATCCTGGGCCGCTGCGGAGAGGCGGTGTGCTCGCAGCCCGGCGGCTGCGACCTGGGCCCCCGGCCCATTGACCTGCACCTGCACGCTCTGCGCGCCCTGGGTGCGGAGATCGAGGAAAAAAGCGGCCGATTACAGTGCCGGGGTGCCGCTCTGCACGGCGCGGAGATCTTTCTGCGCACACCCAGTGTGGGCGCCACGGAAAATGCCATGCTGGCGGCCTGTGCCGCTTCCGGCACAACGGTCATATCCAACGCTGCCCGGGAGCCGGAAATTACAGAGCTGCAGGACTTCCTGCGGGCTATGGGGGCCTGCGTTCAGGGGGCCGGCAGCGCCACCGTGGTGGTGGAGGGGCGGAAGAAGCTCCACGGCTGTACCCATCGGGTGCGTCCGGACCGCATCGTGGCGGCTACATACCTATGCGCGGCGGCCGGTGCAGGCGGCTGCGTGTACCTGCGCCGGGCGGATTACCGGCACCTGGCGGCGGCGCTGTGCGTCCTGCAGAAAAGCGGCTGCGAGATCTGCAGCGACGGCGGGGGTATTTGCCTGAAAAGCAGCGGCCGCCTGCGGGGGGTGCCGCCGGTGCGGACCTCGCCCTATCCGGGCTTTCCCACCGATGACCAGGCCATCATGATGGCGGCGCTGGCAAGGAGCCGCGGCTCCACGGTGTTCGTGGAGAACCTATTCACTGACCGGTTCCGCCATGTGCCGCAGCTCATAAAAATGGGCGCACAGATCCGCACCCAGGGGCAGACGGCCATCGTCACCGGAGTGCAGCAGCTGCAGGGCGCCGCGGTGCAGGCCACGGATCTGCGGGGCGGGGCGGCCCTGGTGGTGGCGGGGCTGCAGGCCCGGGGCGTCACCCGGGTGGAGCAGATCCATCACATCGAGCGGGGCTACGCCGATATAGTGGGCGACCTTTCAGGCCTGGGGGCCTGCATATACAGAGAAGACTAAACGAAAGCAGAGGTGTCACATGAGCGGCCGAAACAGACGCAGACGCAGAAGAAGAAAGGGGAGCTTTTCCTTTTTATATAAGCTGCTGGTGTTTTTTGTCATCTGCGGCGCCATTGTGGCTGCCCTGGCCGTGTTTTTCAAGGTAGATACCATTGAGGTCACCGGCAACAGCCGCTATACCGCCCAGGAGATCGCCGACAGTGCCGGCCTCCATGTGGGCGATAACCTGTTTCTTATCAATAAATTCAACGCTTCTGAGTCCATTACCCGGAACCTGCCCTATATTTCCAGTGTGCGCATCAGCCGTAAGCTGCCGGATACCCTCTGCATCCAGGTGGAGGAAAACGGCACACTCTGCGCCATTGAGCAGCCCGGCGGCGACTGGCTCCTGAGCGGCAGCGGCAAGCTGGTGGAGCAGGCCGCGGCAGGGGAGGACGTAACGCACATCGTCGGGCTGACGCCGGTGGATCCCCAGGTGGGTATGCCCCTGCAGGTGGCCGCCGAGCAGGAATCCGCCAAGGAGAGCCTGCTGCAGCTGCTCCAGGCCCTGGAGCAGCGGGACGCCCTGGGCCGCTGCCAGCAGATCAGCGTGGCCGATGCCACGGTCATCACCCTGCGCTTTGACGGACGGTTTGACGTGCTCCTGTCCCCGGACGATGATTTCGGCTATAAGCTGGATTGCCTTTTGGCTGTGGTGGATACCAAACTGGAGCAAAACGAGAAGGGGACCATCGACCTGACACGCAAGGAAGTGCGCTTTATCCCCGGATAAACTTTTCGGGAAAATGCCGGGGAATACTTGACCCACGGGGGAAACTGTAATAGAATAGAATTTGGTATAGCAGCAGCGAAACCATTCTTTAAACGGATGATAAAACTGCCATTTCGCATAATCTGCAGCAGGAGGAAAAGACATGGCATTTGCAATGGATACAGGGGTAGAAAATGTCGTCAGCATCAAGGTCATCGGTGTTGGCGGCGGCGGAAATAACGTGGTCAACCGCATGGTCACCGACGGCATCAAGGGTGTCGATTTTGTGGCCGTGAATACAGATAAGCAGGCGCTGAATTCTTCTGCGGCCAGCTATAAAATTCAGATCGGCGAGAAGCTCACCGGCGGTAAGGGCGCCGGTTCCAATCCCGAGGTGGGCCGCAAGGCCGCCGAGGAGAGCCGCAACCAGTTGGCCAAGGCCCTGGAGAATACCGACATGGTCTTTGTCACCGCCGGTATGGGCGGCGGCACCGGCACCGGCGCTGCCCCCGTGGTGGCGGAGGCGGCCAAGGAGCAGGGCGTTCTGACCGTGGGCGTGGTGACAAAGCCCTTTGCCTTTGAGGGCCGCAAGCGCATGACCCAGGCCGAGCAGGGCATTGAGGAACTGCGGGGCAAGGTGGATTCCCTGGTCATCATCCCCAATGAGCGGCTGAAATACGCCACCGATCAGAAGATCACCTTTGCCAACGCCTTTGAGATCGCGGATGATGTGCTGCGCCAGGCGGTGGTGAGCATTTCCGACCTGATCCGGGATACCGGCTTTATCAATCTGGACTTTGCCGACGTCACCGCCGTGATGAAGGACGCGGGGCTTGCCCATATGGGCGTGGGCCGCGCCGCCGGCAAGGGCAAGGCCGAGGAGGCCGCCCGCATGGCCATTTCCAGCCCCCTGCTGGAGACCAGCATCCAGGGCGCCAAGGGCGTTCTCATCAACGTCACCGGCTCCATGGACATCGGCCTGGAGGAGGTGGAGCAGGCCGCCACCCTGGTGCAGGAGGCGGTGCATCCCGATGCGCTGACCATCTTCGGCGCCACCTTCGACGAGAACCTGGACGACGAGATCCGCGTCACCGTCATCGCCACCGGCTTTGCCGAGCCGGACGAGGCCGCCAAGCCCGCCGCCCCGGCCGCTGCCAAGGCTGCCGAGGAAAAGCCCGCCCAGGACCCCGAGGCTGAATCCGAGGAGGAGGCCCGGCAACTGCGGGAGGAGCAGACGCATTTTGACGATATCCTCAAGATTTTCGAGCGGAACTGAAACAAATCGCTCCCATAATATCCAAATGAAAAAACGACCGGCTCACAGAGCCGGTCGTTTTATATAGGGGAGTGCGGCGCTGGATCACCGGGTCTGCCCGGTACCGCGGATGATGTATTTATAGGTGCTCAGCTCGTCCAGCCCCATGGGACCCCGGGCGTGGAGCTTTTGGGTGGAGATGCCCATTTCGCAGCCCAGGCCGAATTCACCGCCGTCGGTGAAGCGGGTGGAGACATTGACATAGACGGCGGCGCTGTCCGTCTCGTCCACGAAGCGCTGGGCGTTTTCGGCGTTTTCCGTGACGATGGCCTCGCTATGGCCGGTGGAGTGCTGCAGGATATGGGCAATGGCAGCGTCTACGCTGTCCACCACGGCCACTGCCAGGATATAGTCCAAAAACTCCGTGTCAAAATCCCGGTCGCCGGCGGGGGTGCCGGGGATGATTTTTGCCGCTGTCGGGTCCAGCCGCAGCTCCACGGGGACCTGGCCCGCCGCCTGACGGTCGTCCACCAGGGCTTTTTTCAGCATGGGCAGAAACTGCTCTGCCACGGCCCGGTGGACCAGGCAGACCTCCTCGGCATTGCAGACGGAGGGACGGCTGGTTTTGGCGTTTACGATGATTTTTATGGCCTTGTCCAGGTCGGCGAATTCGTCCACATACACATGGCAGATGCCGGTGCCGGTCTCAATACAGGGGACGGTGGCATTTTCCACGCAGGCGCGGATGAGGCCCGCGCCGCCCCGGGGAATGAGCAGATCCACCAGCCCCTTGGCCTGCATGAGGTGGTTGGCGCTTTCATGGCTGGTGTCCTCCAAAATGTTGAGAATGTCCGGGTTTCCGCCTGCGGCGGCGATGCCCTCCTTCAGGGCGGCGGTGATAGCTTTGGCGCTGCCAATGGCCTCCCGGCCGCTGCGCAGGACGCAGACATTGCCGCTCTTGATGGCCAGGGCCGCCGCGTCGGAGGTGACATTGGGGCGGCTTTCGTAGATGATGGCCACCAGGCCCAGGGGCACCTGCTTTTTATAGATGGTCATGCCGTTGGGGCGCTTGATCTCGCTGAGGATGCGGCCCGTGTGGTCCGGCAGCCCGGCCACGGCGCACACACCGTCGGCCATGGCGGCAATGCGGCTTTCATCCAGCCGCAGACGGTCCAGCATCACATCGGAAATTTTGCCACGGGCGGCGTCTATATCCTGGGTATTGATGCGGAGAATGTCCTCCGTGTGCTGCCGGAGACTGTCTGCCATGGCCAGGAGCAGGCGGCTTCTGTCCTCCGCCGTCAGGGTGTGCAGGCTGGTCCGGGCGGCGCGGGTGCGGCGGATGATTTCCATAGTCGTCATGACGGTTATACCTTCTTTTTCAAAAATCTTGTGCCCACGGGCTTGCCCTGGGCAATGTCGTAGAGCAGCTCGGGCTTGTCGCCGTTGGCAATGACCATTTCGCAGCCCGCCTCGGCGGCGATGACGGCGGCGTTGAGCTTGGTGACCATGCCGCCGGAGCCCAGGGCGGAGCCGGTGCCCCCGGCCAGGGCGTAGATGCGTTCGTCCACGCTTTCCACGGTGTGGATGATTTGGGCGTTGGGGTTTTGATGGGGGTCGCTGTCATAGAGACCGTCAATGTCCGACAGCAGCACCAGCAGGTCCGCGCCGATGGAGGCGGCCACGATAGCAGACAGGGTATCATTTTCGCCGATGGTGTTCTCCACGCCGATCTCGTCCGTGGCCACGGCGTCGTTTTCGTTGATGACAGGCAGCGCGCCCAGCTCCAGCAGGCGGGTGAGGGTGTTGCGTACATTGTGGCTGCGCTGGCCGTTTTTGATGTCCTCTCCGGTGAGCAGGAGCTGCGCCACCGTGTGATTATATTCGCCGAATAGCTTGTCGTAGGTGTAGATCAATTCGCACTGGCCCACGGCGGCGGCGGCCTGCTTGCCGGGCATGTCCGCCGGGCGGCCGGGCAGATTCAGCTTGCCGACACCCATGCCAATGGCACCGGAGGAGACGAGGATGATCTCATGGCCCGCATTCTTCAGATCGCTGAGTACCTTGCACAGCTTTTCAATGCGCTGGATATTCAGCCGGCCCGTGGCGTGGGTCAGGGTGGATGTGCCTACTTTTACGGTGATCCTCATGGCATAAAACCTCTTTTCGATCGGGTAAGTATATACAGTATATTATACTGTGTCTTTCGCTGAAAAGCAATAACCCCGCGGGGCCGAAATGAAGTGAGCCCCAAAAGTTGGGCAGAAATTTTTGTTATGACGGGTTTTCTTCAAACAGCAGGTTCCGGTCCGCTGCCGTGTTGATGCCCGGAACAATGCCGCTGTGGTCATACTGCCACAGGGCTGTATGGTAGTAAAAGGTGGGGGACTTGCCCGGTTCCGCCAGCCAAAACGTGTAGTCAGCGAGAGGGGAGAGGTCATAGGTGTGATAGCCCATTTGGCGGTTAAAGTAGACGCCGGCGGTATAGCCGGCCTGCGCTACGGTCTGGCAGAAGGCGGCGGCGCAGGCGGTGACGGTTTCGCCGTCCAGGCCGTTGGCGCGGCCTTCTTCGGCGGTGACGGTTTCCCAGTCGTAAAAAACCGGCAGCTCCAGGGCTCGGCCGGACAGCATCTGCAGCACGAAGACGGCCTCCTCCCGGGCTTCCTCCGGGGAGATGGCCTGGGAGAAGAAGTACACGCCCCGGCGCAGCCCGGCTGCCCCGGCGGCGCTGTAGTTTTCCTCGAAAAGGCTGTCCTGTTCCAGGTTGCCGCTGGCGTATCGGCTATAGCCGCAGCGGATTACGGCGAAATCAATGCCGCCGTCGGCCACCTCCTGCCAGCGGATCTGCTGCTGCCATTCGGACACGTCCACCCCCTGGCTGGCGGTGTACCGGCTGCCGGTATAGAGCACGGCATCGCCCTGGCGGATGAAGTCACCGCTATCCGAGGTGTCGGCGGGCAGGGCCGGGTCCGGTACGATGTAGATGGTACCAACCCCGTCATTGACCGGGATGGCACCGTCCTGGCGCAGATACGGCCGCACCAGCTGGAAGGCGGCCAGGGCCGCCAAAAACACCAGGAAAATGGGCCACAGGCGCCGAAACCCCTTCTTCTTTTTGCGTGCAGACATATTTCGACACCTCCTGATTTTTCTATTTTACCATATGGGGCATCCCCGCACAAGCGGATCCGAGTGACTTTTCTGTCACCATTGGATCCGTGAATTTTGCTTTTAAAAGGCTCAAAAAAGCATGCCGCCGGCATGCTTGATACTGACAATACATCTTATGCGTTTGCCGT
>ERZ791865.728-NODE-728-length-42356-cov-6.534597_pt1 | contig 42356 bp, 44 predicted proteins | sample MGYA00509942_ERZ791865 | MGnify/ENA primary metagenome ERZ791865 (study PRJEB30046, sample SAMN00792098) | human gut metagenome | study: EMG produced TPA metagenomics assembly of the A metagenome-wide association study of gut microbiota in type 2...
GTGCAGGCGGAGCAAGGTCCCGGCACCTGCGCGGTGCAGGGGCCTTTCCATAACCTCAGCGGCGGCCGAGTGCTTCGCAGTGCCGGGCAGGTTGGTCTGTCGTGCCCCGCTGCGTTCACATAGGGCGGCCTGGCGCCAATACCCGCCGGGCACGTGAGGTCCTATCACGATTAAGGCATAAACTTGCCCGGTTTGTGCGTCCACCACCCGCGACCTGATTGAGCCAAGCCTGCCGTGCGCGTTCTCTTGAAGGGGAGATGGAAACCCTGGGTGTGTTTTGTCAACCAGCTTTGAGCGGAAATCGCATCGCTTTTTGAGCAGCATCCGCAGCGGACCTGCTCAGCCTTTCTGAGCACCTCCCTGCATGAGGGCGTGCCTCACGCGGTAGGACTCGCCCCTGAAGCGCAGGAGCCTGCCGTGGTGGACGACCCTGTCGATGACCGCCGCGGCCATCTGGTCGTCGCCGAACACCGCGCCCCACCTCGAGAACTCGAGGTTGGTGGTGAACACGACCGACTGCGACTCGTAGGCCGCCGACACCACCTGGAACAGCAGCCTCGCGCCGTCTGCGTCGAGGGGAAGGAACCCCAGCTCGTCGATGACGAGCAGCTCCGCCCGGCCGACCTGGGCGAGCTCCCGGTCGAGCCTGCCTTCGTCGCGGGCGCGCCTGAGGCGCATCACGAGCGAGGAGGCCGTGAAGAAGCGCGCCTCGACCCTCGCCTGGCAGCACGCCGTGCACAGGGCCGAGGCCATGTGCGTCTTGCCGGTGCCCACGTCGCCCATGAGCACGAGGTCCTCCCTGCGCCCCAGGAAGGACAGGGACAGCAGGTCGTCGCGGCCGAACCCGTCGGGCCATGACACCGCCGACCAGTCGTAGCCGTCGAAGGTCTTGGGCGCGGGCAGCGCGCACCTGCGCAGAAGCGACGACCGCTTCGACGCGTCGCGGCTCGCCGCCTCCGCCTCGAGGTAGCCGAGCAGGAACTCGGCCTGGCGGGGCGTGCCCTTCCCGGCCCACTCCCGCAGGACCGACTTGGTCAGAGAGCGGCGCTTGCCGGCCTCGACCACGGCCTCCGACGCGCTCATCGCGCCTCGCCGCCCCTCGCCACCAGGTCGTAGACGGTGAGGTCGGCGCCGCCCTCCTCCTGAGCGCCGCCCGCGATCCTGCGGGCGAGCAGGTCGCACGAGGCGTCGTCGGGCACGCGCCCCGACCCGAATATGCGCGCGGCTGCGGCGCATGCGGCGCCGAACCCCGAGGCCTCGGACGCGCGCGATATCGCGCGCAGGGCCCTGCGCCTGTCCGCCTGCCCGCAGCGGTCCATCGCCGACACCAGCTCCGGCGGCATGTCGCGCCTCACCGTCGACTCGCCGAACGCCCTCGGCCTCGCGACGAGCGCGGGTATGAGCGACGCGGGGTTGCGCACGGTCTCGCCCTCTCCCCACGACCTCGCGAGCCTCGCGACGAGCCTGCCGCGGCCGTCTGATAGCGCTAGCTTAGGTTTCACCAGATTGACCAATACGCGCCCCAATCCGACCAGCGCGAATGCGCCAGCCAAACCAGCGTAGTTTCACCACTTTCACCAACTAGGCTCAGCCCCGAACCGACGACGGAGAGGGGTGGGGGCCTTGGAGAGGAACCTCATGGCTGAGCTGAACGCGGACAGGGAGTGCGGCGTCAAGCCGAACTTCTCGGAGGTCGCTAGGAGGTACGATGAGCCGTAATCTTTTGGTGGACAGCGGGATGGCAGGAACCTGCAGCCGGTATGCTCGGCAGATATGCCCTCCCATCACCACCAGCAGATTGGAGCAGCGAGATGTCAGTGAGCGCAGGCGAGATCGAGAGGGCGGAGTCCAGGGCCAAGGCGAAGGCTCCCAGACAGTGTGCGGAGGAGTACCGGCTCGAGGCGGTCGAGTACTACAGGAGGGCCCGGGAGGCGGATCCGAAGAAGAGCATCAGGGAGTGCGCCGCAGAGCTCGGAATCAACGACAAGACCCTCAACGACTGGGTCATCAAGTTCGGGAGGACGGGAAAGGTCACCCAGGCCAGGACCGACGAGCGGAAGGAGCCCGACGAGGCAAGGAGGCGCATCAGGGAGCTCGAGAGCGAGAACGGGTTCCTAAAAAAAGCAGCAGCCTTCTTCGCCAGGAGCCTCTGACGGAGGACAGGTTCCGGCTGATGCTGGAGGAGAAGGCGGACTACAGCGTCTCGATGATGGCGCGGGTGCTGGGCGTGAGCAGGTCGGGGTTCTACCGGTGGCTGAAGGCGGGCGGCAGCGGGGAGGATCCAGGGGGCCCCCTCAAGGAGGCCATCATCGAGACATGGGACGCGAGCGAGAGGCGCTTCGGCCTCCGCAAGGCCTGGTCGAAGCTGACGGGCGACCCCAAGTACGGCCGCTTCGCGGGAACGACCCCCTACCGCGTCCGGAAATGCATGTCCGAGCTGGGGATACGCGGCATCTGCCCCAATGCCTCCAGGAGGACGACGGTGCCGGACAGGGATGCGCCCGCGCGGCCCGACCTCATGGGGAGCGACTTCCCGGGCCCCGTCCCGACCACGAAGCTCGTGGGCGACATAACCTATCTCAGGACCACGGGCGGCTTCATCTGCCTGGCCGTGGTCATAGACCTGTGCGCGCGCATGGTCGTCGGCTGGAGCATGCGGGACAACATGAGGGCAGGCCTCGTGGTCGCAGCCCTCGAGATGGCCCGTTCGCGCGGCCATGTCGCAGGAGGGGCCATGTTCCACAGCGACCGCGGAAGCCAGCACGCGAGCGCCGAGCTCGCCGCCTGGGCGGCAGCGCACGACGTGAGGCTCTCCGTGGGCCGCACCGGCAGCCGCCACGACAATGCGGTCGCGGAGTCGTTCTTCGGGACGCTCAAGAGCGAGTGGTACCACCACGAGCGCCCGTCGGATGCATCCACGACGAAGCACGGGGCGATCGAGTTCATCGAGTCGTATTACAACCGCTTCCGCCCGCACGAGTCCATCGGGGACCGCGTGCCGGCAGAGGCCATGCAGGAGTTCTTCGACCGCTTCGAGAGTGCCCTCCAGGCCGATCCGGAAGCCATGCTGGCCGCATAGAAATCTGCGACTCCGCTGTCCATTATATTGACAGGGCTCAACGCATAACGGGGAGGTCCTACAGGACCAAGGACCTCGCGCCGCAGGACAGGGCCTCGCCGGCAGCGGTCGCCGATTCCGGCGCCCCGCGGTGACGGGACTGGCGAATGTACGTTGGTGCGGATGGGGGCGGTTCGCTGTCTAGTCTGGTGATATCTATCTTGACTTCAACACCGTCGAGCAACTCGACGCTGTCCGCCCTCAGCCCGACGACGAGCTCGCGGCCGTGCCATGTGTTTTGTCAACTCGACGTGAGCAGAATGGTCATCAATTTCTGAGCAGATTGCTCACGCCCCTTGACCACGATTTCTGAGCGCCTGGCCTACTGCATGAGGGCATGCCTCACCCGGTAGGACTCGCCCTTGAACTGGAGCAGCCTCCCGTGGTGCACGACGCGGTCTATCACCGCGGCCGCCATCTGGTCGTCGCCGAGGACGGCACCCCACCTCGAGAACCCGAGGTTGGTGGTGAAGACGACGGACTGGCGCTCATATGCCTCCGAGACCACCTGGAGCAGCAGCCTCGCCCCGTCGGCGTCGAGCGGCAGGAACCCCAGCTCGTCTATGACCAGGAGCTCCGCCTTCCCGATCTGGGAGAGCCCCCGGTCGAGCCTGCCGTCGTCGCGCGCACGCCTGATGTGCATCACGAGCGAGGAGGCCGCGAAGAAGCGCGCCGGCCTGGCCTGCTGGCAGCAGAGCGTGCAGAGCGCCTCCGCCATGTGCGTCTTGCCGGTCCCCACGTCGCCCACGAGTGTATTCGCTAACGTAGGAGTCGACGAAACGCTCAGCAGGTTTTCGACACTTCGCTCATGGGCATGCTGACCACCCCGCAAGGGGCAGACTTTGTCGTGCATCGGTTGCGGCAAGGGAGGCCCAGAAGGAATGATCAGCATGGACAGAGTCGATTCTATACGAAAGATGTACCGCAGGGGCGAGCCCGTGGCGGCCATCGCCCGCGAGCTGGGCGTGTCGCGCGACACGGTCTACAAGTACGCGAGGATGGAGGACCTCTCGCCGGAGCCACCCAAGGCGAGGAAGAGTAGGCCCTCGAAGATGGACAGGTGGGCGCCGCTCGTGGACCAGTGGCTCACCGACGACTTCAGGGAGAACAGGAAGCAGAGGCACACGGCGCACCGGGTCTGGCGCCGGCTCGTCGACGAGTGCGGCGCCGACGTCTCCGAGCAGACCGTCAGGCGCTATGTGAGGGAGGCGAGGCTCCGCCTAGGGGGCGGCCCGGACTGCTTCCTCGACCTCGACTGGCCCGCGGGGGTCGCGCAGGTCGACTTCGGCCACGCGACGTTCGTCGTGAGGGGCACGAGGCGCGAGATGCCCTACTTCGTCGCGAGCTTCCCCTACTCCAACGTGGGGCTCGCCCAGGTGTTCCCCGGCGAGAACGCGGAGTGCGTGTGCCAGGGCCCCGGGAACGTCTTCGAGTTCGTCGGCGGCGTCCCCACCAGGGTCGTCTTCGACAACGCGACCGGGGTCGGCCGCCGCGTGTGCGACGGGGTCCGCACCACCAAGCTCTTCGAGGCCTGCAGCGCCCACTACGGGTTCGAGTACCGGTTCTGCAACCCCTACTCCGGACACGAGAAGGGGTCCGTGGAGAACAAGGTCGGGACGCAGAGGAGGAACCTCTTCGTCCCGGTCCCGCGGGTGTGGGACGTCGACGGGTACAACGAGAGACTGCTGGAGAGGTCGCGCGACATGTCGCGCAAGGAGCACTACAGGAAGGGGCGGCCCGAGCTCGAGCTGTTCGAGGACGACCTCGCGGCGATGCTGGCGCTCCCGGCTCGCCCGTTCGAGTGCGCCGGGCGGGAGATGGTCGTCGGGCTCTGGGCGACGAGGGTCGCGGTGATGAACGGCGGCGACGGCACCGTCGTCGCCGAGCACGCGCGCGCCTACGGCGACGCGCCCACCGACACCACGGACCCCGCGTCCCAGCTGCCGCTGCTCGCCAACAGGCTCGGCGCCTGGCGGGAGAGCAGGGTCAGGGCCGCGCTGCCGGACGACCTTCGGGAGCACATCGACGCTCTCGACCGGAGGGGGCTCGGGGAGGCCGTGAGGTGCATGCGCGACCAGTGCGCGCTGTCGGGGTGGGACGCGACCGTGCGCGCCGCGTCGGTCTCCCTGAGGGCGTCGGGCAGGATAGACCCCTCCGCGGTCGCCCTGGCCGTCTCCCGCGCCGAGACGGGCGAGGTCTCCTACGACGAGGCCGTCGACCTCGCCGAGTACGACCGTCTGGCGGGGGTGGTCGCCGATGGGTAGGCCGGCGAGGTCGTCGCTCGACGGGGAGCTGGCGGCGAACGCGAGGAGGCTCTTCATATCTGGCGACGTCGTGAGGGGCTTCCTGGACGGGGCGACGGCGGCCGAGGTCCGCGCGGCCAACAGGCTCCTGTCCGCGGAGCTGGAGAGCCGCGACGTGCACAGGAGGGAGCGCCTCATGCGCAGGGCCAGGTTCCCGCAGGTCAAGTCGTTCGAGGGCTACGACTACTCGCAGGTGGCCTTCCCCGACGGCTACGGGCCGGCCGACCTCGAGTCGCTCTCCTTCCTGGACACCGCCGAGGGCTTCGTGTTCCACGGCAGGACCGGGAGGGGCAAGACCCACCTCGCGACGGCGATGGGCGTGCGGGCCGTCTCGATGGGTCGCCCGGTGCGGTTCCACTCGACGGCGCGCCTGGTGATGCAGCTGGAGCGCGCCCGCGCGGACGGCAAGCTCGACGGCGCGCTGAGGGACGCCGCCAACGCCGACCTCGTGATCCTGGACGAGTTCGGCTACGTCCCGATCGACGTCGCCGGGGCGAGGCTGCTCTTCCAGGTGGTGTCGGACTGCTACGAGAGGAGAAGCCTCGTCATCACGACCAACATCGAGTTCGGGAAGTGGGGCACGGTCCTCGGCGACGACAAGCTCGCCGCGGCGATGATCGACCGCGTGGTGCACCACAGCAGGCTGGTCGAGTTCAACGGGACGAGCCACCGCATGGACCAGGCGCTCATGCTCTCTGGTAACGGAAGCTAGGGGCGCGGGCGTGCCCCGAGCGAAGTGTGGGAAATCGACAGAGCGAACTGTCGACTTTTACTTGACTGAATGCAACGAGGACCTGGTGCTCATGGGCGACGTGGGGACCGGCAAGACGCACATGGCGGAGGCGCTCTGCACGCTCTGCTGCCAGCAGGCCAGGCCGGCGCGCTTCTTCGCGGCCTCCTCGCTCGTGATGCACATCAGGCGTGCGCGCGACGATGGCAGGCTCGACCGGGGGCTCTCGGGGATGCGGACAAAAAGTTGGACCGAGGAGGTCCGGGACTGGGGGTCCGCATGTACAGCAGGGAGGACGTCGAGCTGGCCCTGGAGGGGCTCGCCGAGGGCATGAGCGTCCGCGAGGTGAGCGAGATGGTGGGGTGCCGCGGGTCCACCGTGCGCGACTGGGCGGCCGGGAGGCTGCCGCGCTCCTGCACCGGCGCGCCCCCGAGGGGTAGGATGGCACCGTTGCCCGGCGAGGGCGGGGAGGGTGCCGTGACGGACGGGGAGAGGGCGGCCTACGAGGCCGCGATGACGGTGTGTTTGATAGCCTCTGACTTACGGGTTTGAGCACGAAAAGTTTCGGGTTTGAGCACAGAGTTTTTTCGTGTTTGAGCATGGGCACGCCGACCATCCCGCGATTGGCCCAACATGTCGTTGCTTCGGTTTGCGACGTGAGGAGGGCCAGAGGGGAAATGATCGGCGTGGACAAGATAGAGGATATACGCAGGAGGGCGCGGCGTGGCGAGCCGATCGCGTCGATCGCGAGGGCGGTCGGCGTGTCGGAACCCACTGCGAGGAAGTACGCCAGGATGGACGACCTGTCGCCCGAGCCCCCGAGGAGGAGGAAGCCGGAGAGCGAGGTGCTCGCCCCCTACGAGGGGATGACAGGTCCTGGCCCGATGGCCATTCGCGTCACTTCTTAGTGAACAACAACACAGCTCTTCCAAGGCAGGGACTGGTCGGGGGTCTCGGTGGAGGAGCTCGCGCGGAGGCTGGACCGGTGGATGGGGTGGTACCGCTCGGGCAGGCAATGTGGCCGGTCGGCTATTGACAAAGTGTGAAACAAATTCATCATTTTTTACTAAGCGGTCTGGGTGAACTGTATTCTCTCGTGTGTACTCATTTCAATTTCTTGTCTTTAGGCGGTATGCATGAAGGGGCTCTTGCATCGTCTGATTGAATTCGCTCCTCGGGCCACGGCTTCCGAGCGTATCCTCATTGATTGGTTTCAGACCCACGATCGCTCGTGTGTAAGGATGTCGGCCCGCAGTATTGCGGCAGCTTCTGGCGTTTCCTCCTCGACTTTGGTTCGCCTTGTTAGAAAGCTTGGCTTTGAGGGTCTCAGGGACTTTCAACTTGCCCTCATGGTCGATATTGCCTCCTCAGACACCTCTTCCGAGATTCGTTCAAATGGGGTTTCTTCCAGTGATTCCACGCAGGACATTATTGACAAGGTTACCAACACGAATGCAACCTCCCTCTCGTTGACTCGCGCCATGCTCGACCCCCAAACCATTGATGCCGTTGTAGGATGCATGGGCTCGGCTAAACGCATCGCATTATTTGGTGCCGGTGCCTCTCTGTTGGTAGCCCAAGATTTGCAGTTGAAACTCCTTCGCATTGACCTTCCTTGCATTCTGTGTGAAGACTTTCATTCTCAGGTCGTGTATGCCCGCAATCTTACCGAGCGAGATCTGGCCATCTTCGTCAGCTATTCGGGGTCAACTTCTGAGATTATTTCATGTGCGAGGTTTGCCCGTGAACATCAATGCAAGATTGTTGCAATTACTTGTGGCTCCTTCGATTCGCCACTCTCCAGGCTCTCTGACTACGTTCTTGGCATTGCCGCATCGGAACTTCTTGTGAGAACCGGCGCCATGTCTTCGAGAATTGCGCAGCTTGACATAGCTGACATTCTCTTCGCCACGTATGTCAGCCGTAACTATGAAGCCTGCATGAGACATCTTTCAACTACCTTCATTCGTAAGCCTGGCACTGCCGGACTGGTCAAGAGCTCGTCACGTAGAAAGGCGGATTCTCATGGTTGATCTCTCATCTCTCGCAACCGAGGCAAGAAACCCTAGGACGATGAACTTGGATCAGATGACTCCTCAAGAGATTGTGGACGTTATGAACTCCGAGGATGCGAATGTAGTTGCCGCGGTTCACTCTCAGAGGCAAAGAATTTCCTTGGCAGTTTCATGGGCTGCTGAGGCCCTTCGTGCCGGTGGTCGGATTCTTTACGTTGGGGCTGGGACCTCGGGGCGCTTGGGTGTTCTCGATGCGGTTGAGTGCCCTCCCACCTTTGGCGTCTCTCCAAATGTCATTATGGCCCTTATCGCTGGTGGTAACGGTGCCTTCGTTAAGGCAAAAGAGGGTTCGGAGGACAGCATCGAGCTTGGTGCGGAGGACCTCCGCAACCTCTCGCTATGCAGCGAGGACTTTGTCATTGGCCTTGCGGCGAGCGGACGCACGCCCTACGTGATCGGCGCTCTTCGCTACGCACGCAAGGTTGGTGCACGCACAGCCGCCATTGCCTGTAATGCTAATTCGGCCATTGGCGGCGAGGCGGAACTTGCCATCGAGCCGGTGACGGGCCCGGAGGTGCTCACGGGCTCAACCCGGCTCAAGGCTGGTACGGCCGAGAAGATGATACTCAATATGATTTCTACTGGTGCCATGGCGCTTAATGGCAAGGTTTACGAAAACCTCATGGTAGATGTGAAGCAATCCAACGAGAAGCTTGTCCAGCGAGCCCAGAACATCACGATGGCAGCCACGGGATGCAACCGTGAGCAGGCTGTAAAAGCGCTGGAGGATTCGCATGGATCCGCAAAAGTGGCCATCGTGATGCTGCTTGCGGGGGTCGATGCCTCCGAGGCACGTGCGAGACTCCAGAAGGCAAACGGTTACGTGCGCGCAGCCGTGGGATAGCACCGCTGACCTTTTTTGCTAGACCATTCGCGCAATCTGTGCATGTCCACGCAATTTGGAAAGAGGTGGTTTCTTATACTTCAAAAAGCTAACATGCTAACATTCAAACTTTACGTAAGAGAGAGGAGAGGTATCCATGGTTATTGAAAACTATTCTCAGAAATTTGAGTCCCAGACTATCGACCTCTGGAATCGGTGCTGCACCTTTGATCCGATTGACGTTTGGAAGTTTCGTCGACAAGCTCTATTCGATGATAACTTCGATCCGTCGTTGGCTTGGATAGCCCGAGGGGGAGACAAGCTTCTCGCCTTTGCGTATGGGACAAAGAGGAAATTCCCGTATCTTGAGCGCGGTCTGGAGCCAGAGCGCGGTTGGATCAATGTGATCTTCGTTGATCCAGCGGAGCGTGGACAGGGCATCGGGGGCAGTCTCCTAGAGCGGATTGAGGGACAACTCTCCGAAATGGGGGCAAAGAACGTCACGCTCGGTGCATACTCGCCCAGCTACTTCTTTGCGGGGATTGATTCGGATAACTACCCAGAGGCAGTTTCATTCTTCGAGGCGCATGGCTACAAGGGTGGAGACAAGCACTACTCCATGGGTAAGAACCTGCATGGCTTTAGGGTCCCAGAGTGCACAAGAGAGAAGCAGGCACAACTTGAGAAGATCGGGTATCGCTTTGTGCCCTTCAACTACTCTTACGCTCTGGAGACCCTTGATTTTCTCCACCGCGAGCTGGGCGCCGGTTGGAAGCGTAATGCGCTTATCAGCATGAGGGAGGGAACGGCAGAGGACAGGATGCTTCTTGTACTCGACCCTACCGAGTCTATCTGTGGGTGGTGCATGCGAGGGATTGACGGCAATGAGATGCGCTTCGGTCCTGTCGGCATCGCCGAGAAGGAGCGCAATAAGGGTCTCGGATCGGTCCTGCTCGACCTCTATTGCTTCGAGATGGCTCGACGCGGCATCTACCGCATGTACTTCATTACTACCGATGAGGCTGGAAGGCGCTATTACGCCCGTCACGGACTCGAGGTTATTCGTAGCTTTACCGACTACAGGAAGGACTTGTAATGACGTGCAGAAGGGTTATTTCGATTGGGGCTCACAGTCTGGACCCAGAGTTGCTCGGGGGGCCGCTCCTTATTAAGTACTCCAAGGCAGGTGCAAAGGTCACATGCGCTAATACCGTCATGGGTCGCTTGGAGGGCAACCATTCGCAGGAAGAAAAGGACGCATACCTCGAACAGGTGAAGGAAGAGGCGAGGCTGGCTGCCGCCGACTTAGGTGGAGATACCAAATGGCTTGGTTACGAGGGCTCGAATATGCCCTCGACGGAGCAATTCGCCGCAAGGCTCAAGACATGGTTTGAGGAAGAGGGCGCTGATCTGATCATCACGCACTGGCGCGGCTCCATGCATCCCCGTCACATTGCTACTCACGATGCCGTGACCGAGGCGGTGAAGGCGATGAGACGTGAGGGATCGAGCATTCGGCTTATCTACGGCATGACGTTCGAGGACCTGGTTGGATATACGCCGCAGGCCTACTTCGTGCTCTCGGACGACGAGGTGGACCAGTGGATGAAGGCCCTAAACGAGTATGCGATTTTCCGTGGGGAGGTGAATGACTTCCCCTATAACCGCTACTATCCGACGAACCTCAAGGTAAGGCAGGTTGAGGCTGGTTCGGCTGGTCCCACCGTCTGTTATATGTACGCGAGCCTCATTGAGAATCAGCTCTGGTAGGCAAAGGCGCGCGATCTACGCAGACAGGAAGGATAAAGACTATGGGAAAGACGTATGTACGTGTGGATGATCGTCTTATCCACGGCCAAACGATTGTTGCGTGGGCGCCGACGCTTGGATTGGAGGAGATTATCGGCGTCGATGACGTGAGTGCTTCGAATCCAACCCTTCGCAGCATTCTCACCATGGGAGTGCCAAAGCAGTATGAGACGCACATTGTTACGACGGAAGAGGCGAGGGTGCTTCTTAAGAACGATGACGGCAAGACCCGCCTTGTCATCGTCAAGGTTCCGCACAAACTGACGGAGCTTGCGGATGCAATTCGTGGGTGCGAGCACGTCTATCTGGGAAACATGGCCAAGCGCCAGGACACCAACCATCAGGTGACGGGGGCGACTGGGATTTTCTATCTGAGCGATCAGGATATAAGCGAGCTCTCTGGTCTGACATCAGAAGGATTCGATATCACGTTCCAGCAAGTTCCCTCTTCATCCTCGACAACATGGGAGGACTTTACCAAAACGGTGTGAGGCACGTTCACGATGGAGAGCGTTTCCTGGGGCATTGAGGTACATGGAGGAGGTAGTGACATGTCCGTTCTACAGATGTTTCTCATCGCATTGTTCATTTACCTTGGTTCTATCGGCTCGATTGTGGGTAACACGATTGGCTGGTACACGCTTGGCAGACCTCTTGTGGCATCTTTCGTTGTGGGGCTCATATTCGGTGACGTCCAAGACGCAATGATCGTTGGCATCCCTCTGCAGGTGATGTATCTCGGCAACGTGACGCCCGGAGGTGCCGTTGCGTGGGACCTCTCGTACGCGACCTATATCGGTACTACAGGGGCCCTTCTATTTGGCCAGGGCATGGATGCCACAGCCCTTATCGGCGTGGCTACCGTGTTCGCGGGTATTGGAGGACTTGTTGGTCAGCTTGTGTGGAACGTTACGTACGCGCTGAACATTCCACTCAACCGCGTTGCCGCAAAATATGCTGAGGCTGGAGACACCAAGCGCATGTACGTGCCTAACGTCGTGCTTGGACAGACCATTGGCTTCATCTTTAGGTTTGTACCCGCGATGCTCATCCTTGGCGGTATGACGGCTGCCAGCACGCAGGCAGACTTCGCAAGCATCATTCCGCCCTACATTACGACGTGCCTCACAATCTTCGGTGGCATGATGGCTGCCCTCGGAATGGGCATCCTGCTCTCGTTCCTCCTGAAGAAGAAGTGGTATGTTGTCATCTTCCTCGCCGGCTTCATCCTGGTCACCTACTTCAAGCTCTCGATGATGGGATGCGCGGTTGTCGCCACGATTCTCGCGGTCACCTACTACGAGGTTTCCGCGAAGCCGGCCCAGTCTGAGAAGGAGGCCTAGCCATGAGCGAGGAGATTCAGACGTCCGAGGAAGCCGCTGGATACCTCAAGATCCACCCCGAGACGCTCAAGCGCGCATTTTGGAACTGGTTCTTCTGGAATGGCTGCTCGCAGCAGGCAGAGTCCATGCAGGGCATGGCATTCGCTCAGTCGATGGCACCCATCATCGACGACCTGTACGAATCCAAGGAGGACAAGGCCGCCGCGCTCAAGCGCCATGTGTCGCTCTTCAACACTGAGCCTCAGGTCGGGTCCATCTGCAACGGCATCGTGAGCGGCCTTGAGGAGGCCAACGCCAACGGAGCCTGCACGCCCGAGGTGATCGAGTCCGTCAAGGTCGCCCTTATCGGCCCCACCTCGGCGATTGGTGACTCCCTCTGGGTGGGTACGATCATCCCCATCCTTCTCACCATCTGCATGACCATCTCCCAGTCTGGGATCAGCTGGCTTGGGCCCATCGTGTACATGGTCGTCTACCCCGTTGGCACGGCTATCGTCAGTTGGAAGCTCTTCCAGCTTGGCTACAAGGGTGGCCTTGAGGGAATGCAGTCGCTGATGGCTTCGGGCAAGCTCGATCGCCTGACGAATGCGATGGTTCTCATGGGCCTCATCGTGGTGGGTGCGCTCACGGCCTCCTACGTGACCTGCACCATTCCCTTTGGCATCGTGGGCGATATCTTTGACGCCACGACCGGTGCCACAACGCAGGCGGTCATCTTCGACACCAACACGATGCTCGACGGCTTCTTCCCCAAGCTGCTGCCGCTCCTGCTCACGCTTTGGATCTATCACCTCTATACGCACAAGAAGTGGTCGCCGCTTGCGATCATGGGCCTCATTCTCGTCCTGGCAATCGTCCTTACCGCAATCCAGTATCTGACTGGCTATGCAAACGTCCAGGCCGTTGCGGCAGCAGCGGCTGCGGCTGCGGCATAGTGTGTCAGAGTTCGTAGCAGTTTGCATTATCTTGTAGTAGTTTGCCCCCAGAGGGCCCGGACGCTTCGCCCGGGCCCTTTTGGAGAGGAGGATTGCCGTGGACGAGGGACTCGTAAGCTGGCTCATCCTAGTTCCCGTTGCCGTTGCTACCTTGCTTCTCGTCCTGGCGCGGCTGAGGGCAAGGGCGCTTGGAGAACTCAGAAATGTCCTGTATGCGCGCAAAGACCTCGCGCTCTTCCTGCGGCTGCTGGACAACCCGCACCTCAGGATTCTGTTCTCTCGACAGTCCCTGCAGGCGCTGCGAGTCGAGGGGATGAAGTACGCAGAGGGACATTCCTTTCCCCGCGGGGACGGTGCTGGTAGGCACAAGTTTCGTTCGTAGACATTTTTGATTTCTTTGGTCGATGTGCTTGCCATCCGCTTTTTCAAGTGGGAATCATTGAAGTTACAGAGACCTTGAATCACATTGCAACGGGAGGAATCTTGATGATGTCCGACGGGAGTGTGGGTGATGCCTATCTCGCGAAATACCTCCGCATCGAGTCTGACATCCTGTCGGACATTCGCTCCGGCAAGCTGAAGCCTGGCGACAAGCTGCCCGGTCAGTCCGAGATGCGCCGCAAGTATGGGGTCTCTGCCATTACCGTAAGGAAGGCCTTCGCTGATCTCATCAGCGATGGCTGCCTTGTAGGCGTGAGGGGTTCGGGTACGTATGTCGCCAAGCAGCCCATGGTCCGTGGGCTCACGTCCATATCATTCTCTCAGGAGCTTCGCGACCAGGGGTATGAGCTTGGGCTTGTCGTAGATTCCATCACAAGTGTTGAGAATGCTGCCATTTCGAAGCGCCTGGGGGTTGACGACGCGGCGATGCTGACGCGCGTGGCGCGCACTCGTCTGGCAGATGGTGAGCCAGTGGCGTATCAGGTTTCTTACATGCCGGCCGTGCTGCTATCCGCTGGGCAGGCAGAAGGAATCAGAGAGGATGGATCTTTTTACAAGACGCTCGCTCGTTTCCGCATCTATCCCCGACTTGTCAATGAGAACTACTCGGTTCGCTGCGTTGATGATCAGAATGCCTGCGCGGCACTTGGGGTGGAACCAGGATATCCATGTCTCTTCGTTCGTAGGACGACATATGACGAGAACAACTCGGTGATCGAGTACTCGGAGTCCTACTTCAACAAAGATTGGTACTCAGTCACAGTGAACATTCGGGCGTAGTGGGTGCGTCTGAGGACAATAACGCTTGCCGTGCATGTTTCTTGTTGCCCACATCCGCTCCCTAGCCCGCCTTCGGTTGTGTTCTTTTGTAAAGTTTGTCTAACAGCCTAGATTACGGATGATGCTGCTGCGTCTACCTTGAGCTGCGTTAGCTCGCGTCGGCCATCATCATAAGATAAAGCACCTTGCCGTCTCGGGTCAGCGGCCGATCGCCTGGATTGCCTTTGAACAGTTAGACGTGCCAGTCCAGGTAGCCTCGCATGTTCTTCATGGCCATCCCCGCGAGGTGCCAGAGGTACCTCCTCGACTACGAGGAGAGGCTGTTCACCAGCGCCATTTCGAGGTAGACGGGGTCGTTCGCATCGGCCCCGTAGGCTTGGGGCGCTGCACGCCCGAGACGGCCCTGCCGTCCCTGATGGCAGTGAAGCTGCAGGAGGGGTGGGGGGAGTACGGTCTACCAAGCTCGCGCGACTGTGACCTTCGTGGAGTCGATGAGCACGCTTCTCCCCGATGGAGAGTTACTCCATAGGGGAGAGGATGATGTCAAGCATCCCCCTCTTCCGTCTCCTCGGTGTTGATGTTTGGCGACATGTATCTTGGAGGAGGCGGGACACTATTACGTCAATGGTGGTCTAACAGAGAGTTGTGCTGTTAATTACTATGTTCATTCGTCCTCAATAGTGATGGGGGCTTGTGCAAACTCTCCTGAACAGCCACAACAAGCGGATTTGCTCATCTCGGTATAGAATGCGGCTGCTTTCTTTCCAAGTTCGGCATCTTTATTCTTGGCCTGTTCGCAGAGATTTGAGGCCTCCGAAAGAGCAATTACTGCCTCGCCCCGCTGCACACGCTCAAATTGAATCGTTCCAGGCTCGTAGAGACAGGCAATAAGTGGCTCAGCTTGTTTGTGTTTACGAGCAATGCCCATGGCGCGATTTAAATAGTCGATGTCGCTGAATTCGGAGCCATGACGACGGAAACCAAAGGAGAGCTCGCTTGTAGCACGTGCTTCATCGCCACTTTACTTTTGGCCATTGCCACGAAAGAGACTCGCAATCGAACGAGCTTAAAACTATAGAGCAAGCAACGGGAAAGCTGTTTCGAGTTATCAGCATTTATACAGGTAGATTAACTGGTATTACCATTCACGGAGCAAAGCTGACTCGTCGCGGCGCAAGCGCAATGCCGACCTGAAGGTGCCGATAGTATTTTTAACTGGATATGACAACATAACGTTAGGGGGGTCGTTGTGACGCAGGTCATCGAATTGCCACTTGATATGCGACTACGGGCAGCTGACCAGTCCATGGCCCCCAAGTACTACATCGTTAAGCGCGCAATTATCAGGAAAATTGAGAAAGAGGAGTACAAGGAAAACGAGCTGATTCCTTCCGAGCGTGAGCTAACGGAGATGTTTGGAGTCAGTAGGATAACGGTGCGGCGAGCAGTTGATGAGCTTGTAGGTGAGAACTACCTCTACAGAATCCAAGGTAAGGGAACATACGTCAAGTCGGATAAGATTCAGCAGAACCTGATTTCGATCACCAGCTGCACTCAGGATGTCATTAACCTTGGAATGACCCCGAGAAGGCACGTAATATCCGCATCGACTGAAATTGCCGATCAGCGGCGTCGACGCCTCCTGGAGCTTGGCGACAACGAGCGAGTGTTTAGGCTCGAGCGAATTTACTTTGCAGATGACGATCCCTTAAACCACACGATTACGTATCTTCCGTACAAGCTATTTCCAGGGATTGATGCCCACGACTTCTCGTGCGAGTCTCTCTACTCCGTGCTCGGTTCCCAGTATGGCTGCCAGATTACTACAGCGACAAGAACGATAGAGGCGATTCTGGCAGAGGGAGAGATTGCGCGCTACCTAGAAGTGAGCACCGGTACCCCGATTCTTCACTTCGAGTGCGTTACCAGGGGAAAGATCCATGGCCGGGAATGCCCCATCGAATACTTTAAATGCTGCTATAGAAGTGACAAATTCAAGTTCTACATCAACCAGGTAATGGATGGAGGAGAAGGGGATAGGAGGAGTCTGTAACGGGTTGAAGGTTGTTCGTAGGGGGTTCAGCAAGTTGTAGTTGCACGAGGAAGAGGAGAAGGCCATGCAAGACTTCATGAACAAGAAGATGTCGCGTCGTTCGTTCTTCGGTACCTCAGCTGCGGTGGCTACCATTTTGGGCCTTGCCGCCTGTGGTAACTCGAGCACTTCAGATTCGGGCTCCAGCAGCTCTGGTGACGAAAATAAGAAGAAGCGCATTGCGGTCCTTTGCGATGACGCTGGCAAGAACGACAACGGATACAACCAAGCGGCCGTTGAGGGTGCCCAGAAGGTTGGCGAGGACAAGGGCTGGGAAGTCAAGATTGTCGAGCCAACGAATGGTGTTCCCGATGCCCTCGAGTCGCTCGGTGAGGATGGCTACGACATCGTCTTCAACATGGCGTATGATTTCGAGGCGTTGATTAACGGTGTCGGCGGTGCCGAGCCGCTCGCGAGCCAGTATCCTGACACCGAATGGGTCATCTTCAATGACAACCCGAACAAGAACGATGATGGCTCGGTGAAGCACAAGAACGTCATCGCAGTCCTCTACGACCTCAACGAGTCCTCCTTCCTGGCTGGCGCGCTCTCCGTTCTCGTGAACGAGAACGCCGAGACCCTGTTCAAGGGTGGAGATTACAGCTTCACCGATCCCAGCACGGCTCGTGCCTGCGGGTTTATTGGTGGCACCAACTCCGCCGGCATCGTAGTCTTCTCCTATGGCTACATCACGGGAATCAACTACGAGGCGGAGAAACTTGGCGTTACGTACGACTACTATGCCAAGTATGACGCTGGCTTCACTGACTCTGCCGGTGGCGCCACCGTTGCTGGAACATACTACGGCAACGGGGCAAACGTTGTGTTTGGCTGCGCCGGCAGCGTGGGCGACGGCATCACCTCCAAGGCCAAGGAGGTTGGCAAGCTGGCAATCCAGGTTGATGGCAACAAGGATGACCAGCAGCCCGGCTACGTCCTAACTTCCGTGCTCAAGAACACAAACGTTCCTGTCCAGACCATCTGCGACGCTCTCGATGACGGATCGATTTCCTCCATGGACAACCTGCAGGATTACTCGCTTGCCTCTGGTGCAACGGGTCTTACCGATTGCACGGAAATTCAGAAAGCAATCACTACGGACGAGGGCAAGGTGAAGTGGGAAGAGATCTGGGCAGAGATTGAGGACCTGAAGGGCAAGGTTGGCAGCGAGATCAAGGTTGTCAACGCGCAGAACGGCGAAACCTTTGATCCTTCTACGTGCCCGAACGTGAACATCAAATAAAGGCTCGCTGTGGGGCGGTGCACTGCTTTGGTGCCCGCTCCACGTACTAATTTCCCAGATTGGTGGTGCGCTCGTGGGAAACGTTATCGAAACAGTTGGCCTCACAAAGATGTTCGGGGACTTTGTTGGCAACGATCACATTGACCTTGCAGTCAGGGAAAACGAAATCAAGTGCATCGTTGGAGAAAATGGCGCTGGCAAATCTACCCTCATGAACATGCTCTATGGCATGCTGCAGCCTACCAGTGGCAAGATAATACTGCGAGGCGAAGAGACACACTTCAAGTCACCGGCGGATGCCATCTCCCATGGGCTAGGCATGGTCCACCAGCACTTCAAGCTTGTGCCAAGCCTTACGGTCTACGAAAACGTGCTTCTTGGGGCAGAGATTCTCCGCAAAGGAACTTGCCTTATCGACACGCAAGAGGAAATCAAGGCTGTCTCTGACTTAATAGAGAAATATAAGTTCGATTTGGATGCATGCGCAAAAGTCGAAGACATTTCTGTTGGATCTAGGCAGTGTGTTGAGATTCTCAAGATGCTTTACAGAAACGTTGATGTGCTCATCATGGATGAGCCAACTGCCGTGCTGACACCCCAGGAAGTGGACAAGCTCTTCGATAACCTTCGTGAACTGCAAAGGCAGGGCAAGACAATCATTGTCATTACCCATAAGCTTCGCGAGGTCATGGAGCTCTCCGATTCTGTTACCGTCATTAAGCACGGCAAGGTTGTTGGCTCAATAGCGACGAAGGATACCTCGCAGGAGCAGCTAGCCCAGATGATGGTTGGCCGTGAGGTGGTACTCACTGTTCATAATGACGTGACAACATCACCATCGAAGAATGTCTGCTTCTCAGTAAAGAACCTGTCCACTATTAACGAGTATGGCAAAGAAGTCCTTCATGACGTTTCCTTCGATGTGCACGAAGGGGAGGTTCTTGGTATCGCAGGCGTTGAAGGTAACGGTCAGACAGAGCTCGTAAAAGTGCTCACAGGGCTTATGACCACCACTTCAGGCAGTGTCACACTCGATGGAAAAGACATTACAAACCAGTGGCCCGACTCGCTGCGCTCCGAGGGCATTGCGATTATTCCGGAAGACCGCTTTGAAGACGGGCTTTGCTCAACAATGAGTGTTGCCGACAACTGTATAGCTGGCCACCATGGTGACCCTACTGTGTGTAAACATGGCCTTCTCAATCGCAAAGCCATTTTGGCGAGGAGAGACGCTCTACTTTCTAAGTACGACATTCGCGTTGGTGATATCGACGGGGCAGTTGGTGCTCTATCTGGAGGTAATGCTCAGAAGGTTATCATTGCGCGAGAGCTGGAATCTTCCCCCAAGTTCCTCATCGCATGTCAGCCGACCAGAGGCGTGGACATTGGAGCAACTGAGTCGATTCACGAGGAAATCCTTCGCTTCCGCAACAATGGCAACGCTGTCCTTCTGATTTCAAGTGAATTGACAGAGATCCTCGGTCTCTCCGACCGGATCATCGTCATGTGCAAGGGTCAAATAACCGGTGAGGTATCTCCTAGGGACACAACGAGTACAGAGCTTGGTCTGCTCATGGCGGGAATCAAGCAGGGGGAAGGCGAGAAAGTTGAAGGCTAGAACTGTAGGAATACGCATACTCAACTCACTCATCCCCGTCCTTCTGGCGTTTGTCGTGGGCGGTGTCGTAATCGCGTCCATTGGAGAGAATCCTGTTGAGACGTACTGGATTCTCATAAGCAAGTCTCTCTTGACTCCCAAGGGCTTCCTCACTACCCTGCACTACGCTGCTCCGCTCATACTTACTGGCCTAGCAATAGCTGTGAACTTCAAAGCTGGCATCTACAACATGGGTGTTGAGGGGTCAGTTTTACTAGGCGGCTTCTTCGCAGGAATTGCCGGGGCATACCTTCCTGCAACACTCGATCCCACTATGCTAAAGCTGTTGTGCCTCCTGGTTGGCATAGTCTGCGGAATGCTTTATGTGGTGGTGCCCGCCCTGCTCAAGGCATACTTCCATGTTGACGAGATGGTTGTTACCCTCATGCTCAACTACGCATTGGCCAAAGTACTGGAGTTTCTCTCTACCGGGGTATTTCGCGACCAGGGTGCAGGATATGTCTGCACGCCCACCATCAGTGATGGGGCTATGTTCCAACGTATTTCTAGCGCAAAGCTCACCCCGTTCTTCTTTATTTCGCTTGCTGCTTTTGTCGTTATGTTCTTTGTAATGAATCGCTCGAAGCTTGGCTTTGAGATAACCGCAATGGGCAAGAACGTCGAGTTTGCCGACGCTATGGGAATGCGTGTTCGCCGGAAAATCATCGTGCTCATGCTTATATCCGGTGCACTTGCCGGACTTGCGGGTGCGGGATACATGCTATCCGACCAGTATCACTACACCCTTTCGTTCTCCGGCGACCCCGGCCTCGGGTGGGACGGCATGCTCATTGCCTTGCTTGGCAACCACTCTCCTGTTGGAATCCTAATCGCAGCGATTTTCTATGCTGCCCTTAAGACCGGTGCAGACAACATCAACCTCTATTCTTCCGTCCCCAAGGAGATTGTGACGGTAATCCAGGGTCTCATCATCCTGTTCCTTGCCGTGAAGCTTCTTGATGAGCGTTTTGGACTGAGGGACCGTGCGCGGAAGCGCATCTCTCGCAGGCATTCGGCAGCTCAGACATCTGCTGGTGTGGTGTCTGACAATAACGCTGGGGAGGCATAGAGATGGATCTGCTTGCAAGCATTCTTTACGACACTGTTTACCATGCTGCCCCCATCATCCTCTGCGTCATTGGAGGAGTGTTTGCCTATCAGGCCAATGTACTTAACATTGCTCTTGAAGGAATGATGGGGATTGGCGCGTTCGCGTCGACCCTAACGGTCTATTTCACGAACAGCCTTGTTTTGGGGCTCCTTGCCGGTGTTCTTGCGGCTCTGATTTTTGGCGCCATCTTCTCAGTGATGGGCGTCACGCTCAGGGGAAACGTAATCATTATTGGAGTTGCGCTCAACCTTCTTGTGACTGCCATTGCTGGATTTGTCATGGTAAGGATGAACGTCGCAAATATTTCGCTATCAAGCCTCAACGTATCTGATTTGCAGATAATCATTCCAGGAATTGACGCGATTCCTATCTTGGGGCCAATCGTTTCTGGGCACCCCATTCTCACGTACGTTGCTTTCATTGGGATATGGCTGATGTGGGTGCTTTCCTACCGCACGAAGTTTGGTACTTACGTACGCGTGGTCGGCGAGAATGAAGATGCAGCAAAGTCGCTCGGCCTCAAGACAAACTTCTACAAGATTGTTGCGATTCTTATAGGTGCTCTTACTTGCGGCCTTGCAGGAATTAACCTCTCAACAGAGCGTTTGGGGCTTTATACAAATGGTATGACCGCAGGCAGAGGATTTGTCGCAATTGCTGCCATCTACTGCGGGCGCGGAGATCCCCTCAAGTCCTCTCTGTATGCAATCCTCTTCGGCTTTGCTCGCTCGCTCTCGATTAACCTGGCCATCTATGCCGGGCCGGCTTCTGGGCTCTTCGATGTGATTCCGTATGTTGTGATGGTTGTCGTGCTGCTAGTCGTGCAGGTTTCCAAGCGCCGCAATGTACGCACGAGGGGGTTCGCAAATGGGTAAGGATGCAGAGCGGAGATCCAACAGCGCCCTTCTTGTCGTGGATATGCTGCGAGATTTTACGGACCCTAACGGATTGGTCTTCTATCCGCAGAATCGGGAAATCCTTCCAAAGGTGAAGAGGGTCATCGACGCTTGCAGAGACGCTGGAATTCTCGTCATCTTTCTGAAGCATTTCAACAGGGTGGGAAAGGTTGACGAGAAAGCCTCCTCGATGAGACCAAATTGTATTGAAGGCACGTGGGGTGATGAAATAGACCCAATGCTAGAGGTGGATCCTGCAAGGGACTACGTTATCAAGAAGCGTCGATACTCAGGGTTCTTTGGCACTGATCTTGATCTTGTCCTGCGCGAGAACAATATCCATAACGTCATCGTTGTAGGTACGAAGACGAATTGCTGTATTCGCGCAACGGTTACCGACGCGTTTTACCTCGACTACAAGCCCATTGTTGTTAGCGAGTGCGTGGCAACCGACTCTGACGTCGTCAACCAGGTGCATCTTGAGGACATTCGGAAGTACCTTGGCGATGTTATAGGGATGGATGAGCTGTTTGCTCGAATTAAGGAAGGGGTGCTTTGATGGGCGGGCGAGTCGTGCTGACGTCTGGGTACGTGAGTATGGATCACATGATTGAAATCTCGACTCCTGCTCGCGTGGGATACACATCCATCATTACCAATAGCACTTGTACGAAGACATATTACGGTGGTTGCTCAGTTAATATTGCGTATGCGCTCAGCAAGCTCGGCATTCCTGCGAAGCCGATTCTGAGGGTTGGGGACGATTGGGAGGAGAATGGATTTCGCTCTTTCCTCGAAGATGCTGGTGTTGGCACGGATGCGATTACCGTAATTCCAGGTGAAGCTACCTCAGCAAGCTACCTTATCCAGGACGCGGATGGGCAGCACATCACCTGTTACTATCCTGGTCCAATGGCTCCGGAGTTTTTTGTGCCCTTGTCTGATGAACTATTTGATGACGTTGAGCTTGGGGTTATTACGGTTGCCTCGCAGCGGGATAACGAAGAGTTCTTTGAGAAGTGCAAGTCGCACGGCATCCCAGTTGCATTTGGAATGAAAGCCGATGAGACGGCGTTCCCCACGGAGTTTTTAAAGAAGCTGCTTTGCCATTCGACGATTATTTTTACAAACGAATCGGAGCGCCGATGCATCGAGAGGATGTTCGGTCTCGAGACTATTGAGGACATTCTCTCCGATGAAGTCCATGCAGTCGTTACGACTTACGGCTCGAAGGGATCCGCGTGGTCCCATCGCTTGCCGGACGGCAACGTCGAACGCGGCTCGGTGGGTGTCGTTCCGTGTCCCAATGTCGTGGATGCTACGGGCGGCGGGGATGCCTATATGAGCGGTTTCTTGTATGGCTGGGTGCGTGGGAAGGACCTTGCGGAGTGCTGCAGACTCGGCGCAACGCTCTCTTCCTTTGTTCTCGAGCAATACGGCTGCTGCAATTCCGTTCCCAACGAAGCTGAGCTCCTCAAGAGACTTGAGGAGAGTCGCGAGGTAATAGGAAGGATGCGTGACTAGCATGGAAACGCTCTATCTGAAAGCAGAGAAGACGACGGTTGCGCCCTACGTCATCTTTTCGGGCGACCCGTGGCGCGTTGAAGTTCTGAAGCGTTACTTGGACAATCCGACTCACGTTGCGTTTAACAGGGAGTTTAATACGTATACGGGGAGCTATCAGGGTGTCCCAATTACGGTGAGCTCTACGGGAATTGGTGCGCCATCCGCGGCGATCGCATTGGAGGAAATGTACGAAGCGGGAATGAAGGTTGCCGTTAGGATGGGAACCTCCATGTCGCTCCTGGATGACATGCTGGGCCATTTCATTATCCCGGCAGCTGTAGTAAGACGCGATGGCACGAGTGCCACCTACGTCGAGCGCGGTTATCCCGCCGTCGCTGACATCGAGCTTGTCAATGCAATGAATGAGACGGTCGCGGACCATGGTCGCAGGTACCTTAACGGGATAACTTGCAGCATGGATGGCTTCTACACCCAAATGCACGACTCGCGTCTGTCCAAGGAACAGGGGAGGGACATCTCCTCGACCTTTAATGAGATAAAGAAGCTTCATGTCTGCGCGATTGATATGGAGTCAAGCTGCATTCTCACGGTTGCGCGACTTATGGGGGTAAGGGCTTGTGTTGTTACCGTCGCAACGGTACTGGAAAACCTCAAGGACAGCCTCAAAGGGGATGAAAGGACATCGGCGGAAGATTTGCTCTGCCGGGTGACTCTTGAGGGACTTGCGCGATTTGCGGCGGTTTGATGCAACTTGTTTGCGGGAAGACCCATGGAAAGGACGAGAGAGATGAAGAGCATAAATGATGTGATAAAGGTCCGCGGGGGATTTATTATCGGCATGGTGCACTGCCTGCCGCTTCCGGGTTCGCCATCATATCAGGGTGACATTAACAAGGTTATGGAGCAGGCTGTCGAAGATGCGAAAACGCTTGAGCGCGGTGGCGTTGATGCAGTGATGGTTGAGAACACCAATGACAGCCCGTTTACCGAGCTCATTTCGAAGACTCAGGTTGCCGCTCTTTCCGCAGCGACGGCGCTTGTTAAAAAAGAAGTTAACATTCCCGTTGGTGTGGATGCCTCCTTTAACGATTGCGAAGCCAGCCTAGGTATCGCCGTTGCAAATGGCTGCGACTTTATTCGTGTGCCAGCATTTGTCGACACGGTGGTTAACTGGTGCGGCATCGTTACTCCATGTGCATACAAGGTGATTGATCTGCGTAAGCGTCTCAATGCCGAGAACGTTATGCTGCTCTGCGACATCCAAGTGAAGCACAGCAACATGCTTCTCTCCCAGGTTCCTATTGAGGAGAGCGCGAAGAATGCCGTTGCTGCCGGGGCTGATGCGATTGTTGTCACTGGAACAACAACAGGCGCAGAGACGCCGATTGACATGATCCAGCGCGTAAAGAACGTAGTTAATATTCCGGTGATGGCGGGCTCGGGCATTAATCCGAATGATATTGCGGAACAGTTCAAGATTGCCGACGGAGCAATTGTGGGATCTACGTTCAAAAAAGGCGGCCTCACGACTAATCCGGTCGACTACGAGCTTGTGAGAAAGCTGCTTGCACCGCTTGGTAGGTAACTGAATCTAATAACTGTCTGCTCCGGCGAAACTTTGCTGGAAAGAAAGGTGGTCCGACAACAATGATGAGGCCAATGAAGCTTGCGGGTAGTGAGCTGATGTTTGGTGAGGGAAGCCTGGAGTACATCAAGACCTCCGTGCGCTGCAAGAAGGCTTTTATCGTTATTGGTGGTCATGCGGTTGAGCGCAATGGTTCACTTGATAGGGTTGAAGAGTACTTTCATGACGGCGGGGCAGAGACCTTTGTATTCAAGGGGGTAGAGCCCGATCCTCATTTCTCTACCGTTTCCCGTGGCGCGCAAAGCATGCTTGACCAAAAGCCTGACCTGATTTGCGCCTTGGGCGGAGGCTCTGTAATGGATGCCGCTAAGACCATGTGGGTAATGTACGAGCATCCAGAGCTTAAAGAGCTTGACCAGATTTTGCACACTAAGCCACTGCCCAAGCTTCGCACAAAAGCTCGTTTTATGTGCATCCCCACGACTTCTGGTACCGCGTCCGAGGTGTCGCGCTCCGTTGTCATCACCGATGACGAGAAGGGTCGAAAGCATGGCCTTGGTGACATGGAAATGATGCCAGACATCGCCATTTGCGATCCCGACGTGACCAAGAGCATGCCACAACACGTTACCGCCGAAACCGGCATGGATGCACTTACTCACGCGGTTGAGGCCCTCGTCTCAAATAGGGCCAATTATGTTGCCGACATTCTCGCCACTGCAGCAGCGGTTGATATCGTTACGTGGCTTCCTAAGGCATATGCCAACGGCGATGACATTCAAGCTCGTGAGATGATGTGCGATGCGTCTATGACTGCCGGACTTGCCTTCACGAACGTATCGCTTGGAATCGATCACTCTATGGCTCAGACCATTGGCGGTTTCTTCCCAATTGCCCACGGTCGCATTTGCGCAATTCTTCTTCCTTACACCATTGAGTGGAACAGCAGAGATGAGTGGGCAAAGAAGCGCTATGCGGATCTCGCAGATAAGATGGGAGCTACTGATCTGGCGCAGCTTGTCCGAGATCTTAACACGCAGCTGGAAATACCCAACACTGTAAAGGATGCGGGTATTGACGAAGAGGCTTACCTGAACAATCTTCAGGAGATGGCGGAGACCTCGCTTCATGACGGATGCACGAAGACGAATCCTGTCATTCCGACAGTCCCCGAATTCGCCGATCTTCTCAAGAAGGCTTACTACGGAGCGTAGCAAAGCCGGGATGGGGCTGTGTTCACAATGGAGGAGGCGCACAAGATGAAGCTCATTCTTTATCTCTCGAATGGGTATCCAACCATCGAGAGCAGTATTGAGATGGCAAAGACGTATGTGGATGCGGGTTGCGACATGATTGAGATGGATTTCCCAAGTCGCAATCCCTTCCTGGAGGGTGAGTTTATTGCCGGCAGGATGGCAAAAGCCCTTGAAAATGAGCCGAATTACGATAAGTACATGGAGGGTATGGCAAAAGCTCGCAAGCTGCTTCCGGATACAAAGTTCATCATCATGACCTACGAGAATACTGTTCTCGAAATTGGCGTCTCTCGATTCGTTGCCTTTTGCAAAGAGAATGGGTTTGAAGACATTATCTTGGTTGGGCCTGATGGGGACACGGTTAAGAACGAGCTTATTGACTCTGGACTCAAGATTAGCTGCTATGTGCAGTTCAATCTTCCGGAAGAGGAAGTTCGCCAAGCACTGGAGTCGAACGGATTCACTTACATGCAAGCCGTACCCGCTCCCGGACAGGCAACTTCCCAACATCCAACGCTCAGGTCTTGCATCGACTATTTGCGCGAGCGGGGTTTGAAGAATCCGATTTATTGCGGAGTTGGAGTGCACACCCCAGAGGATGCCCAGATGGTGAAAGAGGCTGGCGGCGACGGAATTTTCGTGGGTTCAACCATCCTCAAGCTTCACGACAACGTTCCCGCACTTATCGAGAAGATTCATGAGTTCAAGGAGAAGTGCTGAGTTTTTCAGATGAAATATTCTGCGTAAATCAGTGAGACAATCAGACACGGCCCCTGCTCAACACTGCAGGGGCCGCGTTGTTTTGATCTGCAGAGCGATACTCTTTTTTACCTTGGGGGCATGGTCGTTGACGTTGACATGCCGGTGTTTGTTCATCGCCTTTCGGCTAGAAATGCCTAGTCCCTCTTCGACATTCCCATACAACAGCGTACGTGCTCGAACAAGCGGGGATCTTCTTAACCACTCGCGGATTTACTATTGCCGCTTACGTAAACTGAATGAATAAAACGATTTACCAATCCTCCTACGGGTAGGGGTCTTAGTGCGTTTGGGTTTAACAACTGTTTGGAGGAACTCATGTTTGAAATCAAGGGCAAGACGGCGGTTGTCACTGGTGGCACCTCGGGCATTGGCCTGGCCACCGCGAAGGCGTTCCTGGAGAAGGGCGCCAAGGTCGTAATCGCCGGCCGCAATGAGGAGCGTGGCGCCAAGGCACTTGAGGAGCTCAAGGCTGTATCTCCCGATGTTGTCTTCCACAAGACCGACACCAGCGATCCTGCGCAGGTCAAGGGCCTTATCGACTTCGCGGTGAAGACATACGGCTCGGTCGACATCATGTACAACAATGCCGGCATCGCCAACTTCCTCCCCGTTGACCAGATGAGCGACGAGGACTTCAACAAGCTCATCTCCATTAACCTCACTGGCGTGTTCTACGGCATTAAGTACGCAGCGCTGCAGATGGAGAAGCAGGGTCACGGCGGCGCCATCGTGAGCACCTCCTCCATCGAGGGCACCATCGGCGACCCCAACCTGCCGTCCTACAACGCCGCAAAGGGCGGCGTGAACCTGCTCACCCAGTCCGCAGCCCTGGCGCTTGCCAAGTACAACATCCGCGTGAACACCGTGAACCCCGGCTACATCTACACCGGCATGATCAATGAGAAGACGATGGGCGCCGATGGCATGAAGCGCCTCGAGTCCCTGCATCCGCTGGGACGTCTTGGCAAGGCTGAGGAGATTGCGCACGGCGTGGTGTTCCTCGTCGAGAACGAGTTCACCACCGGTACGCACCTCTACATCGATGGTGGCTACACTGCGCAGTAGCGTGGGTGCGCCTGCGCAGCCCCTTCGGCCCTCCGGTACCCGCGTGGTGCTGGAGGGCCGCGTCATGAGACAAAGGGACCGTCCCTTTGTCTCACCATCTCCCCACGTTGACCTGCTAAAGTAGTTCGGCTTATGCATGGGCGTGCGCGATTGGGAGGCGAGCATGGCGACAACAGGCGAGGGAAGAGGCCTCTTCCTCACGCTCGAGGGCATTGACGGCTGCGGCAAGACCACGCAGGCAGCCCGTCTTGCGGACGCCCTCGAGGCCGCCGGCTGTGACGTTGTGCGCCTGCGCGAGCCCGGCGGCACGGACATTTCCGAGAAGATCCGCGGCCTGCTGCTTGACCCCTCCAATGCCGAGATGTGCCCCGAGTGCGAGCTCCTGCTCTACGAGGCCAGCCGCGCGCAGCTGGTGCGGCAGGTCATCTCGCCCGCGCTCGAGCGCGGGGCAGTCGTGGTCTGCGACCGCTTCTTCGACTCGACCCTGGCCTACCAGGAGGCCGCGCGAGGCCTCTCGTCCCAGGTGGTGAGAACGGCGAACGGGCTTGGGAGCTGCGGCGTCACACCCCACCGCACGGTTGTCCTGGACCTTGAGCCTGCGCAGGCGCTCTCGCGCGCCACGGCGGGCGGGGCGGATCGCCTCGAGGCGGAGGGCCTTGCCTTCCAGCAGCGCGTCCGCGACGGCTACCTGCGCCTTGTTGGCGAGGAACCCGAGCGCGTGCACCTGGTGGACGCATCGGGCACGCCGGACGAGGTCTACTTCGCGCTTCTCGGCACCCTTGCGGACGTCCTTCCCGCATCGCTTGCAACGGAGGCGGAGCCCCATGGCCGCGGCTAGGGAAGGCGCTGCGCCGGCGCGCCCCGCAGCCGTGTTTGACTCGCTTGGTGACCAGCCGCGCGTTCGCGACCTTCTCGCCTCCGCCGTGCGCGAGGGGCGTCTCTCGCACGCCTACCTCTTTGTGGGCGCGCCTGGCTCCGGCATGGAAGAAGCGGCGCTTGCGCTGGCGCAGTGCGTGGTCTGCCCCAACGACGGCTGCGGCACCTGTGACGACTGCCGCCGCGTGGCGCACCGCACCCATCCGGACGTGCAGTGGCTCACCCCGGGAAGCGTCACCGGCTACCTTGTTGACCAGGTGCGCGACCTCATCGAGGGCGTGAACCGTGCGCCCAGCCGCGCTCGCGCGAAGGCATACGTGCTCGAGAACGCCGGCCTTCTCCGCGGTACCTCGGCAAACGCGCTGCTCAAGACCATAGAGGAGCCGCCGGAGGGCGTGATGTTCGTCCTTCTCGCCCGCTCGGTGGCCTCGGTGCTCCCCACCATTGTCTCGCGCTGTCAGGTGGTGCCGTTTCGCACCATTGCGCCGAGCGTGGCCTTGGACGAGGTCATGCACCGCTCCGGTGCCAGTGAGGCCGAGGCCCGCGTGGCGCTCTCGGTTGCCGGCACGCCCTCTCGTGCCTGCGACTTCCTTGCGTCGCCCTCGCGCCGAGAAGTGCGGCGCCTGGTCGTGCGCATTCTGGACGAGCTTGGTCGCGACGACTCGTGGGACGTGCTCTGCTCGGCACGCGATCTTCTGGCGGCCGTGCGCGTGCCCCTGAAGGACGTGCAGGTTGCCCAGGACGAGGCCGCTAAGGAGAGCGCGGATTTTCTCACCGCCTCTGCCCTCAAGCAGGTGGCTGACGCCAACAAGCGCGAGCTTACGGCCCGTGAGCGTTCGGGTATCATAGAGGCTCTGGCTGCTGCGGACTCGCTTCTGCGCGACGTGCTGGTGCGCTGTGAGGGCGTGCCGCAGAAGATCGTGAACGAGGACGCGGCTGCCGTGGTCGATCGCCTTGCCGCGTCGACGGGAACGCCTGGCGCCTTGACCGCGCTCGACGCCGTCTCTTCTGCAGGCGACGACCTAGCGCACAACGTATCACCCCAGCTGGCCCTTGAGGTCATGCTTCTTCGTATCAAGGAGGCACTTGCATGCCCACCGTCATTCCGGTGAAGTTTAAATATGCCGCCCGCGACCTGTGGTTTGACGTCGCGGGCATCGAGGCCCTCGAGGGCGACCACGTGATCTGCGCTACCGAGCGCGGCCACGAGATTGGCCTTGCCACCGCCGACCCGCGCGAGATGAGCTCCGAGGACCTTGACCGCGTGACCAACCACGCGCAGCTCAGGCCCGTGCTTCGTGTTGCAAGCGACGAGGATCTGGACCATGCCGAGGAGCTGGCAGAGCTTGGCGAGAAGGCCCTGCCTGTGTTCAGGCGCCTTGTCTCGCAGAGTGGACTCGATATGAAGCCCGTGGGCGTCGAGTACCTCTTCGATGGCGACAAGGTCGTCTGCTACTTCTCGGCCGAGGAGCGCGTGGACTTTCGCCAGCTTGTGCGTGACCTCTCGCGCGAGCTGCACGAGCGCATCGACATGCGTCAGATTGGCGTGCGCGAGGAGGCCGCCGTGGTTGGCGGCTGGGGCCACTGCGGCCAGGAACTGTGCTGCACCCGCTTTGGTCTTGCCTTCGAGCCCGTCTCCATCCGCATGGCTAAGGAGCAGGACCTGCCGCTCAACTCCACCAAGATCTCTGGTGCATGCGGCCGCCTCATGTGCTGCCTGCGCTATGAGTTCGAGGCATACCGCGACTTCAAGGGCCGTGCCCCCAAGCGCAACGCCGTCATCGAGACGCCGCTGGGCAAGGCCAAGATCGTTGAGTACGACACGCCCAAGGAGGAGATCTGCCTGCGCCTTGAGAACGGCAAGCAGGTGCGCGTGCCGCTGGCGGAGATGACCGCCTCAGATGCCGCCGTCAAGAAGTCGAAGGACCTGGGCTGCGCCTGCCGCCCGGACACAGTGACGCGCGACGTCCTCGAGCGCCTGCAGTCGCCCGATGTGCGCATGGCCCTGGCCGAGCTTGACCGCGCCAACGGCGTGACGCCGCCCGAGGGCTTTGATGACGCAGACCTCTTCGTGCAGCCCAAGCGTCGCCGCAGGCGTTCGGGTGACGGTGGAGATGCGGCAGGCGGCGCCGAGAAGCGCCCGGCTGCCGGTGCGCCATCGCCGTATGCCGCTGGCGCGGAGGGCGAGCAGCAGCCCGCAAGGCGTCGCCACCGCAAGGGCCGCACGGCGCGCGTTGAGCTTGCCGCCGAGGAGTTCGAGGTCACGGTGACGAGCGGCGTCGAGCCCGACGCGGACGCTCCCAAGCCCATGCGCCGTCGCAGGCACCACCGCGTTGCCGGTGGTACAAACGCTCCGGCCGGCGCTGAGGGCGGGGAGAGCCAGGGACGTGGCTCGGGTGCCGAGAAGGGCGCCGGTGCCGGGCAGGCACAGGGCGGACAGCAGCGTCGTCGCACACGTCACCCGGGGGACCGCGGTGGTGCTGCGGCGCAGGGCAGTCGTCCTGCTCCCAAGCACATGGCGCCTGCCGAGGGCGCTGCCGGACAGTCTGCGGCCGGGCAGGCCGCTGGTGGTGACGGAGCCGCCCCCAAGAGGCGTCGTCGTCATCGTGGCGGCCGCGGACGTCGCGGCGGCGAGGGTGGAGCCAACGGAGGATCAGCGGGCGGCAGCACGCCTGCGCCGGCGGGGGAGTAGACCTTTGGAGCCGCGGCCTAGGCCGGAGTCGTGGCGGTGGGCTTCTCGGCCTGCCGCCGGGGTTGCGACTGCCTTGCGCTTCTCGGCCCCTCCTTCTGGCGTTGTCGGGCAGTTTTTGGACACATAACAATGTATTCATCGGCCAAAATGTCTGAAAACTGTCCGGATTCACCCTGCAGAGGGTTCCTTCGCTTTGGACGTTCAACAACAGGGGGCTTCGCGTGTACACGCTTTCGACTGAGTACTGGTTTGACTCGGCGCACTTCCTCACCGACTACAACGGCAAGTGCGAGAACCTCCATGGTCACCAGTGGCGCGTGGCTGCCTATGTGCGGGCGGACAAGCTTGCCACCTCTGGCACCGAGAAGGACATGGTGGTGGACTTTGCCACGCTCAAGCGCATCGTGCGCGAGGAGTGCGATGCGCTTGACCACACCTTCCTTGTGGAGGAGGGTTCGCTTGCGCCCTCGACGCTCGAGGCGCTTAAGTCTGAGGGCTTCAGCCTGACCATGCTGCCCTTCCGCACTACGTCGGAGAACCTGGCGCACTACCTCTTCGACCGGCTCTCGGCGCGCGGCCTTCCCGTCTGCCGGGTCGATTGCAACGAGACGCCCAACAACCGGGCGTCGTACGAGCCGGACGTGGAGTAGGACGCCGCGGCTGGTGCGCCGGCGGCCTTCTCGGCAATAGCTGCCACACATTTGCGCCCGAAGTTGTATTCGCTCGCAGGTTGCTACAGATTCGCACGCCGAATGTGTATCGCGCCGCCACGCGTTCGCCCCGTCACACGTTCGCGCTCGAATGTGTGACAGAAGCGTCACGACAATAACGCTGGGCGGTGCTCCTGGCGACACAACCTGCGCTACACTCTGAATTAGCGCTGAACTTTGATGGGAGCGAGGTGGCGCATGGCAGAGAACGCCCTTCACGGGGTCAACCTTACTGGCTGGCTTACGCTTGAGCCTTGGGTCACGCCGGAGCTCTTCTCGGGCTCAGGTGCCCTTGACGAGCCCTCGCTCATCACGTCGCTGGGAGCCAAGGGCTACCGCGAGGTGGTCCGTCGCCATCGTGCCCGCTTCCTCACTAAGGATGACTTCTCCCGCATTGCATCACGCGGTTTCAACGCCGTGCGGCTGCCCGTGCCCTGGTACGTCTTTGGCGAGTCAGGTCCCAATCCCGGCCCCTACCTGGGCTGCATTGACGAGGTAGACCAGGCGCTCGAGTGGGCCGAGGAAATCGACCTCAAGGTTGTCTTTGCGCTTGCCGTAAACCCCGGTGTACCCGGCGACGAGGAGACCTGGAACAGCTTCACCGACGACCGCGGCATCCGCGAGAACGCACTCTGGGTCCTCTCGCAGCTAAGCTCCAGGTACGCCTCGCGCATGGGATTCTATGGCATCGAGGTGGCGGACGATGCCCGCATCCAAACGCGCCGCGGGCTAGGCGTCACCGATGGCATGCCCGGCCACCTGCTGAGAAACTACTACCGTGCCGCCTACGACCGCGTGCGCGAGGCAGCCGGCCCAGACCCCGTGGTGATCATCCCCGACGCCGGCATGCCTACCGACTGGCGGCGTTTTATGGCGCAGCGCCAGTACCAGAACGTCTGGCTTGACTGCCACCTGGACAAGCCCTCGGCAATCATGGCCGACATGGGCTACGCGCCCGGGGCAAGCACGCTGGGCGTGCGCCACATCATGGCGGCCATCCATCGCCACATTCGCGAGGACCAGCGAAGCGGCCTTCCTGTGATGGTGGGCAAGTGGTCCTCGGCGCTTCCCATTGCCGACGCTGCCATGACGCCCGAGGGGCGGGTGGCGCTCGAGCGCATCTACTCGTCTGAGCAGCTCACGGCATACGAGAAGCTCCCCGCGTGGTTCTTCCAGACCTGGAAGACCACGGGCAGGCTCTCCAGCTGGGACGCCCGCGTGGCACTCTCCTCCTTCGAGCGGGGGCTTATCTGCTCATGACAGGCATTCTCTCTGTGGTGGGCACGCCCATCGGCAACCTTGAGGACGCCTCTCCACGCGTCAGGCGCACGTTGGGCGAGGCGAACGTCATCCTTTGCGAGGACACGCGCGTCACGGCTCGGCTCCTCTCGGCCTTTGACCTGCATGTTCCTCTTGTACGCTGCGACGAGAACGTGATTGCGTCGCGCGTGGCTACTACGCTGGAGCGCGTGGAGGCGGGGGAGCGCGTGGCATTTGTCTCCGATGCGGGCATGCCGGGCGTGAGTGACCCCGGCCAGCGCCTGGTGGACGCCGCGCTGGACGCGGGGCTTCCCGTGGAGGTCGTACCGGGCCCGTCGGCTGTGACCTGTGCCGTTGTCGCGTCTGGCCTGGCCTGCGAGCACTTCTTCTTTGAGGGCTTCCTGCCGCGCCGACACTCTGCGCAGGTGGTGCGTCTCGGTGAGCTTGCCCAGGTGCCGGGAGCCATTGTGTGCTACGAGTCGCCACGCCGCGTGGCCGCCACGCTCGCGAGCGTGGCCGAGGTCATGCCGGGCCGTCGCGTGGCCCTGGTGCGCGAGCTCACCAAGCTGCACGAGGAGGTTGTGCGCGACGAGGCCACGGCGCTTGCCGCCCAGATTGCCGCGCGCGACGAGGTCCGTGGGGAGTGCGTGATTGTCATCGCCCCGCCCACGGCCGACGAGCTCGAGGAGCGCCGTCGCGCTGCGACGGGTGCAGGCGCCGCCACGCTCGAGGACGCCATCCGCGACGGCCTTGCCGCGGGTGAGCCCAAGAGCGCGCTGGCAAAGCGGCTGGCAAAGGCCTTCTCGGTGCCCCGTGCGCAGGTCTACGACCTGGTGGTTGCTGCTGCCGAGAAGGGCGCCCCCGGCGCGTGACGCCTCTGCGCAAGCCCACGTGCCCCACTGCGTCGCCGCACCTCCGCCAACGCGCTGGAGTATCATAGCCGCTGCATGCAATCCCGCAGGGCAACGTCCGTCATTAGGAGACCCAACCCATGGCAAAGCCGAGCTTCTTCATCACCACGCCCATCTACTACGTCAATGCCAAGCCGCACCTGGGCACGGCCTACTCGACCGTCCTCTGCGACGTCGAGGCGCGCTACCGCCGCGCGACGGGCTATGACGTCAAGTTCCTCACGGGCATGGACGAGCACGGCGAGAAGGTCGCGGAGGCCGCGGCAGCCCATGGTATGACCCCGCAGGAGTGGTGCGACTCCCAGGCGCCCTTCTTCAAGGACCTCTGGCGCCAGCTCGAGATCTCGAACGACGACTTCATCCGCACCACCGAGCAGCGCCAGCACGACGCCGTGCAGTACCTCTGGGAGCGCATGAAGGAGTCCGGCTACCTCTACAAGGGCTCCTACGACGGCTGGTACTGCGTGCCCGAGGAAACCTACTTCACCGAGACCCAGGTCACGAAGTCCGATGAAGAGCACCACACCGAGGGTCAGCACCTCTGTCCCGACTGCGGCCGCCCGCTCGAGCGCGTGCAGGAGGAGTCCTACTTCTTCAAGCTCTCCGCGTTCCAGGACCGCCTGCTCAAGCTCTATGACGAGCACCCGGACTTTGTCCAGCCCGACTTCCGCATGAACGAGGTCCGCAGCTTCGTGGAGGGGGGCCTTCAGGACCTGTCCGTTTCACGCACGAGCTTTGACTGGGGCATCCCCGTGCCGTTTGACGAGAAGCACGTGACCTACGTGTGGTTCGACGCCCTTCTCAACTACATGACCGCCGTGGGCTACGGCGTGGACACGCCCGAGGCCAAGGCCGAGCTGGCGTATCGCTGGCCCGCGCAGTACCACGTGGTGGGCAAGGACATCATCCGCTTCCACTGCGTGATTTGGCCGGCCATGCTCATGGCCATCGGTGAGGCGCTGCCCGAGCACGTCTTTGCGCACGGCTTCCTCATGGTGCGCAACGAGGAGACCGGCCAGGGCGAGAAGATGTCCAAGAGCCGCGGCAACGCCATTGCGCCACAGGACGTGATCGACCTTCTCGGCGTCGAGGGCTACCGCTACTACTTCATGACCGACGTCGTGCCCGGCGAGGACGGGGCCATCAGCTTCTCTCGCATGGAGCAGGTCTACAACGCCGACCTGGCCAACAGCTGGGGCAACCTGGTGTCTCGCGCACTCAACATGAGCGCGAAGTACTTTGACGGCAAGACGCCCGAGCTTGCCGATGGCTGGGCGGACGAGCAGAACCCCCTGCGTGAGATTGCCCAGGGCATCGAGGGCCGCTACGCCGAGCACATGGACAAGCTTGAGTACGTCCAGGCAAAGGACGTGGTGATGGAGCTCGTCCACGCCGCCAACCACTACGTGGAGGACATGGCGCCGTGGACGGTGGCCAAGGACTTCACGCGCGTCGGTGAGCTGGCCCACATCATCGCGAACCTGCTCGAGTCCATCCGCATCTGCGCGCACCTTCTGGCGCCCTTCATGCCCGAGACCTCTGCCGAGGTCCTGCGTCGCATGGGTGCCGGCGACGAGGTGGGCACCACCGACCTCGCGTCCGTGTGCGAGTGGGGCCGCCTTGTCGGCGGCGTCGAGGTGACGAAGGGCGACGCGCTCTTCCCGCGTCTGCAGAAGAAGTAGGCGCCATGCACTCCTGGCTTGCCAACCAGTCTGCAACGCGAGATGTGCTCGACGGGTTTGGGCTTTCTACAAAGCACCGGCTTGGGCAGAACTTCCTGGTGGATGACACCGTGATCGGGAGGATTCTGGACCTGGCGGAGCTTGACCCCTCGGATGTTGTGCTTGAGGTGGGGCCGGGGATCGGTACCCTCACGGTGGCCATGCTGCCGCGCGCAGGCGCCGTCTGCGCCGTGGAGGCCGACCGCCAGCTCGAGCCGGTGCTGGCCGAGACCTGCGCGCAGGACTCCGAACGGCTTAACCTGGTGATGGGGGATGCCCTCCGGGTGATTCCGGACGGGCTCCCGCTTGAGCCGGGCAAGTTTGTCTCGAACCTGCCCTACCAGGTGGCGGCGACCCTCATCCTCAAGGTGTTTTCCGAGGTTCCATCGGTGCGGCGTGCCGTGGTGATGGTCCAGGCCGAGGTCGCGGACCGCATCTGTGCTGCCCCTGGGTCCAAGACCTACGGCGCCTACACGGCAAAGCTGGCGCTTCTCGGCCGTGTGACCGGCCGCTTCGAGGTGGGGCCGGGCTCGTTCAACCCGCCGCCGCACGTGAACTCCGCCGTCGTGCGCATCGACCGCGCACCGCTCGAGGGTGTGCCGTCATCTACGCCTGCGGTAATCGATGCCGCGTTCGCGCAGCGCCGCAAGACCATCCGGAACTCCATGGCCTCGAGCGGGTACGAGAAGGCTGTGCTAGACGCGGCGTTTGCCGCGTGCGGCATTGCGCCGAGCGTGCGAGCCGAGACCCTCTCGCCCGGGGACTTCGTGCGGCTGGCGGCTGCGCTGGAGGGCGCGGCTGCGGGGGAGGGCGGTGCGGGTGCCTAGCGCGCTTCTCGGCCTTGATGCCCTCACGCTTGAGGACGGCCACCTCTTCCACGACCGCAAGGGCCGACCGCGGGAGCTGCCGCCGGCGAGCGCGCCTTTGGCCGACACCCACGGCCACCTTACGAGCTTCACGCGGCACGACCCTTCTGTTGCCATCTGCCGGGCAGCGCTGGCGGGCGTGCGTCTGCTGGTGGTGCCGGTCGACCCCGTGGATGAGGTGCCGCGCCTCTTTCCCTCGGCGGCAGCGTACCTCTCGTGGATAGACGAGCAGGTGGAACGTGCCGCGGAGCGCCTGGAGGAGTGCGCTCGACACGGGCTGGTGCCTCCGGAGTACGCGGGGTATCCGGACCTTCCGCCGCTGGTGGAGCGCGTTCGCATTGTGGCTGGGGCGCATCCGTACGGCGCGGCGCGGCTGGACAAGGCCGCGCTTGCCTGCCTGGAAGAGCTTCTCGCCAGCCCGCGTTGCGTGGGCGTGGGCGAGATTGGCCTGGACTTTGGACCGTACAACGAGCTGCCGGCAGACGTGCAGGAGACCGCGTTCAGGCGCCAGCTTGCCGTTGCCCGCGAGCACGGGCTACCCGTTGAACTGCACATTCGTGACAGCCAGGATCCCGATGACCACTCCGCCCACGAGCTCGCGGCGCGGGTGCTGGCCGAGGAGGGCATGCCTTCTGCTGGCTGTGACCTGCACTGCTTCACGGACGGTCCCGAGGTCATGGCCCCCTTCGTGGAGCTGGGCTGCCACATTGCCTTTGGCGGGGCGTCCACGTTCAAGCGCTCCGACGACATCCGCGAGGCGGCCGCGGCCTGTCCCGAGGGGCTTCTCCTCTCCGAGACGGACTGCCCCTACATGGCGCCCGTGCCGCTGCGAGGCGAGGAGTGCGAGCCTGCCATGGTGGCCTTCTCGGCTGCCTGCGTGGCTGCGGTCCGCGAGGACGTCGGCGTTGCCATGCGGGATCAGACGTACGCTGCGCTTTGGGAGAACGCCTGTCAGCTGCTTGGGTAGACCCCGCTCGGTCAGCGTTGTCTCCTCTCGGCCGCCTTTGCCGCTGCGCTCTGTCCCCGCCGCCCTCGCCCCTCTTGGAAAACCTGCGGGTTAATAGCACCTTTCTGTGCTGAGACAAGCCGTCTGCCTGCGGTTCTTGTCAGCAACACCCTTGAAGAACTGCAATTAAACCGCAGGTTTCTCGGCGACAAAGGACTGCGGGGAGGCTGGCTCTGCGCTCTCACGTTCAATTGCATTCGGCTGCGTTGTGCCGAAATTATCGCGCGATATTTCTAGATTGTCTCAAGCTTAACTGGCCGAATGTATTTCTCGTAAGAAATTTCGTTCAATAATCGGGGAAGTTTTGGGCGAGCCTCTCGACCAGCCCCGGCCGCCGGCCCCGCGACCAGCCTCCTCGACCGTTGGTCCCTCGGCGGTCGCCGGCCCCGCGACCTCTGCTCGTTAATAAGCGGGAGCGCCGCACTTCCGGGGCTTGGACGATCCTGCCCACTAAGGCCTCGCGTGCTACCATCAGTTCAACCGATGCGACCCCCACCCGTGCAAGCGATGGGGGTCGCATGCCAATCGAAGCCAACGGCGCACTGGGCCGCCTCTCCACTGGCGCTTCGCTTCTCGCCTCTGGCGCCGCCGAGCTTCTGTGGCCAACGCGCTGCGTCTCCTGCGAGATGCCCGGTGAGCTCGTCTGCGAGCAGTGCCGAGAAAATCTCCCCTGGATTGCCCAGCGGTGGGCGTGTCCGGACTGCGGAGCTCCGTTTGGCTATCTCACCTGCACGGAGTGCACGCATGAGTGGGAGACGCGCACGACCATCTGCGCACTGAGGTTTGCTGGCACCGCCGCCCGCATGGTCTCGTGCCTGAAGGACGCCCACGAGCTACGGCTGGCTCCCGTCATTGCCGCCGCCATGGCAACGGCGCTGGACGAGGCATCCGCCTGGCCGGCACGTGATGGCTGCGCGCGCTTTGACCCGCGGGCCATCGATGCCGTGTGCTTTGTGCCTGCTACCTCGGCGGCGTTTGCGCGGCGAGGCTTTGACCACATGGAGCTCGTCTCCCGCGCGCTCTGTCGTGAGGAAGGTCTTTCCCTGGCCGATGTCCTTGTGCGTCCCTACTCTCGTGACCAGCGCACCCTGGGGCGAGAGGAACGTGCGGCCAACCTCGCGGGCACCATCTCAGTGTGTGATGACGTTTCGGGCCTTGACCTGCTGCTGCTTGATGACGTAATCACCACGGGGGCGTCGGTGCGCGAGGCGACGAGGGCGCTTCTTGCACGTGGTGCGGCGTCGGTGACGGCGTGCGCCCTTGCTCGCGTGTGGTGAGGCTGCCTCGGCACAATCTGCCAGTTGCGCTGCTGTTGCTGGCTTTCGCCTGCTACCTGCTATAATTTCCTGCGTTCCACCCAGGTCTGTGGTTGCGGGCGCATGCGTGCGCCCTAGTTCATGGCAGACGAGGCCAAAAGGATCCACGTAAGTCGTGGGGTGCGCCCTGCGGCGAGCACGGCTCGTCCTAGAGGTAAGTCGCACCGCCCGTTAGACAAGAGGCATACGGCCTCGCGGGCGAGAGGGCTGCGAGTGAGGGGCCGTGTAGCCCCAAAGCGGAGGCCCCAGTGCGCGAGTGTGGGGTCGAATACCAGGTCAGCTGGGTGGAACGCTGCTCTTTACTAGTCCGACTTGAGCTTCTCGCCAGATGCTTCCCTTCTCGCGGCTTGCATTTTTCGATCGTTTAGCGGTGGCTAACCAATCGGAATCTGCAGATTCGCTAGCAGCTTGCATATTTCGATTGTTTACCCTCCTCTAACCAATCGAAATTTGCATTGTCGCCGAGAGTGGCTCCTATGCTCTGCTGCGCCCGCCCTGACCTGCCGCGTCCACGCCGCTCTTTGCGTCCACTGCCCATATTCACTCGTCCGCCGCCTTTGCGCGTAACGCGCGGCCGCTTTGGGTACCAAACAAGTACGGCCAGACTCGCGTCGGTGCTTGCGCGGGGATGGCAGGGCAATCGATTGGAGGCACGCATGGTTGACATCAAGATCTCGGGTCGCAAGGTCACCGTTTCCGACGCGCTGCGTGACCGCGTCAACGAGAAAATAGGGGACGCCCTCAAGGTATTCGACATCTCTCCCATGAGCTGCGACGTCGTGCTTCGCGTTGACAAGAATCCTTCGAACCCGGATCGCAAGACCTGCGAGGTCACGGTCTTCGTGCGCAAGAACGTGGTGCGCGTTGTCGCCAGCGCCGACGACATGTACGCCGCCATCGACGAGGCGTCCGACAAGGTCACTCGCCAGCTGCGCAAGTACAAGACCCGCGTCATCGACCGCCGCCAGCGTGCTCAGGTGCCGCCGGCGCCCGTCCCCAGCGCAGACGAGCTTGCCAACCTCATCACGCCGGCGCCGGAGGAGGAAGACGACCAGCTCGTGCGCGAGAAGTACGTTGAGCTCACGCCCATGAGCGAAGAGGAGGCCCTCGTCCAGACTGACCTTCTCGGCCATGATTTCTATGTGTTCACAAACGCCACCACCGGCCTCGTCAACGTCATTTACCATAGGAAAAATGGCGGCTACGGCATCATCAAGCCCAAGGTCGAGGAAAACCCGGACGCGTAAGCGGGAAAGACTGAGCGAATGGCAGAAGAGATAGACCAGAAGACCATAAGCGCCCAGGAGGAAGCTCCCCAATCGTCACAGGCACCGGCCGACGTCGCAGGCGTCGGCCGGCGCTACCATCAGAGGCGCAACGTTACGATCATCGTCGACTCAACCTCCGACTACGCCCCCGGCGTGGCAGAGCAGCTTGGCGTTGAGGTCATCCCCTTCACCTACGTGGACTCCAACGGCGTGGAGCACGTGGATGACATGTGGAAGACCCAGGACCCGCACGAGTTCTACGAGAACATGCGCAAGCACCCCGAGGCCCACTACACCACCAGCGCGGTGACACCCGGCCGCTACCTCGAGGTCTTCGAGAAGGCTGCCGAGGAGGGCCTGCCCATCATCTACATGGGGCTCTCCGAGGGCCTCTCGTCCTCCATCAACGCGGCGCGCCAGGCGGCGGACATGCTCCGCGAGAAGCGCCCCGGGACCGAGATCTACGTCCTGGACAACCGCTGCGACTCCGCGGCCGGCGAGCTTCTCGCCATCGAGGTCGTGCGCCAGGCGTCAAATGGCCTCACGGCGCGCGAGCTCTACGACTGGGTCTCGGACGCGCGCTTCTTCATCCACGGCTACTTCACGCTCGACAGCTTTGACGCGCTTGCCGCGGGTGGCCGCATCCCGCCGGCCGCAGCAAACGTGGGCGGCAAGCTCGACATCAAGCCCGAGCTCTCCTACGACCTCAACGGTGCCCTCACGCTGCGAGGCATGTGCCGCGGCCGCAAGAAGGCGCTGCGGGCCATCATCCAGGACTTCCGCGACAACTACGCGCATGACCCCTCGCTCCCGCTTGCCATCGTCTCGACCGACGCCGAGAAGGACGCGGACTGGCTCGAGCACGAGATCCGCAAGGAGAGGGGCTGCGAGGACGTCACCGTCATCCGCTCCTCGGTCTCGCCCATCCTGGGAACCCACGTAGGACCGGGCATGGTAGCCCTCGTCTTCTGGGGCACAGACCGCCGCGAGAAGCTCTCGCTCACCGACCGCATCGCCAAGCGCGTGCGGGGGCGCGCGAGCAGCGGCGGCGATGCCCAAGACGCGCCCGGGACCCCGGGTGCGCAATCCTAGCCTCGGTACGCAACCGGGCCGTCCTGCGGGCACGCATGCCCCGGGGCGGCCTCCCTCACATGAAAGGACCAAGCATATGCCCACAACCCACAGGACAAAGGTTGCCTTCATCGGCACCGGCATCATGGGTGCCCCTATCGCCGGCCACATCCTGGATGCCGGCTACGACCTCACGGTGAACAATCGCACCAAGTCGAAGGCCGAGGGGCTTCTCGCCAAGGGCGCGCACTGGGCCGACACCCCCGCCCAGGCAGCCGCAAACGCGGACGTCGTCTTCACCATGCTCGGCTACCCCGCGGACGTCGAGGACGTCTACCTCTCGACGGACGGGCTGGTGCGCGCCGCGAAGAAGGGTGCCTACCTGGTTGACCTCACGACCTCCTCGGCACAGCTCGCCAAGGACATCCACGACGCTTGCGAGGTCGAGGACAAGCATGCCTTCGACTGCCCCGTGACCGGTGGCGACACCGGTGCCAAGGCGGGCACGCTCACCCTCATCGTGGGCGCTAAGGAGAGCTACGCCGCACCCGTGCTGCCCATCCTTCAGACCTTCTCGGACAAGATCTACTACATGGGCGGCGCCGGCAAGGGTCAGACGGCCAAGCTCTGCAACCAGGTCTCGCTTGCCGCGTGTATGGTGGGCTACGCGGATGCCATGGCCCTCGCCGAGCAGGGCGGCCTCGACGTTGCTCAGACGCTCGACATGGTGAGCCACGGCATGGGCGGCTCGGTAGCCATGGAGCGCCTGGCTCCCAAGTCACTCGAGGGCGACTTCAAGCCGGGCTTCCTTGTGGAGCACCTGCGCAAGGACCTGGGGCTGGCGCTCGCGCAGGCCGAGGACACAGAAATCACCCTGCCCGGCGCCGAGACTGTCTACACCCTCTACGACATGCTGTACCAGATTGGCGGCGTGCGCCTGGGCACCCAGGCAATAAGCCTCCTCTATCAGGACGAGGCCACCTGCACGGCGGCCGGCCTCGACTGGTCCAAGCTCGACGTGGAAGACCTCGCCGGCGAGGACGAGAAGGACGGGCACTGCTGCGGTCGCCGCGGCGGCGACGGCTTTTTGTTGCTGTGATTTCTCTAT
>ERZ791865.729-NODE-729-length-42307-cov-3.999811_pt1 | contig 42307 bp, 42 predicted proteins | sample MGYA00509942_ERZ791865 | MGnify/ENA primary metagenome ERZ791865 (study PRJEB30046, sample SAMN00792098) | human gut metagenome | study: EMG produced TPA metagenomics assembly of the A metagenome-wide association study of gut microbiota in type 2...
GGGATACCACTAATTGCTAATGCCATAATCTTATCTCCTATTATTTAGTTTATATAACTTGCCGCCAAAATTACGCTTTTTTCTCGAAACCACCAAGAAAATCACAAGAAATCTATAAGTTATCAGCAAATTACTAAAAAATCAACTGTAAACTATAAACTATTAACTGTAAACTATAAACAGCTATTCCCAGGCGGTCCCATCCCGCACAACATGGCGCAGACCTTTGATGGTCCGACAACCATAAAGCGAAGTGGTTTCGAGCACCGGAGGGCGGTTACATCCTCTCTCTTCGGGCAAGAGAGAGGCTTGGTGAGAGATGTGGCGTCCTCCTTGGAAGGAGGAACTAGGTGGTTCGAAGAATTTTACTTCCCCTAACTTTTCTAATACCAACAATCATCAGCATACCTATTCCACATCCTACCACACTACCTAGCGTATTATGAAACAAATCATCGAATTCACACAAGCCTCGATTGAAAAACAGTTGTGAAAGTTCTATGCAGGCAGAGAATGCAGCACCGAATAAGAATGATTTTAGCAATGCATTCTTAGTACAGATGAAACTTAGCAGGAACCCAAAAGGAATGCCTAGTGCAACATTGAGTAGATTCACTTCTATCAATTCTTTCTGCCCATCAGCAATGGCCACATAACTCCAGAAAGGAGTAAGCTTATACATATATGTATCTCCCGGTGTTCTATAAATTACTGTCGAACCCAATATGAGAAACATATACTCAATAAGCAAAGTGGTCATTACACCGATTCTTGCTCCTTTGAGATTCTTAGCAAATGCAAATACCAAAACGATAATGCCGCTCATTACCAGAAATGACAACTGCACAACCATATTAGGTATGTCTTTTGAAACATCTGCCAAATGCTCAATAGAATACTCTACAGGATTACTCATTGCAAACATTATAATTAGAGATTAAGCACCTTCTCCTCCAGTTATCCCCATACGGTCCCATCCCGCACAACATGGCGCAGGGCTTTGATGCCCCGCCAACCTTATAGCGTAGCGGTTCTGAGCACCGGAGGGCGGTTACATCCCCGCTTCCTGAGGTTTCTGTCCCCTACAAGGGGAACCGAAGGGGTCGTAAAGACTATTGAGAGGGGCTTGGGGAGAAAGTGGAGCTCTCCTTGCAGGAGAGACGGAGAGGTAGAAAAAAGCCTTTATCAACAAGGAAGGACGGGATGATATGCATGCAAAGCCATTTTGACAATCATGTGATGAAATCAGAATGAATACAACGAACAAAGGGGAACGACCAAAGACAGGTTGTTTCCCTTTGTTCGTTTAGAGGCAATTGTATCAGGTGTATCTGTCATCATCACAAAGATTGCAACCAAACGAAAGATGGAGAAACCACCACACAAATCTATCTCAATTCCATCAAAAGCTCAGAAGTAGATGATGCCAACGCCAAGATACTGGCTGCCCTATAAGCCACAAAAAAGAATAAAAAGAGGGATTTTGTAAAATGAACCAAAATGAACCATTTTTCCTGAATCTTTACATGAGAGATACAGAAAAACCGAAAACTTTCGTTCAATCAACGACTTAGGAAATTATGTACGAAAAGAATAGTAAAATAATGTTGATTTTCGTAGAATGATATTAATTTTTTAACACGCATAATTTGCTAGTTTCCAACAATTTTCGTATTTTTGCAAGGAGATTCTGTGTCTCTTATATCGAGAGACAGATGAACGACATCAAAAAACGAACTTGATTCGTATGATGAAAGAGACAAATATACAATCACAGGTTACGTCCACTATTGCAGGGGACGACGGCGAAGCCATGGCAAAAAGTGAAGGGATACCAACCGAACATGCCATCCTCTCGGAGAAAGATACAAAACATGATGTTTTAAAGGACTTCGACAGTCCTTTCGTCATTAACATAGATTTATACAAATGAATACAAAACAGCAAATAGCACAGCAACGTGCTAATTTGGCTATAGCTGAATTCTTGAAGGAATTGTTTACTCCTCCGTATGTTATTAGTGAGTCAACTTTTGATGAAACGAAGGAATCTGCGGTGGAGTGTGCCAAACAGAATGTCGATGCCGCATCTCTTACTGAAAGAGAGAAAGAGGTAGCGAAGGAGTCTGTAGAACTATTTGCTAATGATGTAGCACGGAAGTTTAAGGTTGCAATGAAACAATCTGGTAAGATTGTGTGAATACCCTTTTTGAAATTATGGCACGTAATATAGACAAGTATAATCTCTATGATCATATACTTTTGAATGAGGGAGCTTATTTTTTTAAGAGAGGTAATGCAAGTATTTCAAAAGTAAGTATAGAGGAGTTGTTCTCTTCTGTTGCGAAGGAACAGGTTGTATTGGCAAGAAAAGTAAGGGTAAGGGAAGCTGTTCACGAAAAAAGTGTCTTTTGTTCTTTGCTTGTAGTTAAGATGTCTGCAATACCTAGTTTCTTAAATGAAGCTGATTTGCCAACATCTACCAGAAAAGCTGTTATGGAAACAAAGCTAGGATATTTGCTGATAGTTGAGGATGATGACTATATCGTTATAGTTAAAAAGAATGTCTCGCATTTGTCGTCTTTCTTAAAAACTCTAGAGGTGATTGATGGAGATGTCTTGTCTGGCATATTGGTTAATAACACTACAGAATTTCAGAAGATGAGCTTGACAAATATGAATATTAATGATAATGGCGTGAGAAACAAATCTGTAGAGGCGAATGATTTAGCTAACGTTATGTCGCTTTTTGGAGCCAATCAAAATATTGCTACAGCAACTCGCTTTGTAACGGATGGTGAAATATGTACATTAAATATTAGTACATCTAGGCTTGCAAAGTTTGGTAGTAAAAAGACTAAGACTGAGTTGTTGGAATGGATTGATGATATTGCAAGTTGTTTGGATATTTATGTAGTTCAACCTACATTCCTCTCTAGGTTTGCTAAGCCACTTTCTTGGAAGTCAATGGCAGATCATTTGGAACCGAATGCGTTACTTATAAATGTCTTTAACTTACAAGATTTTATAGAGTCTAAGCTCAATGATCATACCATCTATAAGAAACTTGATTCTGATGATTATAGGAACGTTACAGATGCTTTTTATCGATTGATTTCAAGAGGGGATAAGACATGGGCTTTACATGAAGCCCAATATAGACAAACAACTTGTTGGGTATCAGAAGATGAAAAACTGAGAGTTGCAAAAACTTCCACTAAAATATCACTTATGGCTAAGGGAGGTTTGGACAAGTTATATGTAAAGCTAAATCAAGGAACTTATGTGAAGTTGACACGTATAGTTACCTCTAATGCATTCTTTTCTGTTAGCTTTCAGGATTGTTCATATATCTATACAGGGGGAAGACTATATCAAAATTCGAGCATAAAGGAAGATTTTGATTCTATCTTGCAGATTCTTTTTCCCATTACGGGAATAGAGAATGTAACTAGTGAGAAAGGACGAGGTTATAACAATGATAGTACCGATTTTGCTCAAGATAGTATGTTTCATGTTGTTGAGACAGATGTATGTGCTAATGCCCAATTTGTTGTATGCGATGATATGGGTAATGAATGGGCTGATCATATCGCAATTAATGGAGATACAATTTCATTTATTCATTCTAAGTGCAAAGGAAGTTCTAGCTTGTCTGCTTCAAATTTTCAGGAAGTAATTGGTCAAGCGATTAAGAATATCGGACATTTAAATCCGAGCAATGACGAATTAGAAAGGAAAAGGGAATCTTGGAATGGTACCTGGCAGAATACCCAGATACCAAATCTGAGAAGTGGAAATGAAGTTGGTGCTTTTATTGATGCATTCAAGGCATTGAGGGTAAATCCCAATAGAAATAAAGAAGTCTGTTTAGCTATAGATTTCTTATCAAAGGGAGAGTTAGTTAATGCGTTTGAACATATCAAACAGGATGTTGACTTTCGACAACGTAATACAGTGATACAGATGGTTTGGATATTGAATGCATTCATATCCTGTTGCAAGGAAGCTGGTTTGAAGAGTAAGATATATTGCAGAGAATAGAACTTCCCATTGGGAGACTATGAAGCATCCTGATACTTTAGCGTATGCTTTTTGGCTATCGATATTCTATCATTCTGTATGTGATGAATGGTAAACAGAACAATAAAGGTATAAGACACGATGATAGCACCAACACAGATAATGAAGCCAAAGAATTGGCAAGATTTTGAGAAGTTATGTAAACTTTTATGGGGAGAAATCTGGAACTGCTCCGATAGCATTAAGCAACATGGCAGACAAGGTCAAGCCCAACATGGCGTTGACATATATGCTTATGTGGAAAAATACGTTGGCTATTGTGGTATTCAGTGTAAAGGCAAGGATGATTACACTAATGCTCAGTTGACCGAGGTAGAAATAGACAATGAAATAGATAAGGCAAAAACATTCTCTCCAAAACTTAAAAGATTTATTTTTGCAACTACGGCAAATAAGGATGCAGTTATAGAGCAATACATCCGACAGAAAGATATGGAATGCATTGGACAAGGACTGTTTCATGTTGATGTTTTCTCCTGGGAAGATATTGTTGATCTATTGGAACGTGAACGAACAGTATATAATTGGTATTTGAATAATTGCCAATTCAAGGAAGCTACAGATGTAAAAGTTGTTTTTCAAAATGAGACGGAGAGTTGCATTATAAATCCTCTCTATCTCAGAGTGACCAAGAAATACAAGCATAAGAAACCAGAACAAAATCCATTTGGTATCAATGGGGAATTACTTCAACAGTTATATGCCAATACACTTAATGGGTCTTCTATACAAGATGTTCTCAATCCGAAAACTAAGGTAAACAAGTGTTGGTGTAAGTTATCTATAAAGATAGTGAATGTAGGCAATACTGTCATTAAATCACCCAAAATGACCGTTTGTTTTAGAGAAGAAGATATAGACAAAATAAGTGATAGGTTTTCTTATATGCAACCTTCTGTATTTCATGATCAAAATGCTGTAGCAACCATCAATGCAGAGAGAGCACGTAAGAGAGAAGTTTATCAAAAGTATACAAATGGTGTAGAATACAAGCCTTTGGATTCTGTATTTGTTCAGAAAGATGAACGTTGTTTCTCCATTTCTATAATTCCGAAACAAGGTGTCGAATCATTTCCGCTATTTTGGCAATTTTTGTGTGAAGATTATAGTGAAGATGGAACACTAACAATCAATGTTTCACCTAAATATGAAGATGTAGTCGAAGTTATTGATGTGGAGAATAAGGATGATGAACAAGAAAAAGTATTTGTAAAACCAAAGATTATTGAAGAGTAAAAAACAGAAAACCATATCAATTTTATGTTAATAAACTATTATTATGTCACTTCAATCAAATAATAACAAACGAATAGTGAAGAATGTTTTGCTGTCGGATTGTAATCTTGTTGTCTGTGAGGAGATGAATATAGTGAGGATTTAGAAATAATGGTGGATATTATGAGTGAAGAACAATACAATGAATTTCTGAAAGCCTATACAAAGGAAGCTTTGGCAAGCATGATAAAGGCTGATATACGACAAGTATGTATTGCCAGCAGTTTGATGATTTCAAGACCGTTGCAGATTTCTTTGAATTTGCAGCAAAGTTAATGAGGAGATAACAATATATTTATTGCTAGTCTTTGTTTTTCTCAGACTTGTGTAAATAAGCATTAAACTTATGCACATAGTATCGTTATCCCCAGGCGGTCCCATCCCGCACAATATGGCGAAGACCTTTGATGGTCCGCCAACCTTAGAGCGTAGCGGTTCCGAGCACCGAGTAGGGCGGTTACATCCCTAATCCCTATGGTAGGGATTTAGGGCTTGGGTATAGGTTAAGGACCCCCTCTTCGCAAGAGGGGGACAGGGGAGTCGAAAAAATATACGTTATGACCATAGAAGAAAAAACGGCAGATTTTATGTGTCGCTTCAAGGCTTCTAGGGAGCGGAAGGCAGAATACATAGCACAAATGGAAAAGCGAATGCGCGATGATTATCGCCGCAGAACCGGTAAGGAAGCAGAATCATTTTGTGTGTTGTAATGTTTAGCCATAAGCCAAGCATAGTTTAATAAATACATTTTACCTCATTCGAGTGGCGACAAGCGCAGAGCGATACTGCGGTGGGGAACAAATATAACATTTTTCAAAAAAACAGATATGTGTAACTACTTGTAAAATAGTAGGTATGCTGTATTGGTGATATACAAGCAGAAAGTTATTTTGAAAACTATCTAAAATAAGAATTATGAAGTTATCCTATAAAGATTATAATTTTGATGATTCTCTTCGAATGATGGATTCTGTTTTATCAGCACCTTCAGATGTGATTAGAGATAGTGATTCTATTCCTTCGAAAGACATGTTGAATGCTAGTAATGCTTATTTTGTGTACTATACTGTTGTGCATATTAGACTTTTAAGTGTAACTGCTTCAATGGAAAGTAACCAAGAAGCTTACTTTAAAGTAAATAAAGTTGCCTTAGGAGAGTTTATCGCCTTATGTCGATCCTATCAGCAATGTGAAGATGTAGATATTTGCAACCAGACTGTCACTGTGGTATTGAATACGAGGTATAAGAAAGATATTGATGATGTGATAAGTTTAGTTTCCAAAATACGTAGTATAGTAGATGTCATCAATTTGAAACTTAGCAAAAGACAAAATCCGTTGATAAAAATAGCCATTGGCATAGATTATGGGAAAGGCTTGATGATGAAACTCTCTGATGACTCTAATAAAGAGCAAACAGATGTTTGTTGGTTAGGTGATGTCGTTAATCAAGCAATATTATTGTCTTCCTTTGCTGGTAAAAGTTATTTGGATGGGCCAATAATGATATCTGATGCAATATATGTAAATCTCAACGAAGATAATCAAAAGATGTTCAAGAGGAATGTTACGCATAATTGCTATCATGGCAGTTTGCAAAACAAAAGAATGAATGAATGGTGTAAGGAAAATAGTATTTAGTTATGGCAAAACCAAGAGTTTTTATAAGTTCGACCTTCTATGATTTGAGACAGGTTCGCACGGACTTAGATCAGTTTATAATGGCATTGGGCTATGAGCCTGTGAGGAATGAGGAGGGAGATATTCCTTATGGACAAGATGAAGAGCTAGAGAAATATTGCTATGAAGAAATTAAAAATTGCGATATTTTGGTTTCCATTATTGGCGGTCGTTTTGGGTCAGATTCAAAAGTTGCTCCTTATTCTGTTACGCAACAAGAAATCAAGACAGCTATGCAGGAACATAAGCAAGTATATATATTTGTAGAGAGTTCTGTATTAGCTGAGTTCCAAACTTATCTTTCTAATAAGGAAAATAAGGAGGTTAAATATGTATATGTTGATAGTATTAAGGTCTATGAGTTCTTAGAGGAAATAAACAAACTGAAAGTCAATAATACGGTTAAAGGTTTTGATAGTACTACTGATATAACAAAGTTCTTGAGAGAACAGTTTGCGGGGCTGTTCAAGCGTTTTTTGGATGACCAAAATAAAGTTCGTGAGGCAAATACAATAGAGCAATTGCAAAAGACTTCTCAAACCTTGAACCAACTGGTGGAGATGTTTTCCAAGAAGAATGAAGGACAGTCAGAGCAGCTAAGACAAATACTTTTATTGAATCATCCTATAATATCCTTTTTACAAGACAAGTTAGGAGTGACTTACAAATTCTATGTCAATTCTTGGGATGATTTGAATAATTTGTTAAAAGCAAGGGGATTCCTATTGCAAAAATCGACTCCACTTGATGAGTATTATAAATGGGTTCGTGAGAATTCCTCAGAAGGAAAAACTCATAATCTTTCTGTTGTAACATCCTTATTTCAGGATGTTAACGGTGAAAAGTTATTGAAACCAATCAATGTCAATGATTGGAAAGATTCTTATACTAAATATGAGGTTAAGGAAAATGCTCCATTTGACTTGCCTTTTTAAATATAAATTATAGTCATTTAAAACAGAATATTATGGCAAGAACAAGAACGTATATAGCTGGCGATTGGACAGGAGATTCCGATGCCATTGAACAATTGTATAAATGGAATAAAGGAGATAAGTGGAGTTTCCATTTTGTTGATGCACATAGTAATCATAATTGCTATGATTCATCTAAGCCATGTACAATTAAGGCAGATTTATCTTCTAGAATGAGTATTACTAAAATTTTTGTATTGATAGTTGGAAATGATACCAAGAATACAAGGAAGGGATCGTGTGCTTATCAAGATTGTGATAAGAGAAATTATAATTATTATCTTCAGAAGAATGAATGCTCAGTAATAGGAAAATCTTATAGTACTCAGAGCTTTATAGACTATGAATGTCAAATGGCTTATAATGCTTGGATAAAAGATGATGTGAAGATAGTTGTGTTGTATAATGCAGCTTCGGTAAATAAGAATAAGTGTCCTGATATACTAAAGAATATAGGTGTTCATGTGGCAATGAAGAGTTATAATGTCTATAGGGATAAATATCTCTATGACTATGAGCAAGTAAGAAAGGCTATAGAAGAATAACTTTGTGTGTTAAAATGAACTATAATCAAAGATAATAAAGGATGAATATACATTTTATCCACGACTTGTGGTTTTATAAGAGCTTGGTCTGTTCGAGATTTCTAAAGGCTTTAGGTATTTTGTTTACGATAGATAAGTTCTTGGAATGTTTCGATTGTTTTTCATGGCTTCAAATACATGACTTTTACTTTGGATTGGCAATTTGTACTATTAGTTTGTTATGGGGCATTTGGATTCTAATTAAAGCAAAACAGAAAGTAACTCTAAAAATTAATAATCGTACAAAGCTGTCTATATTTTATGGGGATTTATTTAAAGAGCGACATATACGTGTAATTCCTGTTAATGAATATTTTGATACGCATTTAGATGATGGTATCATAGCACCTAATACAGTTCATGGTCAGTTCTTGAAAAGATACATAACACGCATTCCTGAACTTAGAAGAAAAATTGATGCTCAGTTGCAGCATCTTAGACAATTACCTAATACTCGTCAACGCAATATGGTTGCAGGATTACCTCAAAATCCATATCCATTAGGTACTACTATTCGAATAGAAATGGATGGGCAATACTATTTGTTGGTTGCGGTAACACGTTTTAACCAAGTTGAGCATGTTGATGTTGCTGATTCTGAGTATATGGGGATTATGCAACGTCTATTTTATCATATAGAACAACTAAATGATGGTAAGTCAGTCAGTTTACCTCTAATAGGTAGTGGTCAGGCAGGGTTTGGATATACCAATATGCAATTGCTTAATTTAATTGTACAAGCTGCTAGCTTATCTGATAGATTAGCAGTAATACATGGCATTAATGTTGTTTTGTACGATAGTGAATCTATGAGAAAAAGCATTAATTTATCTGTTATCAAATCGCTATATGATAATTGGAAAATTCTATAATGTTTAGGATTTTTCAGGTTGGATATTTAGAGTAAAAGTTAAGTATATTCAATCATCAAATAACAACAAGCGAATAGCAAAGAATACTTTGCTTCTTTACTTCCGAATGCTCTTTATGATGGTTGTGTCGCTATACACGAGCCGAGTCATACTGAATGTGTTGGGAGTGGAAGACTTTGGAATATTATAACTAGGGAAAAAATAATTTCACTATGAATGATTTTAAAGATATAACAGTAGCAGTAGCCGGTACCGGCTACGTCGGTCTGAGTATAGCAACGCTATTATCTCAGCACCATCATGTAACAGCAGTAGATGTAATCCCAGAGAAGGTGGAGAAACTCAACAATAAGATTTCTCCAATCCAGGACGATTACATCGAAAGGTATTGTTATATCGCCGCAGCTTGGGCAAGGAAATCCGCTTGTATGAATGCAAGAACTGCGTGGTTCATGCTGCCGATGAAAGCAAGGTGGTAGTTCAAGGCTTGGATGGCTATATTGTAGCCGAGAAACACGGACAGCTACTTGTTTGCTCATTGAAAGAGGAACAGAGAATTAAGGAGTTTGGAAAATAAAAAAACTGCGATTGATTTGCTATTATCGAAATTGAAAGCAGTGAGGATACCTCAGTATCGTCTTAGATAGAAGTTTAAGAAAGTGTGGCTCAAGGGTATAAAAATAGTAAAATATTAAATACAAGATAAATTATGGAAGAAAAAGTAATAGAATTGATTGCTCGTGTACTTAATGTACCAACAACAGAAATCGATATGGATACTGAAATTGGTGAACCAGATGAGTGGGACTCTCTTCATAATGTAGAGATTATCTCTCAGTTGGAGAAGGAATTTAATGTGAAGATTACATCTGATATGATTATGGACTTAGAGGATGTGTCCGATATTGTTAGTCTCATTGAAGATTTGACAGAATAATTTAATCTTAGAGTTCTGAGAACATTTATGAGACGATACGATAGAACAATATAAAACAAAGAATATTTATATGTTAGAAAGTATCGAAAAACAAATATGGCAGTGGGCGGTCGTACAGCCCGATAAGATAGCTGTAAAAAGTGGAAAGAAATCTGCGACATATCTTCAATTGTGTCAACGCATATTGGGAGCAAGAGATTATTTCAAATCTCAATTATCACAAAACGAAGGAAATGTTGTTATTCTGGCAGCTGGCAAGCAGATAGAGTTTGTGTATGCATATTTTGGCGCACACTTAGCAGGATTAAAGGTTGTTCCTATTGATGCAGCTACGAATCCTACTAGATTGGATTATATTGTGAAGCAAACGCATGCTAATCTTCTGGTTGGTTTTGATGAGAGCGAACAGGAGGTTGCTAAGGCTAGATTGAAAGACTTTGCTGAGTTATCTGCTGATTTCTCTACACCTTTGTTTCCAGAAGGACATCAGATTGCAGATATTCTTTTTACAACAGGTACTACAGGTAAACCTAAAGGTGTGCCTTTGACTTATGATAATGAGACTGCTGCAGCAAGAAATATCAATGAGTTTATTGGTAATTCACTGGAAGATGTCGAACTTCTTGCTCTTCCAGTCAGCCATTCCTTTGGCTTGGGTAGAGTAAGATGTTGCCTTTCTAAAGGAGCGACATTGATACTGCTCGGTAGCTTTGCCAATGTAAAGAAGATATATCGCACGATGGAGGAAGACCATGTAACTGGTTTCACAATGGTTCCTGCCAGCTGGCGATACCTCAAAAAACTTACTGGCGACAAACTGGGTGAATTCAATAATCAGCTTCGATATATAGAAATGGGCAGTGCCTTCTTCTCTAAGGATGAGAAACAGGAACTCGCCGATCTACTTCCTCATACCAGAGTATGTATGCATTATGGTTTGACAGAGGCTTCTCGTTCTGCTTTCATGGAATTTCATCAGGATAAAGCACATTTGGATTCAGTAGGAAAGGCTTCACCAAATACTGTTATCAAGGTGCTGGATGAAAATGGAATAGAATGTGGTGTAAATCAAGAAGGTGAAATCTGTGTAAAGGGTGACCATGTAACTCATGGATATCTTGACTTGCCAATAGAGGAATCTTTCTTTGGTGAGTATTTCCGTACAGGTGATTGGGGATATAAGACAGAAGAAGGATATATTTATTTAATAAGCAGAAAGAAAGAACTGATTAATGTAGGTGGTAAAAAGGTAAGTCCTATTGAAGTAGAAGAGCAATTATTCAAAATTTCGGGTATAGCAGATTGTGCTTGTATTGGCGTGCCAGATGAGGAAGGTGTTCTTGGCGAGGTTGTTAAGGCATTCATTGTGAAAGACAAAGATAGTGACATTACTTTTGATGATATTAAAAACCAACTGAACGGTAAACTTGAGTCTTATAAACTTCCTGTTCACTATGAATGGATAGATGAAATACCAAAGACTCAGAATGGAAAAATTCAACGAGGTTTATTAAAATGATTGATATAAAGAATAAAAAAGATTGTTGTGGTTGTCATGCTTGTGGTGATGTGTGCCATGCCCAGGCGATTACATTCCATACCGACCATGAAGGATTCTGGTATCCAGAGGTAGATAAGGAAAAGTGTACTGATTGTCATCTTTGCGAGAAAATTTGTCCGATGATTAACATCGACAAGTTGAAGCATAATGATTTGTCAGAGCCAAAAGTTTTTGGTGGTTATAACAAGGATATTGTTATTCGCTTTGATAGTACATCTGGTGGTATCTTTACTCTTCTTGCACAAGCCATGTATAAGCAGAAGGGATATGTTAGTGGTGCCATCTATACGGATGACTTGAAGGTATTCAACTTCATTTCTAATGATAAGAAAGATTTGAAGCGCCTTCGTAGTTCCAAGTATGTACAAAGTAATGCTGAGGGTTTATATAAGCAGATCAAGCAGTTGCTGATTGCTGGCGAAAAGGTTTTAGCCTGTGGCTCACCTTGTCAGATGGCTGCTCTGCGAAGCTTTCTTCGTAAGGATTACGATAATCTTATCATTGTAGACTTCCTTTGTCGTGCAACGAACTCTCCAAAGGTTTTTGAGAAGTATAAGGAGTCTTTGGAAGCTAGATATGGTTCTAAGATTGTATCTATTAAGGACAAGAACAAGGATCACGGTTGGCATAGTCTTGCCAGAAAGATAACATTCGAGAATGGTCAGGTATATTATGGCGAAGGTCATGAGGATGATTATCGCCGTGGATACCACGACAATGTCTTTGAGCGCCCTTCTTGTTATGAATGTAAGTTCAAGGGGATTCCACGTATGAGTGATATCACTCTTGGTGATTTCTGGGGAATTGGTCAGGTAGATTCTTCTTTGGAACAGAACTTAGGAACCTCTCTTATCATGATTAATTCCAAGAAAGGTTTGGAATACTTTGATAAAATTAAGGATAAGTTAGTTGTTAAAGAGTTTACTTTGAAGGATATTGTCCCAGGTAATAGCACTGCTATAATGGGTGGTAAGCTTCCTTATCCTGCCAATATCAATCGAGATGAATTCTTTAAGGCACTTGATGAAATGCCATTTGATAAATGTGCAGCTAAGTTCTTCCCATACGAGAGTAATGATAAGATTTCTGCTAAGCGAAAGGTAAAGAATATCCTTCGTGTCATTTATCACAATAAGAAGAACCCAATGCAGTTGCTCCGTATCTTCTATTGGAATTACTGTAGAAAGAATATCCATAGCAACCTGTTAGAAGGAAAAGTCTTCAATGTCCTTTCTCATTGTGCCATAGATATCGCCAAGACTGCAAATATTGAAGTTGGAGGTCAGGTAAGTCTTAATCAGAAGCGTACACGTGGTAGTAAGGGTGAGTTCCGACTTTTGGTAGAGGATGGTGCCACACTTAGTTTTGGTAAAGGTCATTCTTATTTCAAATACGATAGTGATGTGCAGGTATTCAAGGGCGCACAGTTGTTAATAGGTAGTTGTGCAACCAATATTGGTTTGAATATAGTTTGTTCAGAGAAGATCGTAATGGGGGATGATGTTCACATTGGTCGTGATGTTTGGATACGAGATAACAATGGCGGTCATCATGTCATCATTAAGGGATACAAAGACAAGGCACCGGTCATCATTGGTGACCATGTATGGATTTGCTCAAACGTTAGTATCACGAAGGGTGTTACAATAGGCGAGGGAGCAATCATCTCTGCTAATAGTGTTGTTACAACTAACATCCCTGCTCATTGCATCGCTTCAGGTAATCCAGCCAAGGTGATTGCTGAAAACATTTATTGGAGACCATAATAAAAAAGAATATATGGCGTCAGAAAATAAAAGAATAGCAAAGAACACGGTATTTCTATATATCCGCTCGTTCCTGATGATGGCCATCAATCTCTATGCCTCCCGTATCATCTTGCAGGCATTGGGTGTTGAAGACTATGGACTTTATGGAGCTATAGGTAGTATCGTGGCAATGTTCACCATCATTAATGGTTCTCTGTCATCGGGTACGAGCCGTTTCCTTACTTTCGAACTCGGCAGAGGGGATATGGTGAAACTGAAGAAGACCTTCAACGCCTCTCTTGCTATGCATACTGCAATGGCCGGCTTTATATTCCTCTTGATGGAAACGGTTGGTCTGTGGTTTGTAAATTACAAAATGAATATCCCTGCGGGTAGAGAGTTTGCTGCTAATATTGTGTACCAGATGTCTGTACTTACTTGTATGTTTTCATTAACGCAAGTACCTTATAGCGCTACGATTATATCGCATGAAAAGATGGATATCTATGCCTATGTTGGATTGGTTGAAGCTATTTTTAAACTTTCCTTGGTTTTTGCTTTGCTTTATCTACCTTTTGGGGATAATTTGATAGCATACTCAATTATTTTAGCCTTATGGGGTGCTGGACTACAAATTTTCTATAGGTTTTATTGCTATAAAAGATTCGAAGAGACACATATCTCGTTTTGTAGAGAGAAAACTATCTATAAAGAAATGCTCTCTTATTCCGTTTGGGATACAGTTGGTGCTTTTTGCGCAACAGGTAATAGCCAAGGTATTAATATATTGATTAATATCTTCTTTGGTGTAACAGTCAATGCAGCACGACAAGTAGCATATCAGATTGAAAGTGGTGTAAATCAATTGGCAGCAAATTTCACAACCTCTATTACTCCACAAATTGTAAAAAGTTATGCGAAGGGTGATAAGAAAAGATTCTTTCAGTTGATTTATGAAGCAGGAAGATATTCATATTTTTTAATGTTTCTTGTTTCATTCCCAATTATACTAGAAGCTGATTATATACTGAAGCTTTGGTTGGTTGAGGTTCCTGAATATACGGTTTTGTTCACTCGTTTTGTATTAGCAATCGCATTGTATCGCATAATAGTTCGTTCAACAATTAATGGAGTTCATGCTACAGGTGATGTTAAAACTCTTAATTTAACAAGTGGAGTGTATTCTGCATGTTCTTTTTTGCCTTTGGTATATCTCTTGTTCAAGTGTGGTTTACCTGTATGGTCTTGCTTTATTGTTTATGCATTTAATGGTATTGTCTGCAATTTCTTTGAAGCAAGAGCATTATATAAAAATGAAAAGTTTGATATCTTAAGATATATCGTTTATGTTTATCTGCATCCTATAGTTGTCTCAATGATAGCTGCTATTCTCCCTTTTGTAATCATATCTACAATGGAAGAAAGTTTTTTGAGATTAGTGTTAACATTAATTGTTAATAGTTTATGTACTATTATATGTGTTTACATATTAGGAATCAATCAAGATACACGTAAGAAAGTAAATTCTTTTATACTCAATAAAATAAGAAAAAATGATTTATAGATTAATTAATGGTATATATAGGAGATTAGTACTTCCTAATTATTCTAAATTCTGCATAAAAAAAGAACAGGAGAATGAAGAAAAATTGGTTCTTCAAAATATCCCTTTAAATAGCCTTACAGCTCTGACTGGAAATGAAAAAGAACAAGTTAGAAAAATGTATGGAAATATATTCGGGGGGGGCAAATTAGAGCATTTTGAAGAATTAGCTCTATTTAAGCACTATCGTGGTTTTGACCCAAGGTATATATCACATTATATATATTTGCCGCTAGTAGCTCATAAGCTGAATAATTATCATTATACCAAAATGCTCGAACATAAAAGTTTGTTAGGATATTTAGTAAAAGGTACATTAAAATTTCCTTATTGTTATGTTCGTTGTATTGATGGTGAATACTATGATGATAAGATGTTGCAAATAAGTCAGGAACAAGTAATCAATAAATGTATTAAAGAAGATGTTTTAGTTGTGAAAGATTCTGTTGATTCTGCTGGCGGCAAGAGTGTTGAACTTCTGCGTTTAGATAATCTTGATGATGACAAACGTCGTAGTGAAATACTACGAGTTTTGTCTGAACGAAAAATTGACTTTGTAATTCAAGAATGTATTAAGCAGCATCCTAGTTTTGCAAAGTTCAATCATTCTAGCATAAATACTCTTCGAGTAACAACACTATATCTTAATGGCAGGTATTCTACCCTTTCTGTTATTTTACGTTTTGGTAAAGAAGGAATGAAGGTTGACAATTGGGGAAGTGGAGGTATTATGGTTGGAGTTTCTAATACTGGTCATCTTAGCAAAGTAGGTTATGATATTCAATTAAATACCTTTACGGAATATAATGGTATAAAATTTGATAATCAAATTCTCCATCAAATTCCATCTTTGCTCAAAGATATCGAAAATGCTCACAAGAATCAATTTTCATTGTGCAAGTTTATTGGATGGGATATTTGTTTCAATGAGCAAAATGAGCCAATTGTAATAGAATTGAATAGCTCACAACCTGGTGTTATTGGGGAGCAACTCTGTACAGGTCCAATTTTTGGTGATAGAACTCATGAGGTGCTTGACTATTGTTCTAAAAAAGAGTTTAAATATCAGCGCAGTGTTTTCGCTTATTGATAGAAATTATTGAAATATCTTTTTAAATATCAATGAATAATATTATATTAAATAATGGAGTCGAAATGCCTCCAATAGTGGAAACCACTAATTGGATGGATTATCCAGTTATGAAGAAACTAGTTACCGCAGGAATGCAGATTGGTTTTCGAGCATTTGATACCGCACGAGACTATGGTAATGAAGATATTGTAGGACGTGTGATGAAAGAATGCCTGGCTGAGCAAAGCCTTAAGCGTGAAGATATATTCATTACGACAAAGATTGGTAATAGCCAGCAAGCTTTGGGCAACATAGAAGAACAAGTGGATATGTCGCTTAGAAACTTGCAAACTGATTACATTGATCTTTGGCTTATGCATTGGCCTTATCCTGACCATTATGTTGATACATGGCATAAAATGGAGAAGGTGTATAAAAGTGGTAAGGTAAGAGCTATCGGTATGGCAAACTACCGAATCCGTCATTTTGAGCATCTTTTTAAGGAAGGTGTTGAAATAATGCCGCATTGTGTACAGATGGAACTTCATCCTATGCGTACAGCAGAAGATATTGTTTCTTATCTAAAAGAACGTAATATTGCTATTCAAGCTTATTCTCCACTGTGTCGAATGATTCCAAAGATTAAGGAAAACGAAATGTTAAAAGAAATTGCAGAAAAGCATGGAAAGTCTATAGGACAAGTCATTCTTAGATGGCATATACAAAACCATACTGTACCTGTATTCAAATCTTTGAAACCAAAGAGACTTGCTGAGAATTTTGATATCTTCGATTTCTCTTTGTCAGAAGATGAGATGAAAATGATAGCTTCATTAGATGAAGATTATAAATATCATATAGAATCTACCAGCTGCCCTGGTTATTAATATAGAAAGGACATATATGAGTTTAATTAAAAAAGTCATCAAAAAGGTAATAAAAATCTCAACAGGTTGTGAGATTTTATATAAGACCAACTGGTATAAGTCAATGTTCCGTGACTTAAATCACGAAACATATCCTGATAATGTATGGTATCGTGACCATGATGAGCGAAACTACGACTTGGTAAACCTTGGTAGCAGTGGAGGTAAGTGGGCTTTCGATTATGCAGACTTGAATATAAAGGCAATGAATTGGGCACAACAGCCACAGACTTTGCTCGAAGACTACAATCTGCTCCGTCATTTCCATAGTATCTTAAAACAAGGCGGATATGTACTTATTACCATCATGCCATTCACAGGTCTCAATAAGAAAACCGGACTGATGGATGCTATGAAGTATGTAAAGTTCGATATACAAGGTGAACCGATTCAACCTTATATGTTCAAGCAGGCTCAGCGATATGCCAATTATCCTATCCTCTTCAAGAAACAAGCCATCAAGGCTTTGATAAAGTATTTCTTGGGGAGGGATAAGAAGATTGGGGAGCGCCCAGAAACCCAGTTGAATTTGAACCCAATGTCAAAAGAAGAACTGGAAATGGATGCTAAAAGATGGATTGATGGATGGAAACGACAGTTTGGTATCTCTGATTTTGATTCTCCTCTGACAGAAGAGAATGAAGAAGGAAGAGCATATAGAATTAAATTGATGCAAACGTTTATCGACTTCTGCACAGAGCGAGGTTACAAGCCTGTATATGTCATTCCTCCAGTGACTGAGCATCTCGCCAAATATTATACTCCAAAGTTTGAAGAAACATATATTTACGGCTATTTGAAAGAAGTAAATCGTGATGTTTTAACTTTAGACTATAGTAAGGATAAAGAGTTTAGATTCAACGATGACCTCTTCTTTAATAGTTTCTTCCTTAATAAAAAAGGCAGAAAGTTATTCACAAGAAGAGTATTGAAGGACTTGAAAATATGTTAAATAATACGATTCGGGGGGGTACTCTGATAGTATCAACATGTTGCGATTCCCTCTCGCCATACTTGTAGTATTCGTTCATGGTTTTGGAGCAGATATTGATGTTTCAGAGCTTCATGCCAGTGGCTTAACAGGATTAGCAGTCTATGATTATATCCGACTGTTCTTTTCGGTAGTAATAGCCAGAAGTGCTGTACCCATCTTCTTCATCATATCGGGATACCTCCTCTTTCGGAAGGTTGAGGAGTATAGCAAACAGGTGTATGTCGGGAAACTGAAGAAAAGATGGCACAGTCTCGTAATCCCATACCTCTCGTGGAATGTGCTCTTCGTGCTCTGGACTTTGGCGTTCAAGTTGGGAGGCATACTCCTGCATGGCAAACCATGGAGCGGATTCGGCGATTATTTCCTTCAGAATGGTTGTCTCCACATGCTTTGGGACAGCAGCGTATGGGATGAGCGGACTACTTGGTTCGGAGTGGAGACCCATAACAGCGGTCCTGTGCTCCTGCCTTTCTGGTATATGAGAGACCTCATCATGATGGTCGTTCTATCGCCCGCCTTTTACTGGCTTATCAAGAAGTTGCGCTTCTTCTTCATCCTCTTGCTGATGGCTGTTTATGCCTTCGACATCAGGGTGGCGTGGATGAGCGGTACTTTCACGGCAGCGGGATTGTTCTTTGGTTGTGGTGCTTATTTCGCCATCATGAAGCAAGACTTCACCGATGTGCTTTGGAAGTGGAGATATGCGATAGTACCGTTGGCAGTGATTCTGATGGCGATGCAGACTTATACTGGCTCGGCGATAGGCGACAGTGTTTCGAGGATGGTTCATCCTTGGTTGGTTATCTTCCAAAGTGCGGCTCTCATCATCGTGGCTTCAGCGATGTGCAGGCATCAAGGCTTGTATCGATGGAATAAGAAGTTGGCTGGTACCTCCTTCTTTATCTACGCCCTGCACCCTTTCATCCTTGGTTATGTGATTGCAATTATTAATAAGGTGGCGCCGATGAGTGATGCCTGGTATATGCAGACCTTCTGCTATCTCACTGCTCCGTTGGCATGCGTAATGGTATGCGTAGGAGTGTATTGGGGAATGAGAATGTACATGCCAAGTGTGATGAGAGTGCTGATGGGGGAGAGAAATGATGTGAATAAACAAAGAAAAAATCCCAACCCATAAGTTTTTTAGGACTTACAGGCTGGGATGATTTTGAACACGAATCTCTCGAATCTCAGTAAGCATGATACAATATAACATTTTTCAAAAAACTGATAGGTGTAACCATTTGTAATATAGTGGTGACGCTGTATTGGTGATATACAATCGAAAGTCTCGATAGAGAAATGGTCGTAGGATAGATTGATAGAGGGATGGGAAAATCCATTAGAAGGGCGAATGGAGAGTCTAGGATAGAATAAACGAATTAATAACTTATAGAGTCTCAGATATGCAAACTGTTATGAGCAATTTTATTAAGCTACTTTTCTGATTGTTGCAGGGAGTATCCCGAGACTTATTTTAATGAGATATACAAAACTATGAAAATAGGAATATTATCTTTAGTTCTCCATACTAATTATGGAGGTATACTTCAGTCTTATGCGTTGCAGACGGTACTTGAACGTTTGGGGCATGAAGTTTATGTATTCAATAAAGAGCAACAATATGATAAAACAAGGTGGAAATCTATTCCCAAAAGAGTTGTAAAGAAAATTATGGGATATGATAGCGTTATATTTGAGGAATCTCGATATAGAAAAGAAGCCCCAATTATTTGTCAGAATATTTGGAGTTTTCGTAAGAAATATATTCATGAATATATAATCAACTCTTTCGATGAAATAAAGAAAATGAATCTTGATGCTATTATTGTTGGAAGTGATCAGGTTTGGAGACCTTGTTATTTTAAAAGTCAGTGGAATGCCGGTATTGAAGATGCTTTTCTTTCTTTTGCGAAAGATTGGAATATCAAAAGAATTGCTTATGCGGCTTCTTTTGGCGTGAATGAATGGGAGTTTTCTGATCAAGAAACTCAATTGGTTGCTGCAGCTGCAGAGCAATTTTCTGCTATATCTGTAAGAGAAGACTCTGGTGTTAAATTGTTAAAGAAAAAACTGAGAATAGACTCAATCCAAGTCTTAGATCCAACTCTGTTGTTATCAAGAGATGATTATGTTAATTTGATAGAAAAAGCTGATAATGTTAAAAGTCCTGGTAATCTTTTGACTTATATTTTAAATCCAAGTTCAAAGAAAACTGCTTTTATAAATGAAGTTGCTAAAGTTGAGGGTTTAATTCCATTTTCTGTTAATAATTCAAATATAAAACATACAGCCCCTGTTGAACAACGAATATTACCGCCTGTTGAAAAATGGTTGCAAGGTTTTAATGATGCAAAAGTTGTAATTACAGATTCTTTTCATGCTTGTGTCTTTAGCATTATATTTGGTAAGCCATTTATTGTGTTAGGTAATCAAGAACGAGGAAATGCAAGATTTGATTCTTTGTTAAAGTTGTTTAATCTTCAAAATAATTTAGCGCTAAATCTTGATTGTTACAATTTGAATAATTTTTTATCATCTAGTGTGGAATGTAAAAAAATAGAAGATTTACGTAATAAATCGATACAGTTTTTAAAACAGTTTATTTAATGGAAGCAAATTATATTATATTAGCCAGCATAGTGTTGTTTTTAACTGCATTTTTGCTATATAGCATTAGATTTACCAAATTTATAGGATTGGATGCCTATTCTTTTGTTTGCTTGTTTTATGCATTTTCCGCATTTTGTAGTTTCGTGTTTTATAATGCATCTAATGGTTTGTTTAGAAATTATCAGAATATAACTGTGCCGCCAGCAATATATTGGAATTTTTGTATATTAGTATCTTTCTTACCGTTGAGAAAATATTGTGTTTCAACCCCGAAATTGATAGTTAGTAATAAGCAATATTTCATAATAGACAAATTGTCGGTATTTATGTGTGTTATTGCTATATTACCTTTTGTAGAATCTATATTACATTTACCATCGATATTAGCTAATCAGAGCGCAGTTGCTGATATTTATGACAAAAGACTTTCGGGTATAGCAACAAATGATTATTTATCTTGGTTTGGGCGGAAGTTTTATTTTATAGAGATGTTGTTTTCTTTAGTAACACCATGGCTATTGTGCTTTCAGTTGAAGAAAGACAGGCTTAATATAAAACTAATTTTTGGTTTGATAGCTTGTGTATTAACAGATATTATTCACGAAATGTCTAATGGTGGTCGATCTGGATTAGTTCAAAATTTCTTGTATCTATTTATGGTTTATATGTTATTTAAAGGACAAATGTCGCCAAAGGTAGTTAAGAAAGTGAATTTTTATGGATTGATAATATGTGGGGTTGCTGTAATGGGCCTTATGGTAGTAACTTTAGCAAGATTTGCAAGTGATGATAATGGAAATATGGACAATCCATTTATTTGGATGTCTTTATATGCCGGTGAGGGGCTGCTAAACTTTAATAATAACTATTGGTATATCAATCCTCCTTATAGTGGTTATGGTGTTAATTCATTCTTAATGGGTATAATCGATGGACATTTTAGAACTGTAGAAGAATCTTGGGAGGCAGGTTTTAAACTTGGAATCCAAGGAAATATCTTTTATACATGGGTAAGCTCTTTCTTTTCTGATTTTGGAAAATACGGAGCTTTGATGGTCATTTGTTTAATGTCATTTGTTTTGTCAACATTTCGCTCTTATAGGAGGAAAAGAATATCTGTTTTATCATTAGGCTTACTTTGTTTATATTCTAAGATATTGGTAGTAGGTGTTACTTTTTATACATATGGTACTACTTACAACCAGATGGCTTTATACATAGCAATTATATTCTTGTTGTATCTCAACAAAATGAAAAAAGTGTAAGATGAATAGTTTAGTTACATTTATATTACCTGTATATAATGCAGAAAATACGTTAAAAAGGTGTTTAGACTCAATTCTTAAGCAAACTTATTGTGATTATGAAGTTATAATTGTCGATGATGGAAGCGTAGATGATTCGGGTAAAATTTGCGATAGCTATTCTTTAAATGACAATAGGTTTAGAGTTGTTCATAAGGAAAATGCAGGAGTTGCTTCTGCACGACAGCTTGGCGTGTCTTTAGCCAGTGGGGAGTATGTCATTCATATTGATTCTGATGATTGGATAGAGTCAAATATGTTGAGCGATATGATGAATGAAATTGGTGATGCCGATATCCTAGTTTCTGATTATTATTATAATACTAAGCATGGGCAGACATATGTTAGACAGGTAGATTGTACAACATCTGAAGAACTACTGGAGAAAATCATTAAAGGCGAAGTCTTCGGTTCTTTGTGGCATAAACTCATCCGTCGTAATTTATATCAAAATATAGAATTCAATACAGATTTGACTTTCTGTGAAGATCAATTGTTGCTGTTTAAAATACTCACAACTTACCAATGTAAAGTCATTAATCTACATAAGGCTTATTATCATTATGAATGTAATGATGGTTCTATTACTCAAAGAACTGATCGGGAATATTTTGATAACAAAATTAAATATGAAGACTATGCTTTACAGGTATTGAGTCCTTTGAGTTTCGGATATATTAGGGATATTTTTGTTCTTGATCGTTTAAAATCGTATTCTGGTCCTATTCAGAGTAAGATATATAGTAATAGTGAGATAAAAGCACTTGTTAATAGATTACCTAAACCAAACGTAAGTATGATTAGGCTTAAGTTTGTTTTTGTAAACCAAATCTTATGCTTAATTCAAATTCTTAAGGCTCCAGTTGTGATAAAAAAAATATTAGTAAAAGTTTTTAGAATTATTAAAGTTTTATAGATATGAAGAATTTTTTATTGTTGATTTATCGTTGGCTCTTGACGTTTTTTAATATTGTTCCTTATTATTTATTAGGGCGTCGTTCTTGTAATGTGCAAAAAATAAAGCAACTAAAAAATAGTTGTTCTGGTAAACGTTGTTTTATTGTATGTAATGGACCAAGTTTACGTCCTGAAGATTTAGATAAAATTCATAAAAATGGAGATTTATCAATTGGCATTAACATTATAGCAAGAATTTATCCAAAAACAAAATGGAGACCAGATTTTCTTTTTCTAACAGAGGATGGTGCTTATAAAAAGAAAAATGCAATAGTGCGTAATTGTGAAGCTGGTCTGAAAATATTTTGGGATATAAACTATTTGCGTTCTCTTCGTTTTAAGGGAAATAAAGTCTTTGTTAAAATAAAGAATTCAAGAAGTTTATTAGATAATCCAAAATTTACAGAAGATGTAACTGATTTTTATTATTCTATAGCTTGTACAACTTACGAAACTTTTGAATGGGCTCGACATATAGGATGTTCCGAGATTTATTTGATTGGTTGTGATATGTCTTATGCTGTAAATCTTAATCGTGATGGGTCTATATATTATAATAATTCTGGGCAAAATCATTTTTATGGTAAAGATATGGATACTCAAAGTCATATCAAACCAAATCCTACTTGGGAGATGAAAGTTGCGTTTGAGTTTGCAGAGGAATATTCCAAAGAACATGGCTTTAGAATTTATAATGCAACTAGAGGAGGTGCATTAGAGGCTTTTGAAAGAGTAGATTTTGATTCGTTATTTAAATAATATTTTTTAATTATAATGTATAATACAATGAAAATTATTGGTGTTATTCCTGCCCGTTACCAGTCTTCTAGACTTCCGGGCAAACCTTTGGCTGATATTTGTGGTAAACCTATGGTCTGGTGGGCTTATAATCAGGCAAAAAAGGTAGAAGAGTTTGCAGATGTATTTGTTGCTACGGATGATGAGCGTATTGCTGATTGCTGTAAAGAGTATGGCATGAAGTATGTTATGACAAGCAATACTGCTCCTAATCATATACATAGAATCTGGGAAGTGACTAACATAATAGAGGCAGATTATTATGTAAGTATTAATGGTGATGAACCTTTAATTCTTCCAGAGAATATTAAGGCTGCTTTGCCAAATGAAATCGTGTCAGACAAACCTTATTTTGGTAGCGTTTATAGAGAAATTAAAGATCCTGCAGAATTGATTGACATTGCTAATGTTAAGATAGTGCTGGGTGTAGATGGCAGATGTATGTATCAGTCAAGATTGCCTATTCCTAGCCCAAAAGGTTCTCTCTTGTTTAAGTATAAGAAAGCTATTGGAATAGAGTGTTTTAACAAGTTAGCTCTTGATTTCTTTGCCCATGCTCCGATGGGTGAGATGGAAAAGATTGAGGATATTGATCATCTTCGTTTTTTGGAAAACAACGTTCCAATCTTTTACAAGAAAATTGAGTCAGAATCTCTTTCTGTTGATACAAAAAATGATTTGGAAAAAGTTAGAGGTATTATTGCTGATAAATTAAAGAATCATCAAATTTAGAAATATGAAGAATATTAAAATATTAGATTGTACGTTGCGCGATGGTGGTAGAATTATCAATTGCGCCTTTCCTGATCAAGAAATTAAAGATATTGCTCATCGTTTAGCTAGCGCTAATATTGATGTAATCGAAATAGGTTTCCTTAGAGATCCTAAAAAGGTAGAATATAAGGGTAATTCTACCTTTTTTACAGACGTAGATCAGATTCGCCCTTTTGTTGATAAAACGAAGGGTACTAAGTATGTAGCTTTTGTTGACTATGAACTTTTTGATTGGAGTACATTGAAACCATATGATGGGACATCTATTGATGGAATTCGTGTAGGCTGGAAAAAGGATAGTTTTGTTCATCACAAGGATGAAATTGTTAAGCATCTTAAGGAAGTGAAAGAAAAGGGTTATATGTTGTATATTCAAGGAGTTAATACTTTGGGATATACAGATAGAGAACTCTTGGATATTTTAGATTTCGTGAATCAGATTCATCCTGACGGTTTTGGAATTGTTGATACTTATGGAGCTATGTATATGGATGATGTAGATCGCATATATACAATGGTTGACCATAACCTTGATGAAGATATTGCAATAGATTTTCATTCTCACAATAACTATCAACTGTCCTTTGCCTTTGCTCAAGAAATTATTCGATTGAGCAATGGTAAAAGAGATATTCTAATAGATGGTACTCTTCATGGTATGGGTAAGGTTGCAGGTAACTTAAATACTGAGTTGATTGTTGATTATCTTGTACGTAAACGCAATTTTGATTACAATTTTGATGCGATTTTAGACTTGATAGATGATTACATTCATCCGTACCAGTTACAATATAAGTGGGGCTACTCTGTTCCTGCTCTTATGGCAGGCATTTATAAGTCGCATCCAAACAATATTCTGTATCTTACAGAGAAATTTAGATTGGCGACAAAAGATATCAAGTATATTATCAGTATGATAGATCCTCAAAAACGTATGAGTTATGATTATGATAATATACAGCGTCTTTATCAAGAGTATAATAATATAAAAGTAGATGATTCTGTTGCCTTGGAGAATCTAAAGAAGCAGTTGGAAGGAAGAAATATTCTTTTGATTATGCCTGGTAGCTCTATTGTCGAATACAAAAATCTAATTTCACAATATATAGAGGATAACAATGCAAAAGTTATTCTTGTGAACTTTATAGATAAGGAATATCAAACTTCTGATTATATTACTTTCTGGGGAAGTAAGAAGCGATATGATAAATATAAAGAACTGTGTATTGATGTAAAATCAGTTGTGACATCTAATGTAGCTACGGACAATAATGAGGATTTAGTGATTAATTATGATTCATATATAGATAGAACTGAAGAATATTCAGATAATACCTCTTTAATGTTGCTTAAGGTTTTGCAACGTATTGGTATTACATCATTTGCTATAGCTGGTTTTGATGGTTTCAAAGAACAGGGTAGTTATTTCAATGAAAATAATTACAAGGAGGTTCGTTTCAGTTCTAAGTATGATGAAATTAATAAAGCGATTTCTAAACTTTTAAAGAAATATGCTGATTCTCTTGATGAAACATCACATATTAAGTTCTTGACACCTAGTATATTTAGTAACATTTTAGAAAAATGAAAATCAAATTTTTAGTAATGGACGTAGATGGAACTTTGACTGACGGTAAAATCTACATGTCTGCCAACGGAGAATTATTCAAGGCTTTTGATATCAAAGATGGCTATACCATATATACTCTAGACCAAATTGGAATTGTCCCTATTATAATTACTGGCAGAAAATCTGAAATCGTTTCTAAACGAGCTGCAGAGTTGAAAATAAAAGAATGCCATCAAGGGGTTAGTGATAAGTTAGCAAAATTAAATGAGGTTTTGACCAAATACAATGGAACTATAGATGAAGTTGCATATATAGGCGATGACTTTAATGATATGGATTGTATTAAAGTATGTGGCTATACTGCTTGTCCAAATGATGCAGAAGAATCTATAAAGCCTTTAGTTAATTATGTATGTAAATATAATGGCGGTCAAGGAGCTTTACGTGATTTTGTTAAGCAAATTGTAAAGGTGTTTTAATGTTATGGTTTGGCACGGATTTAATGGTTTGATATATTCTAAAAGTCCTTTGTTGAAATTGTTTTTTAGAATGTATCTCAAACTATCAGGTAGCGATATTCCATCATGCTGTAAAATTGGAAAAAATGTCCAGTTCCCTCATGGCATAAAAGGAATCATTTTTTCAACAAATACCATAGTTGAAGATAATGTTACTATTTATCATCAAGTTACATGTGGTAGAGGTGATATATTTCCCAAATCAGATTCTTTGCCTGTAAAAGGAATCATATTGAAAAAAGGTAGTATTTTATGTGCAGGTGCTAAGATAATATGTAATAGAGGATTGTTAGTGGTAGGAGAAAATACAGTTGTTGGTGCAAATGCAGTACTCACGTGTTCTACTGGTGATAACGAAATATGGGGGGGCATACCTGCTAAAAAACTGAAAGATAGGAAAATGTAAATGGCTATGTTTACAATATTGAGTCACTTGGTTAATTTAAAAATATGGTATAGTAGATGAAGAGATTTTTATTCGTAGCACTGATGCTTGTATTGAGCATCAGTGCCTTTTCGCAGATTCCGAATTTTGGAACTACTGTTGGTGATCAGAAGTTATATGGTTATTCTTCCATGAAATATAGAGCCAAGGTTGATACTTGGGAAACGTATTCAACTTTGCAATATGGAATTGGTAACCATTTTCAAACTGGTGTTGATTTATATACCAATGGTGCTACTAATTATATTGGTTATACCGTAAGAGGTGGAACAAAGATAAATGATTGTTTGAAGATCGGTGCACAGCTGACCCCTTCTTTTGATCTGAATGATTATCACAAGTTCAGTTATTTAACATCGGCTCTCTATATCAATGGAAATATCACGAAGGATGGCAAGTGGTTTTATGTAACAGACACCTGGTTGGAGAACAATGAGGATGAATTAACTTCCGCTAAACAATGGAGCTATATCGGTCATACATTTGATCTTCCTGGCAAGGGAAACAGTATTACTCCTATGGTCGGTGCTATTCATTCCTGGAAGTTTGATCAGGATGTGGATTTGGCTATGGGATGTTATTATTCTCATAAGAATATCAACCTTTATGCTTGGGCAAATGATATTCTTACCAAACAGTCACGATTTGTGTTAGCCGTTGAGTTTGCTTTCAGTAACAAATAAGTATAATGGATAAATTTAAGAGAATCTTACAGTTTTGCGGTGCTTGTATAGCATTCTATATTGGTGCCGGTTTTGCGACAATGCAAGAGGTGATGCAATATGAGGCATCTTATGGTAGTGAGTTCTGGGTTGTAATAGCAGTATGTGCTGTAATATATGTATATACCAATCTCTCGTTCATATCAAATGGTCATCGTTTGCATGTAAAGCATAATGGAGATATTTACAAGGCATATTGCGGAAAATATATCGGCAAATTCTTCGATTATTTCTCGGCCTTGTTCTGCTATATGAGCTTTGTGGTAATGTGTGGAGGTGCCAATTCTACAGCTATGGAGCAGTGGGGATTGCCTAATGGTGTTGGTGCAGCTATACTTGTAGTATTGGTCATCGTGACAGCTGTATTTGGTTTGAATCGTATTGTCAAGACATTGGGTATCTTCGGTCCTATTATTGTAGTACTCATTATCTTTGTTGCTATCTGGACTGCCATTAGCGGTTTCCCGCATTTTGCGGAAGGATTGCAAGCCGTAGATAGTGGTAAGTATGAGATTACTCAGGTAGGAGATGGTAATCCATTTGCTTCTGGTGCTTCGTATGGCGGATTTGTCATTTTGTGGTTTGCTGCCTTCTTAAGTAAGATTGGTGCAAACCATGATAAGACGGAGGTGAAAATGGGTATGTTGCTTTCTACTCTCGCCATCTTTGCTGCTGCTGCTGTTTGCTGTGTTGCTTTGATTGCCAATATTGATTCCACTTGGAATGTGGGTATTCCTGCGTTGGTTTTGGCAAAGAGCATTCATCCTCTTCTTGCAACAGTTTTCACTGTTATCATCTTCTTTGGTATCTACACTTCTGCATGTCCTTTGCTTTGGACTGGTATTCGTGTAATTTCAACTGATGGTACTAAACTTTATAAGATTTTTATTATTGTTGGTGGTATCTTAGGCTGTATGATTGCATGCTTTGTGCCATATCGCCCATTGTTGAATGTAATCTATGGCTTGAATGGTTATCTAGGTTTTATCCTGGTAGCATTTATGATAGTTAATGATGTAAAATTATTGTATTTTAAATAATTATAAAATGGAAAATATAAATGAAAAGTTGAAGAAGCATAAATTTATATTGCTTTGTGAGGATCATTATAATCCTCTTGGTATATGTAGAAGTTTGGGTGAAGTAGGGATAACTCCTATTCCAATAGTTTCTGGTAAATATAGTTTTTTGATCAAACATTGTAAGTATGTAAAGAAGATGCATCGTGTTAAAACGATGGAAGAAGGCTTAATGTTATTATTGTCTGTATATGGTAATGAAAATGAAAAGCCTTTTGTATTTACATCTAGTGATAATGGCGCAAGTATTCTAGATGCAAATTATGATAAGCTAAAAGATAAATTCTATTTTTTTAATGCAGGATGTGAGGGACGTATCAATTATTATATGGATAAAAACCATATCTGTGATTTAGCTGTAAAATGTGGTATAGATAAGCCAAAAGGAGAAACTCTTAAAAAAGGACAAATGCCTACATCTTTAAATTATCCTGTATTTACTAAAGTAACCAAGTCTACTTTAGGTGGATGGAAAGATGATGTGTTTATTTGTCAAACTGAGGCTGAACTTAAAGAAGCATATAAGCATATTAAAGCAGATGAATTATTGGTACAGGAATTCATTGAGAAGAAAAATGAAATCTGTTTCGATGGATTTAGTATTAATGGTGGTAAAGAGATTTGGATGCCTTATACTGCCGATTATCTAAGGTTTACACCGAAAAGCTATGGAGTATATATGTTGATGGAACCTCATAATAATCCAACACTTGTAGAAAAGGTACAGAATATTCTGAAAGAGGTCCATTACTCAGGTATTTTTGAGGTTGAAATCCTTGTGGATAAAAAAGGAAACTTGTATTTTCTAGAAGTAAATTTTAGAAATTCAACATGGAGTTATGCTTATACTTTTGGAGGGCTTAATCTTCCATATCAGTGGGCAAAATCTACTTTAGAGGGACATATTGATTATAGTAGCGCTGTTGTAAGAACAAAGCCTTTTACAGCAATGTCAGAATTTGAGGATTTTGGTCAAAATCTTAGATATAAATTTGTAAGTTGGAGAGTGTGGTGGAGTGAGTTCAGAAATTGTGATTGTCATTATACATATAATCCAAAGGATAAAACACCTTTTTATTATGCATTATATCATGCTGTTATTCAAAAGTTTCAGCACGTTCTTTTTAAAAAATAAATTTTCAACGAATTACTATTTTTAAGTAACAAAATGTCTAATTTGCAATTTAAAGAAAATGTCAAGGAAGATGAATGGCATTTAGGTATTTGCCTTCATGGATTTGATGATTTGAAAAATAATCAGATACATTGGATTAGCAATGGTAAATATCAAGGTAAGAAGTGGTTTGCGGATCCTTTTATATTAGATTTTAATGAAAAGGAAATCCATCTATTAGTAGAAGAATTTGATTATTCACTCCATAGAGGACGAATTGCTCATCTTGTTGTTGATAGAGTTAAATGGGAAGTAATTGATTGTGTTATTATCTTAGATTTGTCTACCCATTTATCATTCCCTGCTATTTATCGAAAAGGGGATAAAGTTTATGTCTGTCCTGAGAATCATCAGTCAGGGGAACATGATTTATATGAGTATGATCGAAAAGCAGAAAAGCTGATAAAATTGAAGACTCTTTGTTTGGAAGAATTGACAGATACTACTTTGAATGAATATCAAGGGAAATGGTATATGTTTACGACTTCTATTCCTCACCCAAATGGAGATACTCTGGAAATAAAAGTTGCAGAAAAAATAGAGGGTCCTTATAAGCAAACACAGTTGGTTAAGTTTTCTGAGCATATCGGACGAAATGCAGGGCAGTTATTCATGTATAACGATAAGCTAATTCGTCCTGCACAGGAATCATATGATGTTTATGGTCATGCTATAGTTTTCCAACAGGTTAGTATTGATGATAATGGTGAGTTCCATTTTGAAGAGATTTATCGTTATCATTCAACCCATCCGAAATACAATATTGGTGCCCATACGTTTAATGTATATAAAGAAATGGCAGTTATAGACGTTAAAGGTTATAGGCATAATCTTCTAGGTCGTTTTTGGAATAGTATGATAAAGTTGGCTGTTAAAGTTGGATTAAAATCTCCTATAATATTCGATTAATATGCATATTCTTCATGTTCAATTCTCATTTACAACAGGTGGTACTGAAACAATGTTAGTAGATATTATTAATGAGCAGATTAAGACTAACAAAGTTTCTCTTCTTGTGATAAATGATAAGTGTAACAAGGGTTTGTTAGACAAAATAGATTCACGTACAAAAATATATTATTGTGGTCGTCCTGAAGGTAGTAAAAACCCATGGTATTTTTTGAAGGCAAACTGGTTGCTACATAAAATTCATCCAGATATTATACATACTCATGATGATAAACTAAGAACATTGCTTCGATGGCGTGGTAATGCAAAATTAGTTTATACCAAACATAATGTTATGGATGACTCAAACGGTGCAAAACAATTTAATCTAATCGATTCTTGTTATGGTATCAGTAAGGCTGCATGTTTAAAGATGGAAGATTATGGTGTGTCAGCTAAACTCGTTTATAATGGCATACATCCAGATTTAATTAAAAAGAAAGAAAAAGACTGGATGCCAGGAAACATCCTTAATATTATTGAAGTTGGCAGACTTGATGTTGAGAAAGGACAGCAAGTAGTCATTGAGGCTTTAAGAATACTGAAAGAATGGAATGTGAAAGGTATCACAATGACATTTATAGGGGATGGTGCTAACAGACCAATACTAGAGAATATGGTTAAAGAATATGGATTGTCTGGTATAGTCTCATTTTTGGGTATGCGTGACAGGATATATATATATTCTCATCTTTGTGATTATGACTTGTTTATTCAGCCTTCTTTATCAGAAGGCTTTGGATTGACGATTGCTGAAGCAATGGCAGCCCGTTTGCCTGTAATAACAAGTGATCAAGCAGGTTCTTTGGAGGTTCTTGATGGCGGTCGTTTGGGCTTGTCATTTAAAACGGGCGATGCAAAGGATTTTGCTAATAAGATTTTAGATTATTATAATGGTATTATTAGCATTAATGCTGACGAAGGCCTTTCTTATGTATATGCTAATTTTGATATAAAAGTGACAGCACAAAAGTATGTGGAGGAATATAAAAAAATATTGTGTTGATGTTTGCATATACAAATGAGAATTAATGAGATACAATAATTTAGAAAAAATATAATCGTGAAACACAATTTTTGGTATTATGGGGGGGCAAGGTTAAGCCAGATACCTTCCTATCTTTATGATAAAGTTTTATCTTATTTTTATAAAGGTGCTATGAAGTGTTGTGGAAAGCATGTCTATCTTCGTCCTTCTAGCTCTGACTTTAAAGGTTTGTGGAATCTGAGTGTTGGTGATTATTCTAGTATACCAAAAGGTAGTGTCTTCTATTGTACAGAGGCACCTTTGATTATTGGCAAGAAAGTTATCTTTGGTCCTCGTCCTACAATTATTACTGGTGATCATCGTATAGATGTTATTGGTAAATACATAATGGATTCCAATGACAAATTGCCTGAGAACGATGCTGCTGTTGTTATAGAAGACGATGTCTGGACGGGGGCTAATGTTACTATACTCAAAGGTGTAACGATTGGAAGAGGTTCTGTCATTGCTGCAGGGGCTGTGGTTACTAAATCATGCCCTCCATATTCAATCATTGGCGGTGTTCCTGCAAAAGTATTAAAGATGAGATTTACACAACCCGAAATAATAGAGCATGAAAAAAGACTAAATAACACCCAAAAATAAATTTGTTTATTGATGATAATTTAATGGTATGCAAAAAGTTATTATTACATCACCTTCTCTTAATCCAAAAGAAAACGTGAGTGGTGTGTCTAGTGTAGCTAGATTTATAATAGATAATAATCCCAATTATAAGTATCTTCATTTCGAATTAGGGAAAAAGGATAAAGAAAAAGGTGGTTGGCATCGAATTACGAAATTAATTGGATCATTTTTTAAATGGACAAAATTTATTAATGCACATTCTGATGCGCTTATACACTATAATTTCCCACTTGATGCGAAATCAATTATACGTGACGTACCATTTATGTGTTATGCTTTGCATAAAAAACACAAGATGGTAGTTCATATTCATGGTGGGGTATTCTTGACTTCTCCTAAGATTCCCGCTATCTTAAAAGGAATTTTATCGAAGGTGTTTTCATGGAATATTCCTTTTATTGTCTTGAGTGATAGTGAGGTGAAAATTTTGAAAGAACGTTTTCATGCTAAAAATATTTATTGTCTTCCTAACTGTGTAGATTTAAAAGATGCTGAGCTTTATGCCAAAGAGCAAAACTTAAAATCAGAAAGAGCATTGAACTTAGGTTATCTTGGTCGTATAGAGCCTAATAAGGGAATGGCGGAACTATTGGTTGGTTGCATGAAATTAAAAGAAGCAGGAATCCCATTTAAGTTAATTCTTGCAGGAAAAGAACAAACAGAAGGAGAGTTCTTGCCTAGATTTATACAATCTTTAGGTGACAATTTTTCTTATGTAGGTTTAGTTTCCGGAAAAAGTAAGTGCGATTTTTTACGAAGCCTTGATGTTTTGGTAATGCCTACTTATTTTGAAGGATTGCCGATGTCATTACTTGAATGTATGAGTTATGGTGTTGTGCCAGTAATAACACCAGTAGGATCTATCCCGGAAGTTGTTGTTGATGGTAATAATGGATTATTTATCAAAGTTAAGGACACTGATTGTATTGTAGAGGCTATCAGAAAAATAAATTCAGATAGAAACTTATTAAATAGGCTAAGTGTCAATGCACGGAATACGATCTTTAGTAAGTTCTCGACTCTGCAATATATCAGCCAGTTGAATCATATTTATCAGGAGGGGTAATGATGTTTGCTATTTTTTTATAGTGCGCTTATGCCTGTTTAATCCTGCCTGAATTATAGGGATGTTAAAATTGTATAATGAAAAATGAAACGATATAGAGATTATAAGATAGAATTGCCTGATTATGTAACGGCAATGGATTTATTATCATGTGTTGAAAGTAAAGCGACTTCTGAAGGAATGCAAGTTTTTGACCAGAGTAAGGGAAAGGGAACTTTTGGCAATTATATAGCTTTTCTTATTAACACTGAAGGATTGCCTAAAGTGAGATTGGTGCTATCAGTATATAAAACGGAAGGCATTTTTACTTTGTCAATCGTGAATATTGTACCAACACAAGATAGTGGCTTTTCTTCTTTAGACAAAGAAGTATATAATAAGATTTTGCAGTATTTTGTGGATAGTGTTTTAAATCCTGTTAATGCAGGAAAATATAAGGTCTATACTAATCTGGAAAGTTATACTCTTGAAGAACAGATTCCTCTTTCTTGGAATGCTTTTTTCCAATGGGTCGATGCTTTTCCTTTATCACATCATCCCCATGATCAGGAACGATGGATGAATTTTGTGATAGCTTTGCATAAAAACAAGGAAGATCTGTCAATTAGCGATTTTGAGGAGTGGCTACAAACAGAAAAGGGCTGGAGTTATGATGAAATAGACTATTTTTCTTCAAAATTAGAATATGGATTGGAACTTTTGGAAGAATATGATAGATGCGACCAACGTTAATACAATAGTAACTGTAATTTCTATTATTTGTGCTTTTTATTCTTTTCGTCAGGCAAAGTCCGCTAAGGTATATAAGGAGAAAACCCGAAGCTTTATGCATATGTTTGATATATTCAGTTATTCAGAGCGTTTCCATAGTGAACTTAAAAACTTTATAACGATTTCTAGAGGAGCAAATTGGAACAAAGGTCGCAATATGACAGAATTGTTCGGAAAATTGTCTGCGTTAATTCAAGATATGAATCAGATTTTACCATTGATAGAAGATAATGATATAGTAAATGCTATCAGTCAGAATTGTAATGTTTTGAAGTCGATGCTCTATGATGAAATTTCATTGACGATAGCAAGTAAGAAGACGATTATAGAACGGTTTGATAACATCGATAAGCTACTCTCACAATATATAAACAAGCAGAAAAGCTTGGTTAAATGAAACGTCTGATTAAGTAGTTTCTTATCTAATGTTAGATATCTGTAAGGAGAAGAAGCTGGTTAAATATAACTTTTGAAGATTCAATAAATGAAAACAACAAGTAAAGGTAAACTTTTAAGTAAAGTTCCTTGTAATGATGACCTGTTTGAAGGTGGTGCTCATCGAAAGTTGGCTATAGAAATTTCCGATGAGATACGCAATGATGATAATTGCACCATTATAGGTATTGATGGAGGATGGGGTTCTGGTAAATCCAACCTTGTTGGAATGATACAAAAAGAACTGTCTATGGGTACGAATGGAGGCAAGTATCATTTCTTTACCTATGATGCTTGGGGACATCAAACTGATCTTCAGAGACGAACGATTCTTGAAGAACTTACTTCAGACTTAGTGAAAGGGCAAACGCCTATCTTGAATGAAAATAGTTGGAAGGATAGTCTTGAGAATCTTTTAGCAAAGAAGAAACATACGAGTACAAAAACGATTCCAGCAATAGGAATAGGTACTATCGTGAGTTTGTTCACTATCTTATTGACTCCTTTTGTTACTCATCTTGCTTCTCTGGTTTCTGTAGAATGGTTAAAGCAAGCTGTTCTAGTTATACCTTATGTCGCAGCTTATGGCTTTTTCGGGTATCGTCATTATGGAAAGATGAAAGATAAATACAAACAAGATTTTACATGGGAAAAATGCCTTTCTGAGTTTTTCTTAATCTATAAAGACGATATAAAAGAAGAGACTAAGTTTGAAACAATTTCAGAAAAGGAACCTTCTAGCAGACAATTCAAAGAATGGATACATGAAATAGATGATGGGCTGAAACAAAATAATGGCATCGTTTTAGTTTTGGTTATTGACAACATGGATCGATTGCCCAAGCAGAAAGTACAAGAACTTTGGGCTGCAATTCATTCTTGTTTTTCAGAGGAGAAATATACAAATATAAGAATCATAGTTCCATTCGATAGATTGCATATACGTAATGCCTTTCAATCTGAGAATCTGGTTAGACAGTGTGATGGTAAAGATAATGCTATAACTGTGTATGGTGATGATTTTATTAACAAAACGTTCTACATAGTCTATACTGTTCCACCTCCAATATTGTCTGGTTGGATGCATTATTTCAAAGATAGATGGAAAGAGGCTTTTGGCAATAGTGCTATTGTGGATTATAGTGTTTTGCAAGTGTATGATATGTTGACCAAAGAGCAAAGTCCTCGCAAAATAATTGCCTTTATCAATCAGTTTGTCACCATTCGTAATTTATGTGATGAGAGAATTGATGATAAATATATTGCATTGTATATCTTTGGAAGGAGTAAAATCATAGAGAATCCTCTTGAAGAGATATTGAATCCATCGTATTTGCAAGGATTGAATTTTCTGTATTCTGATGATGAAAACATGGCAAGCAATATATCTTCTTTGTATTATCAACTTTCTTTGGATAAAGCTATGGATGTGGTCTTTACTAGAGAGGTGACTGCAGAGTTGGATGATAACAACGTGAAAGTTCTTGATCAATTGAGAGGTAATGCAAATTATTGGGAAATCTTGAATCATTCAATAACTGAGGTATCTAACATAGAGAATGCAGCCTTGGCATTGGAGAAGCATTTCGGAGATAATAGTTCTCATGAAGCGTCTTTAATATGGGATGCTTTGTATATGAGGAGTAACCCTGGAAGCGCAACGCGAGATAAACAATACGAGGAATATCATGGTATTTTACTAAAGCATATATCGGAGAAAAAAGAATATTATGCGCACTTGCTAACAGTTTATCATGCTAATATCTATGATGGCTTTGATTTGCAAAATTACATCAAAGGTATTGATAAATTACATGAGTTTATTTCCGAAGAAGATAGAAAAATATCGGACCGTAAGACAATTATTTCACCAAAACAATACTTGCAATTAGTAGAAAGTAGAAAAGATAATTTCGAGGAGTATGGTCTTGTGGTAGAAGATGAAAAAATGGATGATTACCTTGTGAATTTAGATGTAAATAAACTCGCAGATATGAAACTCTATCCTTTATTGAAAAATGAGGTAGAACTTCCAGGATATAAAGAACAAATTAAACAGCTAGTTGCTGAGAACACCTCGAACATTCAAATTGAAACTAAACTGCTTTATAGGTTGAAAGAAATCGTTAAGAATAATAGTCCAATTGATATTTCTATCTATCTTAATGATAATGATATTTACAAAATGCTTAATGCGTTGTCAAAAGATGATGAATTGTATCCAGATGTTTTGGGTATGGCAATTTCTCGATATTCTAGTGGCAATGTATATATACGGGAATACTTGCAAAATAGTATAGGAACTTTGACAGAAGACCAAACAGAGAAAGTTTCAAGTTGCATAGAATACTATATTTGTTATGGCGATTTGTTGCTTCAATTAGATGACTTTAGTGCAATGCAGTATGTTGCTGATATTGCAAGAAAACTGACTACAAGTAAGTATGGCGTTTCAACTATGGATGTAAAAAAGGCATTGGTGAATTATGATACTATACATGAGCACTTAAAATTAGAATCGCATGTCATTCTTACTAGATTCAACGGTTGGAAAAAATATATTTCTTCTGTAACGTTGGAAGATGTTCCATCGTTGTCCATTAGTCTCGTTGGGGATATGAAGAATTCCTCGGAACTTCAAATTTCTAAGCATTGTTTAGGAATGGTCGAGGAGTATCTTGAATCTCTAGATCAAGAAGCATGGAAACATAGTCTTGTTTCTAATGACTATAATTTTAAATTGTTATGCGTTTATCATCCAAAGTCACTTGCGTTCTATATTGATGCTTTCAAGGAGATTATGCGTGGTTATGCACTGGGTAATTCTGATACTTCGATATCGAATGAATTGACAGAAAAAGCAATCACGATTTTGAACGATATGGGATATGACAGTTCTATAGTTTTCAAGGAAGTGAGAGATATCTTTGTTAATAACTCTTGTGTCAATAAAGACAAATTGAGGTACTTTGGTAAATGGCTTTTCTTGTATGGTAATTTGGAAGGCTCTAAAAAGTCTTTGAATAAGATTCTACGTTCAGAATTTTTGGATGACCCAGAAATATTAAAACTGGTGTCAGAAAACAAGAGTGTTGTAAAACAGATGATGAAGAAGGCGGATGATACGTCTGACTTTACAAATAAGTTATCTGCTTTGACTAAACAGCATGAAGATGACGATGGTCTAAAATCCTTATGCTCTTATTGGGGAATTGATGTTGATGGAAGTAAATGATTATTCATGTAGCCAAAGATTCCATTCTATCTTACATCTTGTATAATGAATAATTGGATTTGTTCCCAAATATCGTTATTTAGCATGAAGTAGGGAATAGCTTTCCTACTATCCTCTGCAAAATAGAAAAACAGATGTTTGATGCCTGGGGCATCAGCATATTCGTAGGCTTCGATTTTCACAATGTTGATGCCTTGCGACTGAAGTGTCGCAAGGAGTTGATGACGTTGCTTTTTCGTAAACTGCTTATACTTCGTATATATAGTATTAATATCGTATGTCATAACCGTTGTTTCTTGTTCATGAAATGATGGGATTCTGATGGAACCCGCTGTTTATGGCTGCGAAGATAACAAAATAATTTCAAATATAGTTAATAATTTCAAATATAGTTATGTTTCGATTAAAAACATTAACAATTTTAGGTAGTAAGGCGGAATTAGCCTCATTACCAGAGGGCAAATTGCTCATTAATACAGTAAATGCTCACTCTTTTAACACCGCAAAGAAGGATCAGCTCTTTGCTGATGCTCTGACTAATGGTGATGTGCTTATTCCGGATGGCGTGAGTATCGTGAAGGCGTGCAAGTGGATTAAGGCTAAGAGTCAGCCTAAGGAAAGAATAGCTGGCTGGGACTTATTCTCTTTCGAGATGGAAAAACTCGAAAGAGAAAGTGAAGAGTTAAGAACGAAGAGTGAAGAATCCAAGATTGTAATGTTCATGGGTAGTTCGCAGAAGGTGCTCGACCTGATTGTGAAGCGTGCTGCCGTGGATTATCCTCACCTGAAGGTGGTGACTTATTCGCCTCCTTATAAGCCTGAGTTCTCGGATGAGGACAACAAGGCTATCATTGATGCCATCAATGCTGCCAACCCTGATTTGCTTTGGATCGGTATGACGGCTCCTAAGCAGGAGAAGTGGACGTACTCTCATTGGAATGAGTTGAACATCCATTGTCATGTAGGTACCATCGGTGCCGTCTTCGACTTCTTCGCAGGTACCGTGGAGCGAGCACCTATCTGGTGGCAGGAGCATGGCTTGGAATGGCTCTATCGCTTGATCAAGGAGCCTAAGCGTATGTGGCGCAGATACATCATCGGTAATACTTTGTTCCTCTGGAACATGACGAAGGAGTAAGGGGCTAATTTTTGTATATAAGCTCCTTCATTTAAACAAAGTAGAATAAAATTGCCATATAATGGCCAAGTTATAATTAAAAATTAGTGCCTATGTTCTTCTTTTTTAAATTTAAAGAACCTTTTATCCGTAAATTTTCAATTACAGGATTATATGGATATAAGAATATAGAAATGACTTTTGATGATCCAGTTAAAATTCTAGTAGGTGAAAATGGTTCTGGTAAAACAACCATTTTAAATTGTTTGTATTACACATTAAAGCAAAAATTTGATTCTCTATCGAAAATTAGATTTTCTAGAATAAAGATAGAATTTAATCATGAAAAGTTTTTGGAGTTTGGTAAAGAAGAGATTGAAGCTATAGTGGAGCGTGAAAAGGATTTTCAAAATACCCCATTTTATCGTTCGATATCTCAACAATTGACCCCAAAAGATATTGCAGAGTTACAACGAATTATTTACTCTGGGAAAAGTGAGTTAGAACAAACAAAACTGATAGTATCTTATATAAGAAAGCTAGGATTTAATTTTAAATCTCCATCTTTTTACATATATAATAACGTTAAGAGATTAGTGCATGAGTATATGGCTATCAGCCTAGAACATCGTTTAGAAATCTTGGATGACGTATTAAAGTCTGATATTTTTTATTATCCTACATACAGAAGAATTGAGTCTGCTCTTGTTAATTTTCAGGAAATATCTAAGAAACTTTCTGAGATAAATCCTTTTATAGAAAAGATTGACTTATCTAAATTGTTTAATAGTGATGGTATTCAATTTGGAATGGATGATGTAAAAAAGCGTATTGATAACGTAACAGATGTTATTTATCAGACAACGATGGATGGTTTTAGTTCTATCATGGGTGATATGTTAAGTCAGTTATCAAAAACAATTAAAAGTGATGAGATTAAATATAACTTTGATAAAAAGTTAATCCAGATTATTTTAGACCGTTTGAACGATAAGATAAAGCCAGCTGATAAAGAATCTATTATGGCTTATGCAACATCGGGAAAGTTAAATAATCCCAACTTGAATTTCTTGATAGCAAAATTAGTAAGTCTTTACGAAGAGCAAAAACAATACGATAAGGCCATAAAATGTTTTAGAGATACTTGTAATCATTATTTGAATGATAAAAAATTTGTTTATAATGAAAGCTCTATAGATTTATATGTGGAATCTCACTTTAATAATGAACGCTTGGATTTGGAGTGTTTGTCATCAGGTGAAAAGCAAATAGTTTCTCTTTTTGCTAAGCTGTATTTAGAGATAGATAAATCATTTATTATGTTGTTGGATGAGCCAGAATTATCTTTGTCTGTTACATGGCAAGAAAGGTTGATGCCAGATATTGTTCATTCTAACAAATGTGATTTCTTGTTAGCTGTGACCCATTCTCCGTTTATTTTCAACAATGAGTTGGAGGAATGTGCTCAAAGTTTGTCGGATTTTATTAAATGACAACTATGGAGATAACTCCTCTGAATTTATCAAGAAAGAAAGACGACTTTGTCGTTTGTAAACAGCGTTACTTTTTGGAAAAAGGTAAGCAATCTATTATTTGTTTTGTCGAGGGCAAATATGATAGTGATTATTATTATGACAAGTTTAGAAACCAATTAGGTGAAGATTTTGTGATAATCCCTTGCCAACGAAAAAAGAATGTATTGAAAGCTTATGATTGTTTTTACGAAAATGATCACCAAAGAGTAAAAATGGGATTTTTTGTAGATCGTGATTTTGATCCACAAGTTGGCAATCCTAATATATTTGAGACTGATAGGTATGCTATAGAAAACTATTATTGTTCGGAGCAGGTTCTGGAAAGAATCCTAAGATATGCGTTTAAAGTGGATGATGAGGATACTATAAATTCTGCAAAGGTTTATTTTCATGAACAATTTCTGCAATTTCATAGTATCGTAGAAGAGTTTAATGCATTCTATTCTTTGATAAAACAAAAGGAAAAAACAAATAATGCATGTTACAATGTATGTTTGGATACAAGATTTCCTGAAAATTTAGCAGATGTTGAGATTAATAAGTTTGATAAAAGGTATAATTTGCAGATATTGTTAGAAAAATATTCATTAGATGAATCTTTAATTTCTCAGAAAGAATTAGATGATGAAGTTACGAGGCTGAATACAGTTAGTCCTTTTTATGCTTTTCGAGGAAAATATGAAATAGAGTTTATGTATAAAATACTATTCAAGTTAGTTAATGATGCAAATAGTAAAAAAGTAACTGATTGTATTATCAAACAAAAAGTATCAGCAAATTTGAACAATAAGAGTTTTATGTCGGATTATTCTCAATATGCTGATATTGCTACTGGACTAAAGGAGTATTTGCAAATATTGGCTTCGTAATATGATGATAATGCAGTTTGCCAAAAGCTAATACAAAGTTAACAATGATGAATGGGAAACAACTTCAGATTTTCTTTGATTTCCTAAAATTCTGCATTGGCTCTGCCAAGAAAATACCTGATTCCTTGAAGGAGGTGGATTGGAAGGAGCTGTATGCTATTGCCAAAAAGCAATGCCTTGTGGGTGTTCTCTTTGATGGTATCAAGAAGTTGCCTGCTGAATATGTAGGGATGGAGAAGGAACAGTTGCTTCAATGGATGGCGGAAAGCCAGATGTTGGAAAAAGCGAATGTTCGGCTGAATGATGCTGCCATTCATGTTTCTGAGTGGTTCCGGAAAGAGGGATTCAGAACCTGTATCCTGAAAGGGCAGGGAAATGCATTGATGTATCCGAA
>ERZ791865.731-NODE-731-length-42169-cov-8.595740_pt1 | contig 42169 bp, 35 predicted proteins | sample MGYA00509942_ERZ791865 | MGnify/ENA primary metagenome ERZ791865 (study PRJEB30046, sample SAMN00792098) | human gut metagenome | study: EMG produced TPA metagenomics assembly of the A metagenome-wide association study of gut microbiota in type 2...
TCATCTTGTCGATCTCGACCTCGAACAGGCTCTTCGGGACCATCATAACGACGTCGGCGAACATCTGCACGAAGCGGCGGTAGCAGTCGTATGCAAAGCGGGTGTTGCCGGTCTTCTTTGCCAGACCCTCAACAGCCTCGTCGTTCAGGCCCAGGTTCAGGATGGTGTCCATCATACCGGGCATGGACTGACGTGCGCCGGAACGGACGGAGACCAGCAGGGGGTTGGTGTTGTCGCCGAACTTCTTGCCGGTGATCTTCTCCAAGCCCTTGAGGTGCTCAAAGATGTCAGCAGTAATTTCGTCATTGATCTGACGGCCGTCTGCGTAATACTGGGTGCAGGCGTCGGTAGTGATGGTGAAGCCCTGCGGCACCGGCATACCGGCTGCGGTCATCTCGGCCAGACCGGCACCCTTGCCGCCCAGCGTGTTCTTCATGGTGACCTTGTCACCGCCGAAAGCTTCATTGCCTTCGCTGAAGTAGTACAGATACTTTTTGCTCATGCGTTGTTTACCTCCCATTCGTGACCGGCGGCATGGCAGCCGCGGTCTCATCGTTTGCCTTGTCTTGAACGTACGATGAACATTGTTTTATGAATGCTAAACTATTATACCAGAAAATCCATTCCTTTCCACCATGCAAAATCCCGAATTTGTCTGTTATTTTTTATGCAAATCCCTTGAAATTTGCTAAGTTTTAAGGTAGTATAGAATGGGAGAAAGTTCGAGAGGTTTTTTGTTTGTACACGCGATTTCTCGTCCTGTTGGATACAACTTTCTATCCCTGTAACTTTTCAAATTCTATTTTGTCGGAACAAAGCTTTCCGCAGCGGGGTGCTGGGGCGGACAGGCAACAATTTTCCGGTCGCCTTTTCTGTCTCTCTTCCGCCGCGCGCTTTGGTGGGAAGGGAGATTTTTTTCATGCAGAATCCTATTTCTGAACAGGCCCGCGCCGCTGCTCTGGCACAGCTGGACGCCGCCGAGGCTGCCCGTGAGGACATCCTTGTGCAGCACATTGCAAACGGCGTGGTCATTGACAGCCGCACCGTGCAGATCGCCCCGGAGGTGGTCATTGCCCCGGGTGCTGTCATTCTTGCAGGCACCATCCTGCGGGGCAAGACAGTCATCGGCGCTGGCTGCGTCATCGGCCCTAACACCCTCATCGAGGACAGCACCGTGGACGAAGGCACCACCGTGAACGCCAGCCAGATCTACGGCAGCCATATCGGCCCGCACAACAACATCGGCCCCTTCACCCATGTGCGGGTGAACACCGTCACCGACTACGGCGTGCATCTGGGCGCCTATGTGGAGACCAAGAACTCCAACTTTGCCCGGGGCAACACCGTGAGCCACCTGACCTACATCGGCGACAGCGATGTGGGCAAGTACTGCAACTTCGGCTGCGGCACCGTCACCTGCAACTACGACGGCAAGGATAAGTTCCGCACCCAGATCGGCGACTACTGCTTCATCGGCTGCAACACCAACCTTGTGGCCCCGGTCAAGGTGGGCGACGGTGCCTACACCGCCGCCGGCAGCACCATTACCAAGGACGTGCCCGCACAGGCACTGGGCATCGCCCGGGAGCGCCAGACCAATCTGGACGGCTGGGCAGAGCCCAAGATGGAAGCCTACATCGCCAAAAAGCAGAAACTGGAAAACGAGCAGAGCAAGTAAATCTCTGCCGGAAGGGAGCTGCGTATGAAGTCTGAAAGCTTTCGCAAGCAGGCACTGTGCCTTGTCCTTTTCTTCGCGGCCATTGCCGCCGTGTTTGCCCTGACCCGCCTGCGCAGCGACCCCGCCAAAAAGCAGGCGGAGTTCGTGGTGCAGCAGCTGCTCTCCTGCTCCTCTGCCGTAGAGCAGGCCGTAGATGCCGCCGCGCCCGCCGGCAGTGAACCGGGGCTTGCTGCTGTGGACACCGAGGGGCTGTACGCTTTTCTTCAGGCGCAGCTGGGCGATGCCATGACAGCCGACTGCCTGAACAAAGTCATGGCAAACCGCCTGCCCACCCGCATCACCGCGCTGGCCGGGCAGTCCGGCGATAAGCTGGTGCCCGCTGACCTCACCCTGAAAAAGCGCGCCGGGGCAGAAAACTGCTACGACTTTTCTGCCGCCCTGCTGACCGCTGCGGACAGCACCGCCGCCGCGCAGGTATCCGGCACCATCACCATGGTGAAGGAGGATGGCCGCTGGAAGGCCGCTTCCATCACGCTGAACCTGTAATATAATGCTTCTCTGCCCCTGTGCCCTGCGGCACGGGGGCATTTTTTTGCCCATTTTTCGCTTATAATGTATATCTTTTTGCGCGCGCGTATGTTATACTTAGATGTTGTATCACACTATTATCAGGAAAAGGTATTATCACATCATGAATGGAAACGATATCTGGCTCATTGCAGGGCTGGGCAACCCCGAAGCAAAGTACGATGGCACCCGCCACAACGCTGGTTTTGCCGCGCTGGATGCGCTGGCCAACAAATGGAACATCTCTGTGTCCAAGACCAAGTTCCAAGGCCTGTGGGGACAGGGCGAGGTGGACGGCCACAAGGTAGTGCTGCTGAAGCCCCTGACCTACATGAACCTCTCCGGCGATTCCATCGCCCCCATGGCGGGCTTTTTCAAGATTCCTGCCGACCATGTGCTGGTACTGTGCGATGACATTACGCAGGCACCCGGCAAGCTGCGTATCCGTCCCTCCGGCTCTGCGGGCGGGCACAACGGCCTGAAGAGCATCATTGCCCGGCTGGGCGGGGAGAATTTCCCCCGCATCCGCATCGGCATCGGCGCAAAGCCCCACCCGGACTACGACCTTGCCGCATGGGTGCTGGGCAAGTTCCCGCCGGAGGACGCCAAGGTCATCGCCGACCGCTACGCCGACCTTGAAGCCGCCGCAAAGCTTATCATGGACGGTAAACTAAGTCTGGCACAGAGCAAGTATAACGGGTAAGCGCACCCTCTCAGGCGCCTGACGGCGACAGCTCCCCCGAGGGGGGAGCCAAGGTCTAAGGCTCGTTACTAAAGTATTAGGCAAAAAGAGAAAGTTCTCGGGCGCGCCAGAGGCTCCCTCCCCGAGGGAGCTGGCAAAACCGTCAGGTTTTGACTGAGGGAGTTTTGCCGTTTGCCTTTACGACCCCACCCGTGAAAAAGCAATTCAGGAAAATCCGCAGATTTTCCTGAATTGCAAAATATAAATCATTCTTCCGCTGATTATGCGCAGAGCAAAGCGGAGCGCATTTTCAATGGTCATCCCAGTAGGAAAGGAGGTTTTTCCATGTACGAAGCCTTACTCAAGGCCACCCCGGAATATCAGAAGGTCGCCGCAAGCTTTGGCTCGGCCGGGCCGACAGCGCTGTTCGGTCTGCCGCCCGCAGGCCGGACACTGCTGTACGCCGCCCTGCAAAAAGACCTTGACCGGGTGCTCTGCATCGTGACCCCCGGCGAAGCCGAGGCCACCCACTTTGCGGACGACCTCAAGGCGCTGGGGCTTACCGCTGCGGTGTTCCCGCCCCGGGACTTTATGCTGCGCCCGGTGGAGGGTGCAGGCCGCGAGTACGAGTACCGCCGCCTTTCGGTGCTGGGCGCACTGGCGGGCGGGCGGCTGCAGGCCGTCTGCGTGCCCGCCGAAGCGCTTTTGCAGTACACCGTGCCCCGGGCGGAATTTATCCAGAACACCCTCACCTTAAAGCCCGGCATGGTGTATAACCGCGAAGCGCTGGTGGCGCGGCTGTTTGCCGCCGGGTATGTGCGGCGCAGTCAGGTGGACGGCCCGGGGCAGTTCAGCGTGCGTGGCGATATCGTGGATATCTACGCGCCGGATATGCGTCAGCCCGCCCGCGTGGAGTACTGGGACGACGAGATCGACTCCATGTCCTCCTTTGACCTGCTGACCCAGCGGCGGGACGGCGCATTGGAAAAAATCTACCTCTCCCCTGCCCGCGAGGTGTTGTTCGGCAGCACCGCCGAGACTGCCGAGGCGCTGCGCAGCGCCATCAAAAAGGCGCGCGGCAAGCACCGCACCGCGCTGGAAAAGGCCACCGAAGCCGATCTTTCCCAGCTGGATTCCGGCCTGATGCCGGAGGCCATGGATAAATATTACGGCATCCGCTACCCTGCCCCCGCCACGCTGCTGGACCATCTGGACGCGCCGCTGTTCATTCTGGACGAAGTGGGCGGCATTCGGGATGCCCAAAAGGCCACTGAGTTCCGCCGCAGCGAGGAGCTGACCGGGCTGCTGGAAGAGGGCGTACTCTGCCCCGGGCTGGATGTGCTGTACCAGACCATGGACGATCTTGTCATTGCCGCCCAGAACCACAGCACCCTGCTGTGCGAGAACTTTCTGCGCGGGATGAACGAGTTCAAGCTGAAAGACCTCATCAACGCTGAAGCCTTTGCCGCCCCCAACTGGAACGGCGACCTTGCCTCCCTGCGGGAGGACTTAGACCCGCTCATCGCCCAAGGCTATGCCGTCACCCTGTTTGCCGGTACCCCCAAGGGCGCAGCCGCCCTGACCCGCGACCTTGCCGACAAGGGCTATGCCGTGAGCATGAGCCGGGATGTGCGCCCCGCCAAGGGTATTTTGCAGGTACTGCCCGGGCATCTGACTGCCGGGTGCACCTTCCCCTTTGCCCATGCGGCGGTGCTTTCCAGCCGCCGCCACGGGCTGGACGAGGAAGCCGCCGCCGAGGCCAAAAAGCGCAAGAAGAACAAAAACGCCCTGTCCAGCCTTTCAGACATCAAGCCCGGGGACTATGTGGTGCACCAGAGCCACGGCATCGGGATGTACGCCGGTATCCAGCGGCTGGAAGTGCAGGGCGCTACCAAGGACTACCTCAAGGTGCAGTATTCCGGCTCGGACGTGCTGTATGTGCCGGTGACCCAGCTGGATCTGCTCAGCCGCTACACCGCCCCCGGCGATGAGGAAAAGGTAAAGCTGGCAAAGCTGGGCGGTGCCGAGTGGCAGCGCACCCGCGCCAAGGTGAAAAAAGCCACCGAGGAGATGGCGCAGGAGCTGATCGAGCTTTACGCCCGCCGCCGTCAGGCCACAGGATACGCCTTCCCGCCGGACGGCGACTGGCAGCGGGACTTTGAGACCCGCTTTGACTACGACGAAACGGACGACCAGCTGCACGCCACTGCCGAGATCAAGCAGGACATGGAAAAGGGTTACCCCATGGATCGTCTGCTCTGCGGCGATGTGGGCGTGGGCAAGACCGAAGTGGCGCTGCGCGCCGCCTTCAAGTGCATCATGGGTGGCAAGCAATGCGCCCTGCTGGCACCCACCACCCTGCTGGCGTGGCAGCACTACAACACCCTGCTCTCCCGCATGGAGGCCTTCCCGGTGAAGATCGGGATGCTGTCCCGCTTCCGCACCGCAAAGCAGCAAAAGGAGACGTTGCGCGGCTTACAGGCCGGCAGCGTGGATATCGTGGTGGGCACACACCGGCTGCTGTCCAAGGACGTGAAGTTCCACGACCTCGGCCTTGTCATCATCGACGAGGAGCAGCGCTTTGGCGTGAAGCACAAGGAAAAGCTGAAGGAAAACTTCATCGGGGTGGATATGCTCACCCTGTCGGCCACCCCCATCCCCCGCACATTGAACATGGCAATGAGCGGCATCCGGGATCTTTCCACCATCGAACAGCCGCCCATCGAACGGCAGCCGGTGGAAACCTTTGTGCTGGAATACAACGATGTTATTCTGGCCGAAGCCATGAAGAAGGAACTTGCCCGGGGCGGGCAGGTGTACTACCTGCACAACCGGGTGGACAACATCGAAGCCTGCGCCGCCCATGTCAGCCAGATGGTGCCGGGCGCGCGGGTGGGCATCGCCCACGGCAAGATGACCGAGGAGGAGCTGAACCCCGTGTGGCAGCACCTGCTGAACGGCGAGATCGACATTCTGGTCTGCACCACCCTCATTGAGACCGGCATTGATGTGCGCAACTGCAACACCCTCATCATTGAGGACGCCGACCGCATGGGTCTGGCGCAGCTGTACCAGATCCGTGGGCGGGTGGGGCGCTCCGGCCGCAAGGCCTACGCCTACTTTACCTTCCGCCGGGACAAGACCCTGACTGATATCGCCCAGAAGCGGCTTTCTGCCATCCGGGAGTTCACCGCTTTTGGCTCCGGTTTCCGCATCGCCATGCGGGATCTGCAAATTCGCGGCGCGGGCAGTTTGCTGGGGCATAGCCAGCACGGCCACATGGAAGCCGTGGGCTACGACCTCTACGTTAAAATGCTGGGGCAGGCCATTGCCCGGGCGCGGGGCGAGCCCGTCCAACGGGACAAGAGCGATTGTCTTGTGGACCTGCGGGTGGACGCCTTTATCCCGGAAAAGTATATTCCGGACGGCGCGGGACGTATCGAAGCCTACAAGCGTATTGCCGCCATCCAGACCCCGGAGGACGCCGCCGATGTGCTGGACGAGCTTATCGACCGCTACGGCGACCCGCCGCCCTCGGTGAGCGATCTGGTCAACGTCTCCCTTGTCCGCGTGCAGGCCGCTGCCGTGGGCGTGTACGAGGTGACCCAGAAGAAGGATACACTTGTGCTGAATCTGGAAACGCTGGACCTTGCCATGATCCGCGGCCTGTTACAGGCTTTCAATGGCCGGGTGACCGCCGGCGCGGGCACAAAGCCCTATCTCTCGGTGGTATTGCAGCCGAACGAAAAGCCGCTGGAACTGCTGCAAAACATCCTGAAAGCAATGGCAGATATCCTGACCGGCACCGAACGCGAAAAAGCTCCCCAAACAGGGGGAGCTGGCACGCGCAAGCGTGACTGAGCAGGTTTTATAAAAACAAACAAGGAGCAAAACGCATGAAAAAGAAACTGCTTGCGCTGGTATGCGCACTTGCACTGACCGTCAGCCTTGTGGGCTGTGCACTCTCCACCCCGGACACCGTGGGCAAGATCGGCGATTTTGAGGTGACCAGCGGCCTGTATCTGCTGGCGCAGTACGATGCCTACCAGCAGGCTGCGCAGCTGGCAGGCTCTGAGCAGGACACCAGCAAGGTAAAGTCCTTCCTCAAGGCCACCATCACCACCGATGCCGACACCGGCGAGACCGCCGTGGTAAAGGACTATGTGGCACAAAAGACCCTTGAGACTTTGCAGACCCTTGCCGCCGTGGATGCCCGCTTTACTGAACTGGGCGGTGAGCTGACCGAGGAGCAGAAGTCTGCCGCCGACAGCTACGCCCAGCAGCTGATGGACAACTACGGCGATGCCTACACCGCCAACGGCATCGGGCTGGAGACTTTGAAGCTGTTCCAGCAACTGCAATACAAGCACACCCTGCTGCTGGATCTTGTTTACGGCAAGGACGGCGAGACCCCTGTGGAGGACGGCGAGCTGACCGAGCATCTGGACAGCACCATGTACGAGATCGGTTTTATCACCGTGCCCCTGTACAACACCAGCACCTTCGCTTTTGCCAGCGACGACCAGAAGGCCGAGATGCTCTCCCTTGCCCAGAAGGCTGCGGACAGCTACAACGCCGCCGCCCCGGAGGACACCTCCAGCCAGCTGACCGCCTTTAACAGCATCGCAAGCAGCGCACTGACCGATATCTGCGCCGTGCTGGACGCAGAGGTTCCCTCCACCAGCACCCTGCAGACCGACCTGCTGGGCGAGAGCGACCTGACCGATGCCTTTACGCAGGAGGGTGCCGCCGATACCCTGCGCGGCCTTGCCTACGGGCAGGCAGCCGCCATCCAGTACTCCGGCTATGCCCTGATGCTGGCCGTCCGTCTGGACCCGCTGGGCGTCTCCACGCTGGATGCTCTGCGCAGTCAGATCCTGAGCGACCTGAAGGGCGAGGAGCTGGACGACGCCCTTTCCGCCTACGGTGCTCAGCTGGACAGCACCCTGAGCAGCTCTGCCATGAGCAAGCTGCCCGCCGCCAAGATCGTGAACGCCACCAGCGCCAACAGCGCCAACAGCTAATGGCTTTGTAAAAACAACACGCCCGGGTTTTCCACATCCTTTCTGCGGAAGGTGGAAAACCCGGGCGTTGTTTTTATTTTATTACTTTTGCAAACTCTGCGGCAAGGGCAGCGTTCACCGAACGGACGGCGTTGGCGTCCGGCTTGATGGCGGTGCGGTCGTAGGTGAACAGGCCATTCACCTCGTCCTCCACATCGGTCAGCTGGGTGTATACCAGCGCCGAAAGCCCCTTTTGCAGCTGCGGCAGCACCGTGCCCAGCTGCAATTTTTTGTAGCGGGCGGTCAGCTCCTCCCTGCTTTTAGCCGTGCCGTAGCCGTAGGTCCTGCGGGGCGGCTCGTGCCCGGGCATGGGCCATGCAATGCCGCCGTATTCGCTCAGGGCTATGGTGCGCGTCTGCGGGCGCACCCGCAGGGGGTAAAAGTAGTTGTGCAGGGAGTATACATCCCCGCCGCCCTGATCGTACCAGCCGCTGGCTTCGTCCACAAGACGGGTGTCGTCCAGCGCGCGGATGGCCTGCACTGCCCCGGCGGCATCGTACTGTCCCCAGCCCTCGTTAAAGGGCACCCAGCAGCCCACGCAGGGGTGGCAGCGCAGCGTCTGTACCGTATCTTCCAGCTCCCGGCGGTATTCTTCCCGGCTGCTTTCGCTGCCCCGGCTCAGCAGTCCCCACAGCGCCGCTTTGTCCGGCAGGCGGCGCATAAGCGGCTGCAAAACATTGGTCAGGTAGGTGACGAACCACAGGTTATACTTGCTGCCGCCGTTGACCATATCCTGCCAGACCACAAGTCCCAGCTTGTCGCAGTGGTAGTACCAGCGCTGCGGCTCGATCTTTGCGTGCTTGCGCAGCAGGTTGTAGCCCAGCGCCTTTACCTCGCTCAGCTCCCGCTCCACCGCCGCATCCGAGGGCGGGGTGTACAGTCCCTCCGGCCAGTAGCCCTGATCCAGCAGGCCGTTGAGCAGGATAGGCTTATCGTTCAGGCAGAAGCGCAGCACGCCCCTTGCGTCCGCTGCGCAGCTCCACTTGCGCAGGGCAAAGTAGCTGTGCACGGTGTCGAACTGCTCTTCCTCTCCCTGCGTAGTGCCCACGGTCAAATCGTACAAAAAGGGCGTGTCCGGGCTCCATGGGAAGAAATACTCGTCCGCAATATGCAGTGTCACCTCACCGTCTTGGTCGGCCTCATCACCGCCCCAGTCCTCGGCAATGGTCACGCCCCCGGCGCGCACCACCGCCCACAGGTTCGCCGCGCCGCCGGGTGCAGAGGTATGGGCTTTCACGGTCACGGTGCGGGCATCGTAGTCCGGCGTAACGGTGAGAGATTGAATGTAGTTTTCCGGCACGCGCTCCAGCCAGACCGTCTGCCAGATGCCGCTCTGCGCGGGGTAGAACATCCCGCCGGGCTGCAAGGTCTGCTTGCCCCGCGCCTGTGTTCCGTGGCCGGTGGGGTCCTGCACCGCCACCCACAGGCTGTTGCGGCCTGTGCCGTTGAGCTGCGCGGTGATATCCAGCGTAAAGGGCCAGTAGCCGCCCCGGTGACCGCCCACCAGATGGCCGTTCACCTGCACGGCGCAGGCGTAGTCCACTGCACCGAAATGCAGCAGCACCCGTCCGCCTATCCCGGCGGGCGGCGCAAAATATCGGTGGTAGTGCAGCCACTGCCCGGGCTGCAATGTGCGCCCCACCCCGGAGGCGCGGCACTCCGGCGCGTAAGGCACTAAGATCTCACCGTCCCAGCCCGCCGGGCGCTGTGCCGAGGCGGTGATGGCGTACTGCCACGGGCCGTTCAGGTTCTCGTAGCTGTCCCGGCGCATGGCGGGGCGGGGATATTCCGTCAAAGGATGCATACACTCACCAGCCTTTTCTACTCGTTTGCTCCATTCTAGCACAGCCCGGGGCGTTTGTATACCGGGGAGCGGACGATTTTGAATGGCCGCCGCGTGCGCTTTGGCCATCATCAGCGGAAAATTATTTTTATATTTGCAATTCTGGAAAATCTGCGGATTTTCCAGAATTGCTTCTTCATGAGAGCAAAAAAAACGCCGCCGCACGGCGGCATGGCTGTGCGGCGGCTTTGTGAGAAGGTTGGAAATTGCTTAGTTTTCGGCCAGATTACCGGTATAAAGCTGGTAATACTTGCCCTTTTTGGCGATCAGCTCGTCGTGGCTGCCGCGCTCGATGATGCGGCCCTGTTCCAGCACCACGATGCAGTCTGCATTGCGGACGGTGGACAGTCGGTGGGCGATAACAAAGCTGGTGCGGCCATACATCAGGCCGTCCATGCCGCGCTGCACCAGCGCCTCGGTGCGGGTATCAATGGAGGAGGTCGCCTCGTCCAAAATCAGCACCGGGGGATCCGCCACGGCTGCGCGGGCAATGGCAAGCAGCTGGCGCTGTCCCTGCGAGAGGTTGGCACCATCGCCGGTCAGCATAGTGTTGTAGCCCTCCGGCAGGCGCTTGATAAAGCCATCGGCGTTGGCAAGGCGGGCGGCGGCGATGCACTCTTCATCGGTGGCCTCCAGCCGGCCGTAGCGGATGTTTTCCATCACCGTGCCGGTGAACAGGTGGGTGTCCTGCAGCACGATGCCCAGCGAGCGGCGCAGGTCGGCTTTTTTGATCTTATGGATGTTGATGCCGTCATAGCGGATCTTGCCGTCCTGAATATCGTAGAAGCGGTTAATCAGGTTGGTAATGGTGGTCTTGCCCGCACCGGTAGAGCCGACAAAGGCGATTTTCTGTCCCGGACGGCCGTACAGGTTGATGTCATGCAGCACCGTCTTTTCCGGCACATAGCCAAAGTCTACGTCCGTAAAGGTGATATCGCCCGCCAGCTTGTGGTAGGTAACGGTGCCGTCGTGGTGGGGGTGCTTCCACGCCCACAGGCCGGTGCGCTCGGCAGTTTCCACCAGCTGGTCGTTGCGGTCGTACTTGGCATTTACCAGCGTCACATAGCCCTCGTCGGTCTCGCTGGGCTCGTCCATCATCTTGAAGATGCGCTCGGCACCAGCCAGTGCCATGATGACGCTGTTGGCCTGCATGGACACCTGACTGATGGGCATATTGAAGCCCTTGTTCAGGCTGAGGAAAGCCACCACGGTGCCAAGGGTCATGCCGCCAACGCCGCCCACAGCCATGGCTGCACCAGTCAGTGCGCAGATGGCATAGCTGATGTTGCCCAGCTGGGCGTTGACCGGCATCATAATGTTGGAGAAGGCGTTGGCCTGCTTGGCGCTTTCCTTCAGCTGGTCGTTCAACTCACGGAAGCCGGCAAGGGTCTGCTGTTCGTGGGTGAACACCTTGACCACCTTCTGGCCTTCCATCATCTCCTCGATGTAGCCGTTCACCTTGCCCAGATCCCGCTGCTGCTGGATGAAGTACTTGGAGGAGCTTTTTGCGATCTGCTTGGAGCAGAACAGCATCAGCGCCACCATGAGCATGGTAACGATGGTCAGCTGCCAGCTGAGCATGCACATACTGAAGAACACCGACACGATGGTGATGACGCTGGACACCAGCTGCGGGATGCTCTGGCTGAGCATCTGGCGCAGGGTATCCACGTCGTTGGTGTACACGGACATGATATCGCCGTGGGGATGGGTATCAAAATACCGGATGGGCAGGCTTTCCATGTGGGTGAACAGCTTGGTGCGCAGATTGCGCAGCGTGCCCTGCGTTACGTTGACCATAATGCGGGCGTTGGCCCATGCGGCCAGAATGCCCACAAGGTAGATGCAGCACATCCGCACCAGTGCACCGGCCAGCGGTGCAAAGCTGGGGTTCTGCTGGCGGGTCATGGGCACGATGTAATCGTCCATCAAAGTCTGCAAGAACAGGCTGGCCTGCACATTGGCCAGCGCGCTGACCACGATGCAGATAAGCACAAGGATGCAGTGGGGCAGATAGTTGCGGAACACTTCATCCATGATGCGCTTCAGCAGCTTGCCCGAGTTTTCCACCTTGGGGCGCGGCCCCCGTGCGCCCCGCGGGCCGGGGCCATGTACTTCTTTTACTGCCATTACTGCGCACCTCCCTGCTTGTCAAAATCGCCGCCGCCCTGCGTCTGGCTGTTGTAGACCTCCTGATAGATGGCGTTGGTCGCCAGCAGCTCCGCATGGGTGCCCAGACCGTTGATCTGGCCGTTATCCAGCACCAGAATGCGGTCTGCATCCTGCACCGAGGAAATGCGCTGTGCAATGATGATCTTGGTCGTGCCGGGGATCTCCTCCCGGAAGGCCTTGCGGATCTTGGCATCGGTCGCGGTATCCACGGCGCTGGTGGAGTCGTCCAAAATCAGCACCTTGGGCTTGCGCAGCAGGGCGCGGGCGATGGTCAGGCGCTGCTTCTGGCCGCCGGACACGTTGGAGCCACCCTGTTCGATCCATGTATTGTACTTATCCGGGAAGCGCTGGATGAATTCATCCGCGCAGGCCAGTTTTGCCATGCGGATGCACTCTTCCTCGGTGGCGTTGGCATCGCCCCAGCGGAGGTTATCCAGAATGGTGCCGCTGAACAGCACGTTCTTCTGCAGCACCATGGAGACCTCGCGGCGCAAAACGTCAAGGTTATAATCCCGCACATCCACGCCGCCCACGCGCACGGTGCCGCTCTCGGCATCGTACAGGCGGGGGATCAGCTGCACCAGACTGGACTTTGCACTGCCGGTGCCGCCGATGATGCCCAGCGTCTCGCCGGGCCGGATGGTAAAGCTGATATCGTTCAGCACCGGCTGACCGCTGCCGTGCTTATACTTGAAGGTAACGTGGTCGAACTGGATGCTGCCGTCTGCCACCTGCTGCACCGGCTGCTTTGCCGGGGGCAGGTCGGTGTGCTCGTCCAGCACCTCCACGATACGCTTGGCAGAAGCGGCGGACATGGCGATCATAACAAAGGCCATGCTCAGCATCATCAGTGCCATAAGGATGTTCATGATATAGCCGAACAGGGCGTTCAGCTGGCCGGTGGTAATGGCACCGTGCAGCACATACTTTGCGCCGAACCAGCTCAGCGCGATGTTGCAGCCGTACACCGCCACCAGCATAGCGGGGTTATTGAAGCTCAGGCGGCTTTCCGCGTTGACGAACTGCTTGTACAGGCTCTCGCAGGCGGCAGTGTATTTTTCGTTCTCGAAGCCCTCGCGCACAAAGCTTTTTACCACGCGGATGGCAGAAACGTTCTCCTGCACCGAGGCGTTGAGGTTATCGTAGTTCTTGAACACACGGTCAAAGATGTGGAAGGTGGGAATCATGATGGCAGCCAGCACCGCCACCAGAAAAGCCACCGCCACCACGAACACCAGCGACAGCGGGCCGCCGATGACCACAGCCATGAACATTGCAAACACCAGATGCACCGGGGCGCGCACACACATGCGCAAAATCATCTGGAAGGCGTTCTGCACGTTGGTCACGTCGGTGGTCATGCGGGTGACAAGACCTGCCGTGGAAAATTTGTCGATGTTGGAAAAAGAGTAATGCTGGATGTTTTCATACATGGCATCGCGCAGATTTCCGGCAAAGCCGGTGGATGCCTCGGCGGCGTACTTGCCCGCCAGCACGCCCAGCACCAGCGCAATGGCTGCCACCAGAAAGGTAAGCAGGCCGTAGCGGATGATGGCGTTCATATCGCCCTTTTCAATGCCCTGGTCGATGATAAAGGCCATGATGGTGGGCAGCAGCACATCCATAATGGCTTCCAGCGCAGCAAAGAGCGGTGTCTTGATCGAGGCGGCTTTATACTCGCCCAGATGCGACACAAGCTTTTTGATCATCTGAGTTCCCTCCTGTTGAATTTATTTGTTTGTTACAAAACAATTTTATACATAACAATTTAAATGTCAAGACGTTTCGTAAAATGTTCATAATTGCTAATTTAACAAGTTCTTTTTCGGCGCTTTGACGAAAAAGGTGGGGTACCCCTTCCCCAAGGTACGAACCCTCTCAGTCATCGCTGCGCGATGCCAGCTCCCCCGAAGGGGGAGCTTTTTTGCGGCGGCGGGAAAGTTTTGGCTTAACCACAAAGTTTGCGGGTGCGCTCGCTCCCCCGGGGGGAGCTGTCGAGCGTAGCGAGACTGAGGGGCTTTAAATCGGCGGAGCCGGAAAAAACGGTTAAAAGATCTTCACGCCGAACAGGCGTGAATCTTCAGTTTTTTCCGGTGTAGCCCACTTCTTTGGGGTTAAAAGGGGCGAGCAGCCCCTTTTTCGTGGCTCCAGCGCGTCGAAATCGCTGGTGGTTTTCTGGTTCTCTTTTGCCACCAAAAGAGAACATCCCTCGGCAAGCAACGTTATTTCAACGCCTCCCGCAGCTTGTTCAGCAGCCGCAGCAGTTCTGCGTTCTCCTCCTCGGTCAGCAGTCCGGCCACATAATCGTCGGTCTGGTGGAAGGAAAGCAGGGTCTTTTCGTGCCGTTGGATGCCCTCCTCGGTCAAAACCAGCTGCTTGAGCCGGGCGTCCTGCGGCACGCTCTGCCGCCGGATGTAGCCCTTGCGCTCCATCAGCTGCAAAATGTTCGTCACCGTGGAGCGGGTGATGGAAAACTCCCGCTCGATGTCCCGCTGGAACACCGGCTCGTCCCGGTGGCGGTAAAGATACTCGATGATCCACCCGTGCATGGGGGTGGTCTGCTCTACCCCGTTGGCGCGGGAAAACTGGTTCAGCCTGCGGAAGATCAGGTTATCCACCCGGCGCAGCTGGGCGGGAATGACCTGCGGCCCATCCCACGGCGGGTCCAGCTTGCAGTGCTCTTCAATAGGGTGCTGTGTACACATAATGGTTTTCCTCTGTTTCGGTCAAATTGTTTGATGTGAAACTGTTTGATACAATACATATATTACTCATCTCCCTGCTCAATGTCAAGGGCGGGGTGCAAAAAAGGCCGCTTCGGAAAATTTTCCGAAGCAGCCTTGATTTTTATGGATACGGGATACGCTTACAGCTTTTTGCCGGTCAGCAGCTCGTAAGCCTCCAGATACTTGGCAATGGTTTTGTCAATGACATCCTGCGGCAGGTCGTAGTTGCTGTCGGGGTTGGCCTTCAGCCAGTCGCGCACGAACTGCTTGTCGAAGGAGGGCTGGCTGTGACCCGGCTCGTAGCCCTCCAGCGGCCAGAAGCGGGAGGAGTCCGGGGTCAGCATCTCATCGCCCAGCACCACGTTGCCGTTCTCGTCCAGACCAAACTCGAACTTGGTGTCGGCAATGATGATGCCGCGGGACAGTGCATACTCGGCGCACTTCTTGTACAGGGCAATGGTGTAGTCGCGCAGCTTGGTGGCGTACTCCAGACCGTGACCGGGGAACTGCTTCTCCAGCACGTCGATGCTCTGCTCGTAGGAGATGTTCTCGTCGTGGTCGCCGATCTCTGCCTTGGTGGAGGGGGTGTAGATGGGCTCGGGCAGCTTATCGGACTCCTGCAGGCCCTCGGGCAGCTGGATGCCGCACACCTTGCCGGTCTTTTGGTAGCTTGCCCAGCCGCTGCCGGTAATGTAGCCGCGCACGATGCACTCGATGGGCAGCATGGTCAGCTTGCGGCACATCATGCTGTTGCCGGTGAACTGGGGCTGGCGGAAGAACTCCGGCATATCCTGCACATCCACGCTCAACATGTGGTTGGGCAGCAGATCGCGGGTGTAATCGAACCAGAACTTGCTCATCTGGGTGAGCACGGTGCCCTTTTTGGTGACCTTGTTTTTCAGGATGACGTCAAACGCAGAAATGCGGTCGGTGGCAACCATGATCAGGCTGTCGCCATTGTCGTAGATCTCGCGGACCTTGCCTTCTTTGATGGGTTTGAACTCTGTCATAATCAAACACTCCATTTTTCCATGTTCTCAGCAGCGCAGCAGCGCAGCGCAGTTCTTACCCTATTATTCTACCATACTGCCGCGCGGTTTAAAAGGAACAGAATAAAAGAAAAACAGGCAAGTTTTGTGTTTTTATCGTGAAAAGTGCGCAAAAAACAGCATGGAATTTCGGCGTTTTGACGATAAAAGTCGTACTTTATTCCCAAATACACCCACCTTTGCAAAATGCAGTCATAGACAAGCGCCGCCGGTTGCGGTATCATAGTAGTATGAGTATATCTGCGCTCCGCAGGGGCGCAAAAGTAAACAAGGAGGTAAAGAGTATGGGCAAATTTCCCAAGGGTTTTTTGTGGGGCGGCGCTACCGCCGCCAACCAGTGCGAGGGTGCATGGCAGGCAGACGGCAAGGGTCTGGCAACGGTGGACGTGACCCCCTTCGGCCCGGACCGTTTTCCGGTGGCAACGGGCGATATGGAAATGCTGGGCTGCGATGACGCACATTTCTACCCCAGCCACGAGGCCATTGACCTGTATCACCATTATAAAGAGGATATCGCCCTGTTTGCAGAGATGGGCTTCAAGTGCTTCCGGCTGTCCATTGCATGGACGCGCATCCTGCCCAACGGCGATGACGCCCAGCCCAACGAGGCAGGACTGGCCTTCTACGACAGCATTTTTGACGAGTGCCATAAGTACGGCATCGAGCCGCTGGTCACCATCTGCCACTTTGACACTCCCATTGCCCTCATTAAAAAATACGGCGGCTGGAAAGACCGCCGCATGGTGGACGCCTACGTCCACTACTGCGAGGTGCTGTTCGACCGCTTCAAAGGCAAGGTGAAGTACTGGCTCACCTTTAATGAGATCAACATGCTGCTGCACCTGTCCTTTACCGGCGCAGGGCTGGTATTCTACCCCGGCGAGAATGTGGAGCAGGTCAAGTATCAGGCCGCCCATCACGAGCTGGTGGCCAGCGCAAAGGCGGTAAAGCTGGCGCACGAAAAAATGCCGGACGCCATGGTGGGCTGTATGCTGGCGGCAGGGCAGTTCTACCCCCGCACCTGCGCCCCGGAGGATGTGCGGGCGGCGCAGGAGGCAGACCGAGACAACTACTTCTTTACCGATGTACAGGTGCGCGGCGCTTACCCCGTGTGGGCTAAAAAGCGGATGGAGCGCGCCGGGGTGCAGCTGCACACACAACCCGAGGACGACCGCACGCTGCAGGAGGGCACGGTGGATTTTGTGTCCTTCAGCTACTATTCCAGCCGCTGCATCACGGTGGATAAGGAGCTGATGGCGGCAGAGAATGCGGAAGGCAACGCCGTGTCTGCATCGGTGAAGAACCCCTACCTGAAAGTCAGCGAGTGGGGCTGGGCCATCGACCCGGTGGGTCTGCGGGTGACCCTGAACACCATTTACGACCGGTACGAAAAGCCCATGTTCATCGTGGAAAACGGTCTGGGCGCGGTGGATACCGTAGAGCCTGACGGCTCCATCCACGACAGCTACCGCATCGACTATCTGCGGGCGCACATCGAAGAGATGGAAAAGGCCATCAACGAGGACGGTCTGCCCCTGATGGGTTACACCACATGGGGCCCCATCGACCTTGTAAGCGCCTCCACCGGCGAGATGAAAAAGCGGTACGGCTTTATCTATGTGGACAAGGACAACGATGGCAACGGCACCCTTGCCCGCAGCCGGAAGGACAGTTTTTACTGGTATAAAAAGGTCATCGCTTCAGACGGCGAGGACCTGACCTGAGCAAGCGTCCCGGCACTGTTTGCGGTATGGCAGCGCCGGGGCGTAAACGTGTGAGGACGAACCGATAACGGAGAAAATTTATGACACCACAGATCATTGCACACCGCGGTGCTTCCTATCTTGCACCGGAAAACACCCTGACAGCCTTTAAAAAAGCCATGGAGATTGGCGCGGACGGCGTAGAGATGGACGTACAGCAGACCATTGACGCCGGGCTTGTGATCCACCATGACTATATGATCGATCTGCACACGGATATTTCCGGCAAGATCTACGATATGACCATGGGCGATCTGAAAGAGCTGGATTTCGGCAGCTGGAAGGACGCCATCTTTCAGGACGAGAAGATTGCCACCCTGCAGGAAGCCATGGAGCTGTGCAAGCAGATGCCGGAATGCACCGTGCATCTGGAACTGAAATCCACCATGGACAACGACCCGGAGTTTGTGCCCCGGGTGCTGGAAGTGCTGCAGCAGACCGAGATGGTAGAACAGGTGATCCTTGTTTCTTTCAACCACGCGCTGCTGCGGCAGGCTAAGCAGCTGCTGCCCGAACTGCGGGTGGGTGCGCTGGTATACGGCGAGCTGGAAAGCATGCTGCTGCCGCCACCCATCATCTGGAAGGATCTGGGACTGACCAACGGCATGGACGACATGGAAGCCATGGACGCTGCCCTGCCGGAGAGCGCAGCCGACGAGGAAAACTGCAGCTGGATGACCCGCTGGATGAGTGATAAGGTAAGCATGCTGCGGGCAAGCTTTCCCGGCGAGAGCCTGAACGAGATCTACAAAAACCTGATGGCGCAGCGGGATCTGCCCGCCTATATCCGCAGTCTGGACTTCGTGCCGGAGTGGGTCAGCTGCGAGTACCACACCGCCTACAAAAACGCCGGTTTCATTGACAAACTGCACGAGATGGGCATCAAGGTGTCTTTGTGGACGGTGGATACGGAAGATTCCGTCCGCAGCCTGCTGCGCACCAGCGCCGATGCCTACATCACCAACCGCCCCGACCGTGTGCGGGAGTGGGTGGAGAAGGAGCAGGCGGCGACCGCCCCAACCGAAACTGCCACGGCAGAGTCTGCCCCCACTGCTGAAGCAGACGCCGGGACAGCCGCCGCAGAGTAAGCCAGCTTGGAATAAGCACAAATAACCCCAACAAAAAAGAGATAGGCTTTCCCGAAATGGATCGCCTATCTCTTTTTGCATTTGTTTTTATTCTGCTGCTTCGGTCAGCACAAAGGTCAGCTCTGCGGTGACGGCGCATTTGCCATCCACCCAAGCCGAGGCTTTGCCTACGCCCACAGCGCCGTGCTGCTGCACCAGCTCACAGTGGAGGGTGAGCACGTCCCCGGGGACGACCTGCTTACGGAAGCGGGCACTCTTGATGCCGCCGAACAGCGCCAGCTTGCCCTTGTTTTCCGGCAGGCTCAGCGCCGCCACAGCGCCGGTCTGTGCCAGTGCTTCCAGCAGCAGTACGCCGGGCATGACCGGCTGCGCCGGGAAATGGCCGTTGAAAAATTCCTCGTTGCGGGTGACGCACTTGCGGCCGATGGCCCACTGCCCCGGCTCGTAGTCCAGAACACGGTCCACGAGGGCAAAGGGGTAGCGGTGGGGCAGAATTTCTGCGATCTGCACACTGCTCAGGGTGTTGGCGTTTTCACGCACAGTACGGGGCTCTGCCATGGGTCAGCCCTCCCATCTGCGCAGGGCGATGCAGGCGTTGTGGCCGCCAAAGCCCAGACTGTTGCTCAGCGCATACTGCATAGCCTGCTGCCGCCCGGTGTTGGGCACATAGTCCAGATCACACTCCGGGTCGGGCTGGGCGTAGTGGATGGTGGGCGGTGCAAACTGATCCCGCAGTGCCAGCGCGGTAAACACGGCTTCAATGCCGCCCGCACCGCCCAGCAGATGGCCGGTCATGCTCTTGGTGCTGACCACGGTCATTTCCTTGGCGTGTGCGCCGAACACTGCGTGAATGGCAGCAGTCTCGCAGGCATCGTTCATGTGGGTGCCGGTGCCGTGAGCGTTGATGTGGTCCACCTGCTCCGGTGCAAGTCCGGCATCCGCTAAGGTCAGCTTCATGCAGTCGATGGCACCTGCGCCGCCGGGTGCGGGCGCGGTAAAGTGGTAGGCATCGCAGTTGGCACCGTAGCCCACCACCTCGGCATAGATGTGTGCGCCGCGCGCTCTTGCGTGCTCCAGCTCTTCCAGCACCAGCACACCGCTGCCCTCGCCCATGACAAAGCCGCCGCGGCGGGCATCAAAGGGCAGGCTGGCAGCGTCCGGGTCGGTGGCGGTGGAAAGTGCCTTCATGCTGGTAAAGCCGCCGATGCCCAAGGGGCTGATGCAGCTTTCCGCGCCGCCGCAGACCATTACCGGCTCGTAGCCGTCCCGGATGCGGTGGAAGGCGTCGCCTACGGCGTTGGTGCCACCGGCGCAGGCCGTGACCGGGCAGGTGCACATGCCCTTCAGACCAAAGCGGATAGCCACCTGTGCCGCTGCCATGTTGGCAATGGCCATGGGCACAAAGTAGGGGCTTACCTTCTCCATGCCCTTTTCCTCGCCGCGGGCGTGCTGCTCCTCGATCGTGGGCAGACCGCCGATGCCGCTGGACAGGATGACGCCGATGTCCTTGCCCTCGGCCTCGGTATCAAGGCCGCTGTCTGCAATGGCTTCGGCGGCAGCGCCCAGTGCCAGCAGGGTGAAGCGCGCCATCTTGCGGACTTCCTTTTTGTCCACCACGGTCGCGGGGTCAAAATCCTTTACCTCACCGGCCAGCTTGCACTTGAAGTCGGTGGTGTCGAACTGGGTGATGGGGCCGATGCCGCATTTACCGGCACGGGCTGCTGCCCAGCTGTCGGCCACATTGTTGCCCAGCGGGTTCACCGTGCCAAGGCCGGTGATCACAACTCTGCGTTTTTCCATAAGGGTTCTCCTTTACATTGCCATGCCGCCGTCCACACAGAGCACCTGCCCGGTGAGATAGCTGCTTTGTTCTGCGGCAAAAAACGCCACTGCCTGTGCCACATCCTCCGGCTGGCCTGCGCGGCCTGCGGGGATGCCCTGCGTCATGCCGGTGCGCACTGCCTCCGGCAGCACGGCAGTCATGTCGGTGTCGATAAAGCCGGGCGCTACCGCGTTCACGGTCACGTTCCGCGCGGCCAGTTCCCGGGCAAGGCTCTTGGTCAGGCCGATGAGCCCCGCCTTGCTGGCAGCGTAGTTGGTCTGCCCGGCGTTGCCGCGCAGCGCCACCACGCTGGAAAGGTTCACGATGCGGCCATAGCGCTGGCGCACCATGCGGCGGGCGGCCTCCTTGCAGCAGAGAAAGGCGCTTTTCAGGTTGGTGTCCAGCACCGCGTCAAAATCCTGCTCGGTCAGGCGCAAAATCAGGTTGTCCCGGGTGATGCCCGCGTTGTTCACCAGCACATCTACCCGTCCAAAAGCCTCGGTTGCGGCATCGAACAGCGCCTTGCAGCCCTCGGCGGTGGATACATCCGCCTGCACGGTCACCGCCTGCACGCCCTCGGCGCGGCAGAGCGCTGCCGTCTGCTCCGCAGGCTCTGCGCCGTGGCAGTAATTCACCACCACATTGCAGCCCTGCTTTGCCAGTGCCACGCACACTGCGCGGCCAATGCCCCGGCTGCCGCCGGTAACAATGGCGGCGCGTGTCAGCTTTTCTTCACTCATTCTGCATCCTTCCATGCGGTCAGCACCGCATCCAGCTGTTCCGGGGTCTCCACTGCGGTGCAGACCACCCCGGGCAGGGTCTTTTTCACAAAGCCGCTCAGAGCATTGCCGGGGCCGACTTCCAGAATGTGGTCCACACCCAGCTCGCCCAGACGGCGCAGGGTATCTTCCATGTAGACGCTGCTCTGCACCTGCTTTACCAGCAGCTGCGGGATGCTGTCGGTCTCGGCCTTTTCATGCCCCAGACAGTTGAACAGCACCGGCGTCTCCATGGTGCCGAAGTTTTCGCCCGCAAAGCGCTGTGCCAGCGCATCCCCTGCAGGAGCCATCAGCTTTGTGTGGAAAGGGCCGCTGACCTTCAGCGGGATACAGCGGCGGGCACCGGCTTCCTTTGCCAGCGCGGCAGCCTGCTCCACAGCGGCTTTTTCACCGCCGATGACCAGCTGCCCCGGGCAGTTGTAGTTGCAGATCTGCACACAGCCCGTCTCTGCTGCCTGTTCGCAGCAGGCAGACAGTTTTTCTCTGTCCAGTCCCAACACGGCGGTCATGCCGCAATCAAGACCTTTTGCGGCTTCGGCCATGGCCTTGCCCCGAAAGGCGGTCAGCTCGATGGCCTGCTTTGCGGTGAACACCCCGGCTGCCTGCAGCGCGGAGTATTCGCCCAGCGAAAGCCCCGCCAGATAGGCGGGCTTTACGCCCTTTTCGGCCAGCACAGCGGTCACGCCGCAGGCAAAGGCCACCATGCAGGGCTGAGTGTATTCGGTCTGATTCAAAACGCCGTCCGGGTCCTCAAAGCAGACGCGGTGCAGGTCAAAATCCAGCGCTGCGCTGTCAAAGGCCGCCCGGAAGGCGGGAGATGCTTCGTAAAATTCCTTGCCCATGCCGGGGTGCTGCGCACCCTGACCGGCGTAAAGTACGGCAAGCTTCATAAATTCTGCCTCCATTCGGTCACAAGTTCGTCCATCAGCTCGCGCACGGTGCGCATCCGGTCCAGCCTGCCAACGTTTTCGCCGCAGAAGAAGAGCCCTTCCTCCACGTTGCCCTTCACCGCCTCGATGAGGGCGTGGGTGATGCAGTAGGGCACGGCGGCGGGGTCGCAGGTCTTGAGACACCGGGCGCAGTGCTTGGGCGGGAAGCGCTTGCCCTCGGCCAGCGCCTGCACCAGCGGGGTGTTCAGCGCGCGGCCGGGCATTCCCACCGGGCTGTGGATGATGCGCACATCCTCCGGCTTTGCCGCCAGCAGCACGTCCTTGTAGGTCTGGGAGGCGTCGCACTCGTAGGTGGGGATAAAGCGGGTGGCAAGCTGCACGCCCGCAGCGCCAAGCTTTGTAAAGTGTGCCATGTCGGCACCGGTGTACACGCCCCCCGCCACGAATACCGGGATGGCGTGGCCGTATTGTTCCTCGTAGGGTTTTACCTCGGCCAGCACCCCGGGCAGGATCTCGTCCAAGGTCTGGCAGCGGTCTGCCAGCAGGTCCTCCTCGGCAAAGCCGAGATGTCCGCCCGCCTTGCAGCCCTCGATGACCACAAAATCGGCGGTGCGGTCAAAGCCCTTTGCCCAGCGGCGCAGGATGAGCTTTGCCGCCCGGGCGCTGGATACGATGGGCGCAATGGCCACCTCTTTGGTGCCCACGATGCCCGGCAGTTCCAGCGGCAGACCCGCACCGGAAACCACGGCATCCACCCCCGCCGCCACGGCGGTGCGGATAGCGTCGGCATAGTCCCGGGTGGCTACCATGGCGTTGATGGCCACCAGACCCATGCCCCCGGCAATGGCCTTGGCCTTTTGGATCTCTGCGGTCAGGGCGCGGTGGTTGGCTGCCGCCGGGTCACGGGCAAAATCCGGCTCGCGGTAGCCTGCATCGGCGGTGGAGATGCACCCCATGCCGCCGCAGGCTGCTACCGCACCGGCCAGCCCGCCCAGCGAGACGCCCACGCCCATGCCGCCCTGCAAAATGGGTACTTGCAGGGACTTGCCGCCAAGGGTCAGCATTCAGTGTTCAGCGCGGCGATGCGCTGCCTCCCGCCCTGCCACAGGTCGGCAAGGATGTCCGCCACGGGGCGTACCTCGTGCAGCATTCCGGCCACCTGACCGGCCATCAGGCTGCCGCTTACCGTGTCGCCCTCAAAGACGGCGCGGCGCAGGCTGCCCAGTGTGTATTTTTCCAGCTCCATCTTGTCCGCGCCCGCCTTTTCCTGACGAACATACTCGCGGCTCATGCGGTTTTTCAGCACACGCACCGGCGCACCCACAGTGCGCCCGGTAACGATGGTGTCACTGTCCCCGGCCTTGAGCAGCGCGGCCTTGTAGTTGGGGTGGATGGGGCACTCCTCGCTTGCCAGCAGGCAGGTACCCACCTGCACACCGCAGGCGCCCAGCGCCAGCGCAGCCGCCAGCTGACGGCCATCTGCAATGCCGCCCGCCGCGATGACCGGCACACTGACCGCATCCACTACCTGCGGCACCAGCGCCATGGTGGTCATCTCGCCCACATGGCCGCCGCTCTCGGTGCCCTCGGCAATGACGGCGTCAATGCCCAGCGGCTCCAGATGCCGTGCCAGCACGGCAGCAGCCACCACCGGGATCACCTTGATGCCGGCAGCTTTCCACATGGAAACGTACTTTCCCGGGTTGCCTGCGCCGGTGGTGACCACGGCGACCTTTTCCTCCACCACGATCTGGGCAAACTCATCTGCCTGCGGGTGCATGAGCATGATGTTCACACCAAAGGGCTTATCGGTCAGCTCCCGGCAGCGGCGGATGTTCTGGCGCAGGGTATCGGCATTCATGCCGCCCGCACCGATGATGCCCAGTGCACCGGCGTTGGAGCAGGCGGCGGCAAACTCGCCGGTGGCAATGTTGGCCATGCCGCCCTGAATGATGGGGTATTTCGTCCCCAGGATCTCGTTTAAAAGTTTCATGGTCTTTATCCTTTATACTCCACGATCATGCCGCCCCATGTCAGGCCGCCGCCAAAGCCGATGCAGGCAAGGGTCTGGCCGGGGTGCAGCCGGCCGCTCTCAGCCAGCTCGTTCAGCGCCACCGGAATGCTGGCAGCACTGGTGTTGCCGTGGCGATCCATGTTTTTGTAGAACTTTGCACCGTCGGCGTGCAGCGCCTTGACGCAGTGGTCGATGATGCGGCTGTTGGCCTGATGACAGACCACCCAGTCCAGATCGTCCAGCGTAAGGCCGGTCTCGTCCAGTACGTTGTGCAAGCATTTGGGCAGGGCATCCACCGCAAAGCGGAACACCGCCCTGCCGTCCATGCTGATGGGTGCCGAGCCTGCGCGGCTGGGGCCGCCGGCATGGATGGCGGCATCGCCCCGAGCCCCCAGCGTGATGGCAAAGGGCACGGAGGTGTCGGTCAGTTCAAACACCGCCGCACCGGCACCATCGCCGAACAGCACGCAGGTGGAGCGGTCGGCGGGGTCCATCAGGCGGGAGAGCGCCTCTGTGCCGATGACCAGCGCGTACTGCCCGCCCAGCGTAGCCAGCAGGCCGCGCGCCACCGCCGTGCCATACAAAAAGCCGGAGCAGGCGGCGTTCACGTCCAGTGCAGGGCGGTTTTCCGGCAGCGCCAGCGCCGCCTGCACCTGACAGGCCACACTTGGGGTGGCATCCGGCGCGGAAAGGGTGGCGCAGACGCAGCAGGCAATGTCTGCCGGAGCAAGGCCGCTGCGCTGCAGCGCCTGCTTTGCGGCGGCAATGGCCAGTGTGGCGGCGTTTTCGCCCTCGGTGCAGTAGTGCCGGGTGCGGATGCCGGTGCGGGTGGTGATCCACTCGTCGCTGGTATCCACGGTGCGGCTCAGCTCTTCGTTGGTGACCGTGCGGCCGGGCAAAGCCCCGCCGGTGGCGATCAGACGCAAACCCTTCATGCTTTCCTCATTTCTCCGATCTGACGGAATTTCTGGTAGCGCTGCTCGGCCAGCTGACGGCCGTTCATGCGGGCAAGGCTGCGCAGCTGACGCCGCAGTGCCTCGTCCAGATCCCCGAACAGTACCCCGTGGGCGCGCTGTGCGCCGCCCACCGGCTCCGGGATGATTTCCTCCACGATGCCGTCCTTGTACAGATCCTGCGCGGTCAGCTTCATGATCTCGCAGGCTTCGCCGCTGCGGGAGGAATCCTTCCACAGGATGCTGGCAAAGCCCTCGGGGCTCAGCACCGAGTAGACGGCATTTTCCAGCATCAGGATGCGGTTTGCCACACCCAGCGCCAGTGCGCCGCCGGAGGAGCCTTCACCGGTGACCACTGCGATCACCGGCACGGTCAGGCCGCTCATCTCCATCAGGTTGCGGGCAATGGCTTCGCCCTGTCCGCGCTCCTCGGCGTCCTTGCCGGGGTATGCGCCCGGGGTGTCGATGAAGGTAATGATGGGACGGTCAAACTTTTCCGCCTGCTTCATCAGGCGCAGCGCCTTGCGGTAGCCCTCCGGCCCGGGCATGCCAAAGTTGCAGCGCAGGTTTTCTTCCAGCGTGCCGCCCTTGCGGTGGCCGATGACTGTGACCGGCTGGCCGTGGAACAGCGCCACACCGCCCAGAATGGCGGCATCCTCCTTGCACTGACGGTCGCCGCACTGCTCAAAGAAGTCGGTGAACAGTGCATCCACGATCTCGTCGATGTGGGGGCGCTCCGGGTGACGGGCCAGAAAGACCCTGTCCTCTGCGGTCAGTGCCCCGCAGCCGGACAGCAAAGCGTCCTCCTGTGCAGAAAGCTCTGCCAGCTCGGCAGCGTGGTTGGTGATATCGGTCATGTTCTCGTCCGCCGGGTCGCCGCGCAGGGCGGCGATCTTTTCATCCAGCGGTACGAGCTGTTGTAAGATGTCCTTGATCATAAGGCGCTCCCTCCCTCAGGCGTGCAGACGCAGCAACTGCGCCAGTGTTTCGCGCATTTCGGTACGGGGCACTACCTTGTCCACAAAGCCGTGCTCGTACTGGAACTCGCTGCGCTGGAAGCCTGCGGGCAGCTTTTCGCCGATGGTCTGTTCAATGACCCGGGGGCCCGCAAAACCGATCAGCGCCCCGGGCTCTGCCAGCATAATATCGCCAAGGCTGGCAAAGCTTGCGGTCACGCCGCCGGTGGTGGGGTGGGTCAGCACGCTGATGTACAGCCCGCCCCGGGCAGAGAACCGCTCAATGGCGGCAGAGGTCTTTGCCATCTGCATCAGGCTGAAGATGCCCTCCTGCATCCGGGCGCCGCCGCTGGCCGAGAAGATGATCAGCGGCAGGTGCTTTGCGGTGGCGTGCTCCACGGCGCGGGTGATCTTTTCACCCACAGTGGTGCTCATGCTGCCCATAAAGAACCGGCTGTCCAGCACCGCAGCCACCACCGGGGTGCCCTCGATGCGCCCCGTGGCGGTGATGACGGCTTCCTTCAGGCCGGTCTTGCCGGTCTGTGCTTCCAGCTTTTCCGGGTAGCCGGGAAACTGCAGCACATCCTGCGGGGCAAGGTCGGCGTCCAGCTCCCGGAAGCTGCCCTTGTCAAGGACGAGGCTCAGGCGGTAGTACCCGCCGATGGGCAGGTGCACTCCGCAGTTGGGGCAGACGTACTGCGCCTTGTTCCAGATCTGGCGGGTGGCGCGGCGTCCGCACTTTTTGCATTCCACGAACTGCGGGTCGTTCCACACGGCACCCGCATCCCGCCGGGCTTTCAGCTGGAAGGTGCGCTCCCGCATACTGCCCGGCAGCAGGTCTTTGATACTGTTCATCGCGTTTCGCCTCGGTCAGCCTCAGACATGGGCATTGATGTAGTTGAAGATATCGCCCACGGTCTTGAGGTTTGCCAGCTCCTCATCGGGGATGGACACGCCGCAGGCCTCCTCCAGTGCCATGTTCAGCTCCACAGCGTCCAAGCTGTCGGCCTCCAGATCCTCGGTCAGGCTGGCCTCCATGGTCACCTTGTCCTCATCGCAGCTCAGGGTATCGACAACGATCTTCTTCATTTCCTCGAAAGTCATGGTAGTGTTCTCCTTTATGTTCACTGTTTGTGTTTAATTATTTACCTAAAATTTATGAGGTATCGAACACGACCATTATAATCAAACCGTTGGATAAGTCAATGGTTTTAGTTAAAGATTTTTATCTTTTACATTTTTGACACAGTTTGCTTCCTTTTTATATAGGGGCACCCGCAGGGCGCAAAAAGGCCGCTGCACAGTACTTTGTGCAGCGGCCTTTCCCGCAATAATAATAATATTTTCTTATTCCAGCCCGATCTGCTGTGCGTATTCCTCCAGCAGCTCCCGCTCAAGGAAGGGGGTCTTAACGCCCTCGCGGTCGCGGTAGGTCTCGTGCCCCTTGCCGATGACGGCGATCAGATCGCCCTCCTGTGCATGATCCACCGCGTAGTGCAGCGCATCCAGACGGTCGGGGATCTCCACGAACTTTGCGTCCGGGTTGCCCTTGTTCATGCCCACGCGGATATCAGCAAGGATGTCCTCCACCTTTTCAAAGCGGTTGTTGTCCTCGGTGAGGATGGAGAAATCGGCCATCTTGGCGCAGATCTCGCCCATGCCGTAGCGGCGCAGCTTGGAGCGGTTGCCGCCGCAGCCGAACACCACCACCAGACGGTGGGGCTTGTAGGCCCGCAGAGTGGTGAGCAGGCTTTCGGTGGACACCTCGTTGTGGGCGTAGTCCAGCAGGATGGTGAACTTTTTGCTGATGGGCACCAGCTCCACACGGCCCTTCACCACGCACTTGCCCAGACCGTCGTGGATGGCGGCATCCGGCAGACCCAGCACCTTGCCCACGGCCAGCGCTGCCAGCGCGTTGTACACGCTGAACTCGCCGGGCATATTCACCTTGACGTCCATCTCGTCCTTGCCGGTAACATGGAAGGCAACGCCCAGAAAATCGTGGGTGCGCAGCAGTTTGTAGCCGGTCTCGCGGTAGTCGGCCTTTTCATCGCGGCCATAGGTGACCAGCTTGCAGGTGTGGCCCTCCAGCAGGGCGGCGGTGTTCTCGTCGTCGATATTCACCACGCCCACGTCACAGCGCTTAAACAGCTGTCCCTTCCAGCTGCGGTACTCCTCAAAGGTCTTGTGCTCACCGGGGCCGATGTGATCCGGCGAAAGGTTGGTGAACACGCCCACATCGTAGTGCACGCCCGCCACGCGATCCATCATCAGGCCCTGACTGGACACCTCCATCAGCGCGGTGTCGCAGCCGGCATCCAGAAACTCCCGGAAGGTCTTTTGCAGCTCGTAGCTTTCCGGGGTGGTGTTGGCGGTGTCCTTGTGGCGTCCCATATAGTAGATGCCGTTGGTGCCGATCATGCCCACCTTGCGGCCTGCGGCTTCCAGCACGCTTTTGATCATGTGGGTGGTGGTGGTCTTGCCCTTGGTGCCGGTGACGCCGATCATGGTCATCTGGCGGGCAGGGTTGCCGAAGAGGTTGGCGCTCATCAACGCCATGGCATAGCGGCTGCTCTCCACCTTGACCACGGTCACCCCGGGCATGGCGGAAAGGTCGATGTCGTGCTGGATGACCAGCGCGCTGACCCCCTTGGCGGCGCAGTCGGCGGCAAACGTGTGGCTGTCCCGCTGGGTGCCCACGATGCACACGAACAAAAGCCCCGGGGCAGCCTTGCGGCTGTCGTAGATGATATCTGCGATCTCAGTATCCAGACTGCCCTGCACAAGGGTAAAGGGCACGCCTTCCATCAGTTGTTCCAGCTTCATACAGTCTCCTCCAAAAAGCTTCTTTACATGGGGTTTTCTTCTTCGTTGGCCGTCATGCGGTCAGGGTGGGTCAGGGGCAGCTGCTCGGTGTCCGCGTCAGCTGCCGGTTCGGTGGTGTCGGCAGCATCCGCGCTGTCCGTGCTGTCTGTGCTGTCAGCAGTGTCCTCTGCCGGGGCGGGTTCCTCGGCCTTGGGCGGCACCACATAGCCGGAGGGCAGGGTGGGCTCGCCCTGTGCAAAATAGATCTTGCGTGTGCTGCTGGCGCTGGTATGGCTGAAATCCAGCCGCCCGGTGTCGGTAGGGCCGCAGCCCTTGCCGTCGGCGTTGGTCAGTACATAGCGGGCGCGGTCCAGCTTATAATCCAGATCGTTCAGCGTACCCAGCAGCACGCTGATGCGATCCTGATACAAAAATGCGAGCTGCTCGGTGTCTGCCACTTCCAGCCGTGTCACGTCCTGCGACAGACCGTATTCCTCCAGCTTGCTGCGCAGGGTGCGCAGCGCTTCCATACGGTCGGTTTCGGTGCTCACCGCGCTTTCGCTTTCGGCGGTTTCCGACCCGGAGGCGCTTGCCGCGTCCGCATCGTCCACGAACCAGAAGCCCTGTCCCGGAGTGGTGTCCTGCAGCTTGCCGCCGTACAGGGTGCAAAGCCCCTCGGGCTGGGTGCTTTCCTCGGACAGGATCTTCCACTTGTCCGAGATCACAAGCCATTTATTGCCGTTTTGCACCGCGTAGGCGGGCACGGCCTCGGTCACCTGCACCACCACGGTGTTGGGGTAGTCCCGGATCACCTTGATGGAGCCCAGCAGTGGGAAATTCTGCTCCAGCACAGCGGCCTTTTCGCCGGGTTCAAAGCTGAAGATGTTCTCTTCCAGCTGCACGCCCATCCGCTGCAAAATGCTGTCTGCGGAGTAGCCCGCGATCTCGGTCACCTGCTTGCCGTCCGGGGTTTGCACCTGAATGGAATTGATGCGGAACAGCATGGTCATGGTCAGGTAGATGCCTGCGCCAATGACGCACAGCAGCATGGCAAAGGCGGTCAGGCGGCGCAGCATCCGGCGGCGGCGCAATGTGGCACGGGTCACCTTGCGCTTTTTGCGCATTTCCCGCCGGGCAGGGCTTTGCTGCGGGGCGCCCTGCGCCGGGCGCAGGCGCTGGTTCTGGCCGCCTGCCGGGTGCTTCCGGTTCGGATGGTTTTGCGCGTTCTGGTTTTTCCGGCTGTTCTGCCCGCTGCGGGCATTATTTGCCGTGCGGCGCTGCTTGCCGCCGGACTTCGCGTTTTTGGGTCTGCTGCCCGTCGGGCGATTACCGGTGGGGTACTGGGTGGTATTGCTTCCCTGCCCCTGCGCCGGGCGGCGGGTCTGGGACTGGGTGGGGAACTGGATGCTGTTATCTGCCCGGGAGGAGCGCACGCCGCCGTTGGCGCTGCGGGAGGGCGGGCGGCTGAGCGGCTCGCCGTTGTAGCCGTAGCGGCTGCTGCCGGTGCTCCGGGGCGTATGATCCTGCGAAGGCGCAGAGGTGCGCGCTACATCCCGGTTCAGATCATAGGGTCTCGTGTTCCGGGGTCTGCCGTTGCGGTCACGGTTCTGCTGCATCATTCGCACCTTCCTTCTTGTTTATTCCACGTCTGCATCACAGGGTCTTGACCAGCTTGAGCAGCGCCGCAGTGATGCGGTCCAGACTGTCGTCCACCGACAGGCTGCGGGCGTTTTTGCCCATTTCGGCCAGCTTGCCGGGCTGTGCCAGCATAGTAGAAACAGTCTGCACCAGCTTTTCGCCGGTCAGGTCTTTTTCTTCAATGACCACAGCCGCCCCGGCCTTTTGCAGCTCCATGGCGTTGTAGTACTGGTGGTTCTCCGCCACATTGGGGCTGGGGATCAGTACAGCGGCGCGTCCCACGGCTTCCAGTTCGGCCAGCGTCAGCGCACCGGCGCGGCTGATGACGAGGTCTGCCGCTGCCAGCAGCTCCGGCATATTGTTGATGTATTCCTTTACCACAAGGCTGTCGCCGGGGGCAAAATCCTTCTGCTTCTGCAGCTGCTCAAACAGCTGCACACCATACTGCCCGGTGGCGTGCAGATGCAGCACCGGCTTGTGCTCGTGCTGCTCCCATGCGCACAGGTCTGCCACCACCTCGTTGACCCGGCGTGCGCCCAAGCTGCCGCCGAAGGACAGGATGACGGTGCGGTCGCCCGCACCCAGCTGTGCACGGATGGCCTCGCGATTCGCGGCCTGTACAAACACCTCCGGCCGCACGGGATTGCCCACCACAAGGGTCTTGTCCGGTGCACCCAGCTTTTCCACAGCGGCGGGCACAGCGGCAAACACGATATCCACATCCGGGGCCAGCAGCTTGTTGGTCACACCGGGAAAAGCGTTCTGCTCATGCAAGGCGGTGTGAATGCCCATTTTGGCGGCGCAGCGCACCACCGGGCCGGACACATAGCCGCCGCAGCCGATGACAAGATCCGGCTTTACCTCTTTCATCATGGCCTTGGCCTTGGGGCCGGAGAGGGCCAGATTCCACAGGGTAATGATATTGCGCTTGATGTTGTGCAGGCTGAGCTTGCGCTGGAAGCCGGTGATCTCGATGTGGTGGAAGGGGTAGCCCGCCTGTGTGACCAGACGGTACTCCATGCCCTCCTTACGGCCTGCAAAGTGGATCTCGGCGGTAGGGTCAGCCTTTTTCAAAGCACCGGCAATGGCCAGTGCAGGGTTGATATGTCCGGCGGTGCCGCCGGCTGCAATGAGAACGCGCATGGTGATTCCTCCTTATAAACGCCCGGTCTGCGGCCGGGCGGGCTTGCGGTTTGTTTTACTGTTCTGTGCGGGCTGCGCGGGCAGAAGCCAAGTCAATGGTCTTGCGGGCAAGTTCTGCTTCCCGCTCAGCGCGGGCGGCTTCCCGCTGGGCACGCATCTGCTCCCGCTGCTGCGCCACCCGCTCGCCGTTGCGGCCTATGTTCACCATTACGCCCATCTCTGCCAGCAGCAAGATCAGGCTTGTGCCGCCGGAGGAGAAGAAGGGCAGGCTGATGCCGGTGTTGGGCAGGGTGTTGGTGACCACGGCGATGTTGCAGAACACCTGCCACGCGATCTGTGCCATGATGCCGATGCCCACCATGGTGCAGTACAGGTTCTCCGCCTTATAGGCGATGAGCAGACCCTGCACGATGAACAGCACGAACAGCACGATAATGAGCACTGCGCCGATGAAGCCCAGTTCCTCGCACACCACGCTGAAGATGAAGTCGTTGGTGCTTTCCGGCAGCCAGAGCTGCTTTTCCACGCTGTTGCCCAGCCCCAGCCCTTTCAGCCCGCCGGAGCCGATGGCGTAAAGGCTCTGCACGGTCTGGTCGGTCATCTTGCTCAGATCCTGCGTCCAGCCGTCCAGACGCTTTTGCAGGTAGGGGATGGAGTCCACATGGGAGAGCAGGGTCTCCAGCAGTGCGCCCGCCGTGATGGCACCCGCCCATGTCAGCACACCGCCGCTGCCGGACAGCAGCAGGATGGTGCCCACCACCGCCACCGTCAGCACGATGCCGGACATGTGCGGCTCCATCGCCAGCAGGATGACCACCGGTATAAGGGGCAGCACCGGCACCACCAGCTGCTTCCACACCCGCACCCGCAGCCACTCCCCGGGGGTAAGCAGGATGCGGCGCTCCGGGTCCAGCCGCTCCACCTGCGGCGCTCTGGCCGCAAGATGGGAGCTGAACAGGATCATTTCAAACTTTGCCACCTCGGAGGATTGCAGCGTAAGCCCGCCGAAGCGGATCCAGCGGCGGCAGCCGTTCAGGGGTGCCATGGTCAGGGTGACGGCCAGCATGGCCAGCACGATGATGTAGCCCGGCACCACCATCTTGCGCAAAAAGCGGTGATCCATATAACTCATCAGGAACATACAGGCCAGCCCCAGCATCATGCACAGCGCCTGCTGCTTGATATAGTGGAAGCTGTCGCCCATGCGCAGGTAACCGGTGGTGTAGCTGGCGCTGAACAGCATCACCAGCCCAAAGATCATAATAACGGCCAGCGTAGCCAGCCAGTCGATCAGCAGCCGGGACCACGGGCCCGGGTCTCGCTGGAACACCGACACCGGCGCTCTGTGTTTTTTGCGGATAGTCGCCATCTGCGCTCCCTTCCCTCTCTGTGCCCGGTCAGCACCAGCGCAGCAGCGCCAGCGCCAGCACATAGCCGACAGCGCTCAGCGCAAAGCTGCACAGGAACACCGTCTCCGGGCTCATTTTATGCTTTTTTACCCAGCAGCGCAAGGGCTTGCCGGTGCGCTTTGCACACAGCAGCTGCGCCGCCAAAAGACCGCCCGCCGCCCAGAAGGGCAGCGCCAGCGGCACGGTCAGGCTGGTCATGTCCAGACTGAGCGGGATGCAGCCGATGGCACCCGCTGCCAACAGACTGCCGCAGCAGCCCGCCCCCAGCCTTGCCGGAGGGAACGCCCACAGCCCCAGTGCCACCAGTGCCCCGGCCAGCGCTCCGGGCAGCACCGCCAGCCCGGAAACGCCCAGACCGGCCTCTACCATCATCAGCGCCAGCATGGCCACAAAGGCTGCACCGCACACCGCGCCCTCGTCCCGCTCGGCGATGCGGGCGCACTCGGCCAGTGCCACCATGAGCACCGCCCACAAAAAGGGCACGGCGCTGCCCAGCAGCACATACCCCGCCCCGGGCACGCCCAGCCCCCGGGGCAGACAGCCCGCTGCCCGCAGCAGCAAAAGGACAAAGGCCGCGGCCAGTGCTTCCAGCAAAAGCCGCACCTCCCGCCGCAGCCCCAGCGCCGCCGGGCTGCGCATCCGGGCAAGATCTTCTGCAAGACCCACTGCCCCAAAGGCAAGGCTCCCAGCCAGCGCCGTGAGCAGCCGCGTCATCAACCGGCCTTCGCTGCCCAACAGCTCCGGCTGGCCTACGCAGGCGGCAAGCCAGCCCACGCCCACTGCAGCCACCGTGCCCGCCGCAGCACACAGCCCACCCCACAGCGGGGCGCGCAGGGGTGCAGGCCGGGGCTTCTCAGACTGTACCGGCTGCTGTTGTTGTTCGCGGCGTTCCAGCACCCGCCGCAGCGGCACAAACAGGCTGCACAGGGCTGCCGTAAGGGCAAAGCCCAGCACCACCGCCGCTGCCAAGGCGAAACGCTCCATAACTCAGACACTCCATTTCGCCAAGCAGTTATAATTCCGCTTCTTTATGCTCTTCGTAGAAGATATCCAGCACTTTTTCCAATGCCATACCGTGGCTGGCCTTTACCAGAATGGCATCACCGGGCTGCACCCGGCTCAGCAGGGCATCGGCAGCCTCGCGGTAGCTGTCCGCGTGCAGGGTCTCTACCCCCTTTGCCGCAGCCACTACGGCGGTGCGCTTGGCCTGCTCGCCGTAGGTGATCAGGCAGTACAGCCCGCTCTCGGCGGCAAGGCGTCCCAGCTCCTCGTGTGCTTCGCGGCTCAGCTCGCCCAGCTCCAGCATATCGCCCAGCAGGGCAAAGCGGCGCTTGCAGGGGAAATCTTTAAACATCGCCAGCGCAGCCTTCATGCTGTCCGGGTTTGCGTTGTAGCAGTCCTCGATGACGGTCACGCCCTCGCTGTCCACCACCTTCTGGCGGCGTCCGGTCTGCTCAAAGTTGGAAAGCCCATGGATGACCCTCTTGGCGTCGCACCCCAGACGGGTGGCGGCGCAGTAGGCAGCCAGAGCGTTTGCCACATTATGGCGTCCCATGGCGGGGATGTTCACCACAAAGGTGCCGTGCTCCTGATCTTCCAGCACAAAACTCATGCCGTCGGTCTCCTGCCGGATGGACAGGGCGCAGACGTCCGCGTTTTCATCGCTCAGGCTGAACCACACCGGGCGCACATGGGCGGGGAGCACTGCCTTGCGCAGGAAGGGGTCGTCGTAGTTCAGCACCAGCGGTGCGCCCTCCGGCAGGCCGTTGCAGATCTCCAGCTTTGCCTTGCAGATATTCTCCTGACTGCCCAGATTGCCGATATGGGACACGCCGATGCAGGTGATGATGCCCACATCCGGGCGTGCTGCCCGCGCCAGACGGTCGATCTCGCCGGCGTGGCTCATGCCCATCTCGATGACTGCGTACTCGGTGCTGCTTTCCAGCCGCATCAGGGTGCGGGGCATTCCCAGTTCATTGTTTTGGTTGCCCTCGGTCTTGATGGTCTCGCCAAAACCGCTCAGGGCAGCGTAGGTCATCTGCTTGGTGGTGGTCTTGCCTACGCTGCCGGTCACACCCACCATTTTGGGGTGGTACTGGCTGCGGTAGTTTGCGCCCATCACCATCATGGCGTGGTAGCTGTCCGGGCAAAGGATGGCCTTTTCCTCCGGCACACCGGGCACGGGGTGGTTGACCACCACATACTCCGCGCCCTGCTCCAGCGCACGGGCGGCGAAATCATGGCCGTCGAACCGCTCGCCGGGGAAGGCCACAAAAATGCAGCCGGGTTTTACCTCGCGGCTGTCGGTGGTGACCAGTGCCACCTCCGGGTCACTGGTCAGTTTTCCGGCAGGCACCAGCCCTGCCAGAAGCTTGCTTGCATGGATCTTTTCCATTGTTCTGTCCCCTCTCGTTCTATTGAATGCTGCACCCTCATCCGTCACTGCCTTGCGGCAGTGCTTTATGCTGAAAGCCTTGGTCGAGGATGCCGAAAAAGCTGTTTTACCCACAGGTCAGGGTGATGATGGTGCCGCGCTGCACGCTGGAGCCGGGCTCGGCGCTTTGCGCCTGCACCGTACCGCTGCCTTCCACCACGCAGTTCAGCCCGGCGGCGCTCAGCATCTGGCGGGCAAAGTCCGGGCTCTTGCCTGTCACATCCGGCACCTCGGTGTGGCTGCCCTCGTAGGTATCGGTATACAGGTAGATGGTGGTGCCGTAGGGCACCTTGCTCCCCGCGTGTGGGTACTGGTAGGTGACCGGGGCAGCAGACTGGCTGCTCTGACTCTCCTGCAGCTGATGCTTCAGGCCCTGAATGTTCAGGCTTACCTGCGCGTTGCTCCACTCGGTGCCCACAAGGTTCGGCACGGTAACGATGGTGCCGCTGCGGTCCTCGCCGTCGGTGGCGATGCCCAGATAGGGAGCCACCTCACTGATGATATTGCCTGCCACAGGGGCTGCAAGGATGGAGGAGTAGTCCGTCCGGGCGTTGTTGGGGTCGTCCAGCATGACGTAGACCAGAATTTCCGGGTCGTTGGCGGGCAGCACTGCCACAAAGGAGGCCACCTTTTTATAGTCGCCGTCGGCGCGGCGGTGCATATTCAGCTGCTCGGAGGTGCCGGACTTGCCGCCGATGCGGTAGCCGGACACATAGGCGTTTTTGCCGCCGCCGGTACCGTTGCCTACCTCGTACTCCATCATCTCCCGGATGACCTCGCTGGCGCTCTGACTGATGACCTGACGGCGCACGTTTGCGCCGATCTCCTGAATGACATTGCCGTTGGCATCGGTGATCTTATCCACCACATGGGGGGTGACCAGATACCCGCCGTTGACAGTGGCTGCAATGGCGGTGCACATCTGCAGCGGGGTGATGGCCATGGCCTGACCGAAGGAGGAGGACGCCAGCTGCACCTCGCCCAGCTGGTCGGCGCGGTAGTACTGCATAAAATTGGTCTCGCTGGGCAGGTCCACCCCGGTGCGGGCGGTAAAGCCGAAGGCATCGAAGTAGTTATAGAACTGCTGCGAGCCGACACGCTGTCCCAGCTGGATGTAGTAGATGTTGCAGCTCTTGCGCAGTGCCTCGGCCATATTGAGCAGACCGTGCGCCTTGCGTCCTGCGCAGTGGTAGGTCTCCTTGGCTACGCCGTAAGCGCCGGAGCAGGTAAAGGTGGTGTTCATGGTCGCCACGCCGGAGTCGATGCCCATGGCAGAGGTGATGACCTTGAACACAGAGCCGGGGTAGTACAGCTCGGTGATGGTCTTGTTTTTCCACAGGATATCCCGGTAGTAGCCGGAATAGTCCGCTTCCTCGTCCAGAATTTTGTTGCCCTGTTCATCGGTGATGTAGTTGCCGTCGGCGTCCTTTTTATAGACGCCGTAAAGCTCCGGCTCTGCGTGCACCAGCTCGTTGAGGTAGGCCTCGTTGGCGGTGTAGTTCAGCGGGTCGTTGGGGTCAAAGTCCGGCTTGGAAGCCATGGCAAGGATGGCACCGGTCTTAACGTTCATTACAATGGCGCAGCCGCGGTTTTCCACCGTATTGGCTGCAATAGCTTCGTTCAGGTACCGCTCCGCGATCTCCTGCACGTTCACGTCCAGCGACAGCACCAGATTGGAGCCGTCCTTGGCGGCAAAGGTGGTGGCGTTGGCGTCTGCAATGGCGTTGCCCACCGCGTTGCGCTGGGTGATAGTGCGGCCATCCACACCGGCCAAGGTGGACTGGTAGGATTTTTCCAGTCCGTAGGTGCCGACGCCATCCGCATCCGTAAAGCCCAGCACCGCTGCGGCAAAGGCACCGTAGGGGTAGTTGCGCTGGAAGCTCTTTTCCGAGGACACCGAGATGCGCCCCTTGCGGGAGGTGTCGGTAGCCTTTTTGTGCGCCTTGTTGAAGCTGGTGACGTACTTTTCAATGGAAAGCTTCACCGCGTTGTTCACCTTGGTGGCAAGGGTGACGTAGGCAGAATCCAGCCGGGAAAGTGCATCGTAGACGGTCTGGTACTGCTGCTGGTACTCTGCCGAGGAGGTGTCCACGCTGTCCATGCTTTCGCCGTCCCCGGAGAGCAGACGCAACGTCAGCTCCCGGCTCACCTCGGCACACATGGCGGGATCCAGCGTTTTGGTCACGGTGTCGTCATCATTGGTCTTGCTGGTATAAAGGATGCTGCTGTAACTGGGGTCTGCCCAGATGGTCCACACCACGCTGGTGGAGGCAAGGGTGATGCCGGAAGCATCATAGATCTCGCCCCGGGTGGCCTTGATGGTGGTATCCAGCAGCTGCTGCTGGGCGGCGTACTGGCGGTACTCGGCTCCGTGGATGATCTGGATATTATACAGGCTGCGGATGACGATGGCTGCTGCCACCACCACCGCAAGGATGCCCAGACGGCTGCAAATCCGCCGCACCCGGCTGTCCAGCCGATCCCGTCCGGTGGCCGGACGCAGGCGGTAGCCCCTGCTTTTTTTGTTACGGAAAGGTTCTTGCATTGGTTCTCTCCTGCGGGGCGTGCACTGCATTCCGCACGCCCTGCGCTGTTATATTTGTTCAGACTGTGGTGTCCATAAACCGAAAAAAGCGTGCGCTGCCGCACGCTTTTTCCGTTTATCTCACGGTGCCCAGAATGTTCACCGCACCGGTGTACAAAAAGTCGGTCCATTGCCGCACGGTGGATTCCCGGCGCACCAGTGCGCCGCTCTCCCCCAAGCGGATGTAGGTGATCTGGCTGGGGTCTACTTTCATCAGACCCAGCCGCCCTGCGGTCTCCTCCACGCTGGCAATGTTGGTCTTGCTGTTCAGAGTGCTGTTGTAGTAGGTATACTGGCTCTGCTCGCTGACCAGCTGCGCCTTAGTGGATTGGATCTGGTCGTTCAGCTCCACCAGCTGTGCCTCGCTCCACAGCAGGCTGATGGCAAAGCCCACCAGCAGTGCTGCTGCCACCAGATTCATGGCGTTATGTACGGCGGCCTGCAGCGGATTCAACCGCCGCTTGCCGCCCTTTGCTACCCGCAGGTTTGCTTTGCGCTGCGGCTGCGGTGCCCTGCGGCGGCGCACCGCGTTACGATCGTATGCTGGCTGACCCATGATTCCTCTCCTCCTCACGATGCCGGTGCTTCCGGCATCTCAGCATTTTTCCAGTACACGCAGGTGGGCAGAACGGCTGCGCCGGTTCTCCTCTAACTCCTGCGTATTAGCTTCAATGGGTTTGCGGGTGATAAGCTTTGCCTTTGCCTTGCCGCCGCATACACACACCGGAAACTCCGGCGGGCAGGTACAGGCTGTGGACCAGCGGCGGAATTTGTTCTTGACCAGCCGGTCCTCCAGAGAGTGGAAGGTGATCACGCACAACCGGCCGCCCGGTGCAAGGTGATCAAAAATGGTATCCAAGCCCTCTTCCAGCGCGTCCAGTTCGTGGTTCACTGCAATACGCAGCGCCTGAAAGGTGCGGCGGGAGGGGTTCTTGTTTTTGCGGCGCTCTGCCGGGGGCATGGCGCTTGCTACGATATCTGCCAGCTGCAGGGTGGTCAGGATGGGAGCAGTTTCCCGCGCCTCCACGATCTTTCCCGCGATCTGCCACGCATAGGGCTCCTCGCCGTAATCCCGCAGGATGCGGGCAAGCTCCTCGCGGCTTTCGGTGTTCACAAGGTCTGCGGCGGTCTCGCCCTGCTGGCTCATGCGCATATCCAGCGGTGCGTCCGCCCGGTAGGAAAAGCCCCGGGCGGCATCGTCCAGCTGGTGGCTGGAAACGCCAAGATCCAGCAGTGCACCGTTGATCTTTTCAATGCCCAGCTGCTCCAGCGCCTGTCCCGCATAGCGGAAATTGATCTGCACCACGGTGGCAGGCAGACCAGCCAGACGGGAGCGCGCGGTCTGCACCGCATCTGGATCCTGATCCAGCGAGATGAGTCTGCCGCCCTTTGCGGCATCCAGCCGCAAAGCGATCTGGCGGGAATGTCCCGCGCCGCCAGCGGTGCCGTCCAGATAGGTGCCCGCCGGGTCGATGGCAAGCCCTGTCAGGCACTCGTTCAGCAAAACGGGGATATGCTCAAACGAGGCCGGGTCAAAGGGCTGCTGTTCTTCAAAGGCCATTGGCACGGCCTCCTTTCTCGGTTTTAGTTTTTTGCATCAGAGGTGCAGCTTGCGCAGCCGCTCGGCGCGCTGGTCGTTGGTCACGGCAGCGCGGCGGGCGTTCCAGACCTCGGTGGCCCAGATTTCGGCGTGGTTGCGGTTGCCGATGATGGTCACGTCCTTTTCCAGCCCGGCGTAGGCGCGCAGCTCGGCGGGCAGCAGGATGCGTCCCTGCTTGTCCGGCGCTACCTCGCAGGCGGTGCTGAACAGATCGCCGGAGATGGCCCAGCTGTCCATCAGCTCATCGCTTTCCAGCTTGTCCGCCAGCCGCTCCACTTCCTCCATGGGCAGTGCGAACAGGCAGTTGTCCACCCATTCCAGCACCACAAAGCTCTCGCCCATGGCATCGCGGAATTTTGCGGGGAAGTTCAGCCGCCCCTTGGCGTCGATGGTGTAATCATAACGGCCAAAAAACACGCGCTGCTCCCCCTTTCAGGGGCGTTTGCAGGGCGTGTGCCCTACTTTTACCCACTTTGCCCCACCGATACATGTTTATTGTAGCAAATCAGACCCGTGAATGCAAGGGTTTTCGGGCGGCTTTTGGCCGCAAAAATCCACAAAAAAAGTCCCTGTGAGCCGTCATTTTTGCTCACAGAGACTGCATTTTCCGCAATGTGTGGAATTTGTGTGGAAAGTTGACCGTTATCAGCCGTTTTTCTTGGCGTTCTGGCGCAGGCTGTTACGGATGTTTTTGACCTGTGCGGCGTTTTCCACCATGGTATCCTCGGTGGTGCGCAGCATATTCTCGCAGTAGTCGGTCACGGTCTGGCGCAGGGTGCGTGCCTCGGTCTGGGCTGCGGAGGTGATCTCAGAAGCGCGCTGCTGGGCGGCCTTTACGATCTCGGCATCGCTGACCAGAATGCGGGCGCGCTCCTCGGCCTTTTTCACAATGGCCTGTGCCTGTGCGTTGGCGCTGTCCACGATCTGTGCCCGGTCGTTCACGATCTGCTGCGCCTGCCGCAGCTCGCCGGGCAAAGCCGCCCGCACCTCGTCCAGATAATCCCGGATCTGCTCCACGTTCACGATGCGCTTGCCGCCGGAAAGGGGCACATTTGCGCTCTCCTCCAGTGCATCCTCAATGGTATCCAAAAGCTCGTTCACGTTCATAAGGCTTCTCCCTCCTGCTCAGCGGCGGGCTGCATGGGCTTTGTGTACTTCCACAGCAGCACCTTGCCGTATTTATACTGTTTTTGCAGGGTCAGACTGCCCGCCTGCGCGGGCAGCACAATGCCTGTTTCGCTCTCGCACAGCACGATGCCGCCCGGAGCAACGCACTTTTCCACGGCGGGCAGGATCTTTTCCAGCGTGCCGCCACGGAAGGGCGGGTCCAGCAGCACCAGATCGAACTGCTCCCGGCAGGCCGACAAAAACCGCGCAGCCTCGCCGATATTCACCCGGCTGCGGTCGAACACGCCGCAGGCCTTGCAGTTGCGCATCACGATGCTTACAGCCTCCCGGTTCTCATCCAGAAAGACGCACCGGGCCGCACCCCGGCTAAGCGCCTCGATGCCCAGCTGGCCGCTGCCGGCATACAGATCCAGCACCCGTGCCCCGGGCAGGTCGAACTGTACGATGCTGAACATCGCCTCCTTCACCTGCGAGAGGGTGGGGCGGGTGACATCGGTGCCGGGCAGTGCTTCCAGCCTGCGGCCCCGGGCTTCTCCTGCGATCACGCGCATGATGTTACCTCCTTGCCGTAGCTGCCGCCCCCGCGGCAGCCAGTTTGAACTCTTTCGTATCCTTTATTATCTCCCAACTGCATAGCATTGTCAAGAGCCCGCATTGCGCTGCGGGCGGCTTTGTGCTACAATCATAGCAGCAATATTGCGCATTTTACGGCGCATTTCAGCAAAGGAGAGTATACAGCATGAAAGTTCTGCTCATCAACGGCAGCCCTCACGAGAAGGGCTGCACCTACACCGCCCTTTCCCTTATTGCCGGGGAGCTGAAGGCACAGGGCATCGAAACCGAGATCCTGCACGTCGGCGGTCAGCCCGTGGGCGGCTGCATCGGCTGCGGCGGCTGCCGCAGCGGCAATGGGTGCGTGTTCGGCGGCGTCGTCAACGAAGCCATTGAGAAGGCCAAGACCGCCGATGCCTTCGTGTTCGGTAGCCCGGTGCACTACGCCTCCGCTGCGGGCAACATGGCCAGCTTTATGGACCGTTTGGCCTACGCGGGCGGCAAGTATCTGGCCTACAAGCCCGCCGCCATCTGCTGCTCTGCCCGCCGCGCCGGTACCACCTCCACCCTTGACCAGCTGGTCAAATACCCCCAGTTCTTCCACATGCCGCTGGTCAACGGCTCCTACTGGGCGATGGTACATGGCTCCAACCCCGAGCAGGTGCTGCAGGACGCCGAGGGCTGCGCCGTGATGCAGGAGCTGGGCCGCAACATGGCATGGCTGCTGCACTGCATCGAGGCCGGTAAGGCCGCAGGCATCGACCACCCGCAAAACCCGCCCCGCCCCATGACCAGCTTTATCCGCTGAGGTATGAATAAATTTGGAGCCCC
>ERZ791865.736-NODE-736-length-41885-cov-3.702247_pt1 | contig 41885 bp, 38 predicted proteins | sample MGYA00509942_ERZ791865 | MGnify/ENA primary metagenome ERZ791865 (study PRJEB30046, sample SAMN00792098) | human gut metagenome | study: EMG produced TPA metagenomics assembly of the A metagenome-wide association study of gut microbiota in type 2...
ACGCTGCGGCGTCATAGGGAAACGGCCATCCGTAGAAATGTTGAATTTGGCTTTGGTGCAGAAATCGGCATCAGTACGCAAAAGCTGCATGCCCGTGGTCCGATGGGACTGGAAGCGCTGGTCAGCTATAAATATCTGATTCACGGTCAGGGACAGATCCGCCTATGATGCGATGCCTGCGTGGATACCTGCGGACGCTGCGTCAGTATGCGTCGTCGCCGAAAACGCAATATGAGTATAAACATTACGCCATTTTTTTGCTATTATATATAATAGTAGTGGCCATTATCTGGGGAGGTATGTATATCTATTATGGAAATCACTAGATTGGGTGTCATGGGTGGCACATTCAATCCGGTTCACCTGGGACACCTGATGATAGCCGAGGAAGCACGGGAAGCCTATTCGCTGGATCGTGTCATCTTCGTTCCGTCTTACATTACCCCCAATAAAGAGGTACACGGTGCCACCGCCTGGCAGCGTCTGGAAATGACGCGTCTGGCAACGGCTGACAATCCGTATTTCACCGTAAGTGATATGGAAATACGCCGTGGCGGCCCATCGTATACTCTGGACACACTGCGTTTTTTGAAGAAATTGTACGGCCCCGGTCATGAACTCTATTTCATTTCCGGTACGGACACGATACAGGACCTTCCAAATTGGAATCATCCCGAAGAAATACTGCGCCTGTGCCATTTCATCGGTGCGACCCGGCCGGATGGTACAGAAGCCATTATGCCGGTGGTCCGCCATTTTGGAAGTCTCGGCCATCATATCCTGAAGTTGTCTGTGCCGACGATGGAAATCTCATCGACGGAACTGCGCCGCCGCATCCGTGCCGGCCGCAGTATCCGCTATATGATTCCCCGGGCCGTGGCAGACTATATCAGGAAGAATGGGATATATCAATGTACAGCACAACCGTAAAAGAAGAAATAAAGAAAGATTTAAAGAGTATTTTGTCAGCCCATCGGTACAAACATGTCCTGGGCGTAGCCAAAGCGGCCCGTCAGCTGGCCCTGCAGAATGACTGCGATCCCGATAAGGCAGAAGTGGCAGGACTCTTGCACGATGCCGCCAAACAACTGCCCCTTCCGGATATGCAGGAACTGGCGCGGCAGTCTTTTGGCGATAGTCTTGATGATGCCATCATGACCAACGGTGGCCTGCTTCACGGCTATGCGGCCGTCACCATCGCCCGCACGAAATATCATCTGACCGACAAAGACTTCCTGGCATCCCTGGCCCATCATACGACCGGTGCCGAAGTCATGGGGACACTGGAAAAAATTATCTTCGTAGCCGATTACATCGAAGAAAACCGCGATTTCGATGGCGTAGAACACCTCCGCCAGCTGGCTGCTGCCAATCTGGACCAGGCCGTACTTGCCGGATACGATTCAACCATTTCCCATCTGCTGGAACAGGACAAGCTTATTTTTACCGGTACCGTCATCAACCGCAATGCCCAGATTCTGGCGATGCAGAAAAAGGGGAGACAGAAAAATGGGTGAGACTCAAAAAAAAGAAAAGACCCGGGGAAAACGGCGGCGGACCGTAAACCCGGGAGAACGGAAACGCCGGTTCTGGCACAGAGTGGGATTATTGGTCCTTATCGTGCTGGCCATCATTGCAGGCGTGCTGGCGTGGTTTCATTTCCGGAGCCAGTGAAGAATTTGCCCAGCAGAGCCCGGACCTGCCTCTGTACGTATTGGTCATCGGCGTCGATGAAGAAGCGGCGCCACGGACGAATTTAGTAGGTCTGGCGGCTGTCAATAAAGAAAAGAAGACCATTGATTTCATTATGCTGCCCAATAATACAAAAATTGAAGGCCGGAAAGGCAAAGGTGTGCAGGCGCTGCAGGATATTTACACCGAAGGCGGCATGAGCCTTACCCGCGCTGTTGTAGAAGATATCTTTCACATCCGCATTCCCTACTATATTTCTTTTACGCCGGAATCGTTTGCCCGGATGATCGATATCAATGATGGCCTGCCTTTGTACGTAGAAAAACCGATGTATGGGGAAACCAATGATGGTGCCGTTGATTTCAACCTCGGTCAGGGGTATCAGCTGCTTACGGGCAGGGAAGCTGCGGGCTATATGAGTTATGAAGATAAAGACGGCCCTCTTTTTCAGTCGCTTCGGCAGGAACGGTTCCTTAAAGCATTTTATGAAGACCGGGAAACTCATTTTGGCATAACGAATGCCGTAAATGCATACCGGGTCTGGCATGATGTGGATTCCAACATATCGGCCAAAGATATGGCACGGCTGGTGTGGACTTTCCGCAATGTGCCCGTGTCGGATATTCATTTTTATATGCTGCCTGGCGAAATTGCCAAGAGCGGGGAAACAAAAACGGCGACATCGGATACGCTGTGGAATTTTGATCCTGTAGAAGTACAGAAGATTATCGGGACGAGCAGCCATGCTATAGCCAACGAATAATGGCAGCATGGATGGGATATAAAAAAGGAGAAGATAGAAAGAAATGCCATTAGTAATGAAAGAACAAACACACGACACAAAAGAAAAGACCTGTTATGAAATTGCGGCTCAGGCGGCATATGATAAAAAAGGCTGGGATATTGTCATTCTTGATATGATGACGGCATCTATTATGGCTGACTATTTTGTCATCTGTAGCGCCCGCAATACCCGCCAGGCCCAGAGTATTGCCGACAATGTGGAAGAAGAACTGGAAAAGAACGGGTATACGGTCCGGCACGTCGAAGGCTACCGCTCCGGCCGCTGGATTCTCATCGATGCCGGCGACGTCGTTACCCACGTCTTTGTCGATCAGGACCGCAGCTATTATGAACTGGAAAATCTCTGGTGTGATGCGCCGCGAATTCCGTTTGAAGGAGAATAAGATGAATCAACTTTTGCAGGAAAACAGTATTGCTGCCCTGAAAGTGCTCCGTCTCGGTGAGATGGGTGCCTTTCTGGATGGCGGCACAGGCAATACGAACGATGATATCCTGCTGCACAAAAACCAGCAGACCCATCCCGTTGCCGTCGGGGATACGGTAACCGTATTCCTGTATCATGACCCGGCAGGCCGGCTGACTGCCAGCATGCGTCTGCCGAAAATCAAGATTGGACAGATTGGGTATGCTCCCATTATCAATACAACCCGCTTCGGCGCTTTTGTCGATGTCGGGACCGAACGGGGGATTTTCATGCCCTTTGCGGAAATGAAAGGACGGCCGAAGGAAGGCGAATACGTCTGGGTCCGCCTCTATGAAGACAAATCCCACCGGCTGGCTGTATCTATGGAAGTGGAGGATGAAATGCGACGTGCTTCCCGGCCGGCGACAGATGCCAAAGTCGGGGACTGGGTAGAAGGCGCCGTCTATAACATGACTGATCAGGGAGCTTATATCATGACCCGCGAACGGTGGATTGCTTTTCTGCACCGCAGCGAATTTCACGGTCCTATCCTGATTGGACAGATGATCAAAGGCCGGATCACCTACCTGCGGGAAGATGGCCGTATCAATATCTCTTTGCGGCCGGTCAAGGAAAAGGCTATGGATGAAGACTGCACGCAGATTCTGACTTTCCTGCAAAGCCGCAAGGGAAAGATGCCCTATAGCGATACGACGGCACCGGCTGTCATCAAGGCTAAATTTGGGCTGAGTAAAGCCGCATTTAAGCGTGCACTGGGACATCTCATGAAAGAAGGAAAAATCCATCAGGAAGATGGCTGGACCTATCTCGATGAGCAGCAGTCCTGATTGCTACATGATTTCTTTGCAAAAAACGCATATATAAAACTTTTGATTTTTTAAAGTACGTTTTAGATACGCAATAGAGTTTGTCCGATGGATAAACTCTATTTTTTTGTCTGTTATGTCCAGCCGTATGGGAAAACAGTATTACTTAGCAAACACATATTGTATACAAGATACAGAACATGAAAAAATACAAATTTAGCGCCAATTAATATAAAATATAATCGTTTATTTTAAATTTTTAAATTATTTTTACGTAAAACTCTTGAAAAATATTAATAAATGTTCTATACTTTAGTCATTCAGTGAACTGAAAACTTCAGGACATTAAGGGGAAGGATGAATATTTTTATTGAATATAAGAATATTCATGCGTATTATGCCCTGAAGGAATACCAACTGGAAAGGAGAGAGGGTTTATGCGAGTGCTGATTACAGCCATACCATTCATCTGGTCTATCTTCTGTCTGCCTTTTGTCAATGTGGCTCATCCCTTCGTGCTGGGGATACCCTTTGTTGCCTTTTGGGAACTGGCAGGAATCATCATTTCCGTAATCGCGTTGCAGCTGTTGTGGAATGTGGACCACAAACCCGGCGGCATTGCCTCAAAGGATCATTTGTATATGGATCCGAACGTCAGCCGTGATGACATCAAATAATTGCAAGAGGGGATGTGAACTGGATGGATAATTTTGGTGCATTAGTTATTTTATTTGTCTTTATTATCGGCATTTCTATCCTCGGTGCCATTCCGGGCCTGAAGGATAGAAAGATGAGTGCTGAAAACTGGGCTGTCGGCGGCCGTAATTTCGGACGCTGGCTGAACTGGTTCATTATGTGCGGGGAAGTATACACCGCCTTTGCTTTTTTAGGTGCCAGCGGCTGGGCATATGCCCGTGGGGGCCCTACCTTTTATATTCTGGCCTATGGCGGCCTGGCATATCTCGTAGGCTATCACGTACTGCCCCGTGTCTGCGCACTCGGCCATCGTCATAAACTGGTCACTCAGGCGGACATGGTAGAATATTTGTACAGCAGTCGTCCGCTGGGGATTTTTATTTCCTGCGTCGGCGTTGCATTCCTTCTGCCGTATCTGCAGCTTCAGCTGACTGCTCTGGGCCTCATCGTAGAAGTAGCTTCTCTCGGTGCCATCGGCCGTGTCCAGGCTATGCTTATCGCCTTCGTCATGGTTGCGGCATTCGTTTTCCTGAGCGGCCTGAAAGGCGTTGCTTCGACAGCCGTCTTCAAAGATGTCAGCATGATCGCCGCTATGCTGATTTTTGGTATTTATCTTCCGTATCATTACTGTGGCGGTTTCTCTGAAATGTTTACAGCCGTGGAATCGATCAAACCCGATTTTCTGACCTTCCCTGGCGGCACGAAGAACCTCGATGTGACATGGGGGATGTCCACCATAGCTCTGACTGCTCTGGGCTTTTATATGTGGCCCCATTTTTCGACCAATACATTCAGTGCAAAAGACCCGGATGTGCCACGTCATAATGCCATTTACCTGCCTTTTGCCCAGCTGGCACTGATTTTCCCCATGCTCGTCGGCTTTACGGCAGTTATCGTATACGCCAGCAATCCGCTGCCCCGTACCGATATGGCATTCCTGTTCCTGGTTAAAGACACATTCCCGACATGGGTACTGGGAATCCTCGGCGGTGCCGGTGCACTGGCCTGCATGATTCCGGCAGCTGACCTGCTCCTTTCCACGTCGCTGCTCATTTCCCGCAATATCTATGTACGCGGATTCCGTCATAACGACGAACACGTTTCACCGGAACACATGAAGAACGTAGCCCGGTATCTCATCCTCATCCTGACGGCTATTGCTCTGTATCTCTCCATTTTCCATGCCAATCTGCTAGTCAATCTGCTGCTTACGGGCTATGCCGGCGTTACCCAGTTCTTCCCGATCATCGTCCTCGGCCTGTTCTGGAAGAAAGCCAGCAAACTCGGTGCCGTCTGCGGCCTGATTGTCGGCGAATTCCTGGTATTTTTCCTCATCCTGAGCAAGATGGACCCCGTCGCTCTCGGTTCGGTCCATATCAATGCCGGTTTCTTTGCCCTTTGCATCAATACGATCGTATTCGTCATTGTCAGCATGATTACCTCGTCGGGCAAGACAAAGATGATCTGATGGCTTCCATCCTCCTGATTGACAACTCCGGCAAGATTTGCTATGATAGGTGGCATGAAAGCCGATGAAAGAAAGTAGTATGCAGTCCGCCACAGCGAGGCAGGGAAGGTGTGAGCCTGCCAGAAGGAGTGCAGAAGGCATTCTGAAGGCAGCAGCCGGAAGCCGGTATGGTGTGTATGACTGCATAAAGTGAGCGGGTCAATCGACCAATCAGGGTGGAACCGCGGGTGTTAACTCGTCCCTGTAACATCAGAAGATGTTACAGGGACTTTTTTTGTACAGGAGGGAAAGCAACATGAACTTTCAGGAAATGAGCTTCGCATTGAAGAAATTTTGGTCCTCCCAAGGCTGCATCATCCAGGAACCGTATGATGTAGAAAAAGGGGCAGGCACAATGAATCCGGCGACGTTCCTGCGTACGCTGGGACCGGAACCGTGGCACGTCGCCTATGTCGAACCGTCCCGCCGTCCGGCAGACGGCCGTTATGGCGATAATCCAAACCGGTTATATCAGCATCACCAGTTCCAGGTCATCTGCAAGCCGAGCCCGGACAATATCCAGGAACTGTATCTGCAGAGTCTGGAAGTACTGGGCATCAATCCCAGAGAACACGATATCCGTTTTGTCGAAGATAACTGGGAATCGCCAACACTGGGTGCCTGGGGCCTCGGCTGGGAAGTTTGGCTTGACGGCATGGAAGTCACGCAGTTCACCTATTTCCAGCAGGTAGGCGGTATCGACGTCCATCCCGTATCATCGGAAATCACATACGGCATGGAACGCCTTGCCATGTATATCCAGGGCGTAGACAACGTATATGATCTGGAATGGACAGACGGCGTAACCTATGGTGATATTTTCCACCAGAACGAATTCGAACAGTCGTCCTATGCCTTTGAAGTCAGTGATGCCAAGCTGCTGTTCCATCTCTTTGACCTCTATGAAGCCGAAGCTATGCGGACGATTGAAGCCGGGTTTGTCCTGCCGGCGTATGACTATGCACTGAAATGCTCCCATACGTTCAATCTGCTCGATGCACGGGGCGCTATCAGCGTCAGCGAACGTGCTGCATTCATCGGCCGTGTCCGCAATTTATCCCGGGCCTGCGCTAAAGCCTATCTCGAACAGCGTAAAAAACTGGGGTTCCCTATGTTGAAGGAGGAAAAATAAATGAGCAAAGATTTACTGCTTGAAATTGGTACGGAAGAAATCCCGGCTCATTATATGTCGAGTATCCTCAGTCAGATTAAGGATCTGGCCCATAAAAAACTGGACGAAGCCAATATATCGTACGAATCCATCCGCTCTCTGGGCACACCACGCCGTGTCGCTCTCCTTGTTGGTGGCGTTGCGGAAAAGCAGTCTGATGTATCGGCCAAAAATAAAGGACCGTCTGTCAAAATTGCCTATGACAGTGAAGGCAATCCGACAAAGGCTGCTATGGGATTTGCCCGTGGTCAGAAAATTGCCGTAGAAGACCTGGTTGTTGAAGACGGCTATGTCTATGCCAATGTCACGACCGTCGGCAAGGATACAGCCGGCCTCTTACCGGATATCCTGAAAGACATCATCCTGTCCCTGAGTTTCCCCAAGAGCATGATCTGGGGTGACCAGACAGTCCATTTCGTACGGCCTCTGCGATGGTTCGTAGCCCTTTTCGGCACAGATGTAGTTCCTTTTGAAATCGCCAAGGTTAAATCAGGGCGCATCAGCCGTGGCCATCGTTTCCTGGGAACCGGTGATTTTGAAATCCCGTCTATGAAAGACTATGAAAGCGTAACAAGAGAACACTTCCTCATCGTCGATCCGGAAGAACGCAAACAGATGATTCTTCAGGGCATGCAGAAACTGGCTGACGAAAAAGGTGGTACCATCATCATGGATGAAGACCTCCTGGAAGAAGTCGTGTTCCTTGTGGAATATCCGACAGCTTTGTGCGGCGAATTTGACAGAGAATTCCTGCAGCTTCCGGAAGCAGCCATCATTACGCCGATGAAAGACCATCAGCGGTATTTCCCCATGCGCGATAAAGACGGCAAGCTCATGAACCTCTTCCTTACCGTCCGCAACGGCGACGATTATCATCTGGAAACAGTCCAGCACGGTAACGAACGGGTCCTGCGCGCCCGTCTCGATGATGCTAAGTTCTTCTTTGAAGAAGATAAGAAGAAAAAACTCATTGACCGCGTCGATGATCTGCAGCGCATTGTATTCCAGGACGGTCTGGGTACACTCAAAGATAAGGCACAGCGTCTGGAACAGATTACGACATTCCTCAATCACAAACTGGACCTGGGTCTCGACGATGGCGACCTTACGCGCCTGTCCGACCTGGCCAAGACAGACCTTCTGACCCAGATGGTTGCTGAATTTACGGAACTTCAGGGCGTCATGGGCCGGGAATATGCCATGATTGACGGCGAAAAGCAGGAAATCGCCGATGCTATCAATGAACAGTATCTGCCCCGTTTTGCCGGTGATGAACTGCCTCAGACGACGATGGGCAAAGTCCTGGGCATTGCCGATAAGTTCGATACCATCACCGGTTCGTTCAGCCTGGGTCTTATCCCGACGGGTTCCCAGGACCCCTTTGCCCTGCGCCGCCAGACTATCGGTATCCTGAATATTCTCATGGATGCCGGCTGGAATCTCAATTGTGACGAAGTCTTTGCTTTCATCTTAAGTCTGCTCCATGTAGAAGGTGATAAGCAGGCAGAAGTCATAGGCCAGCTCAATGAATACTTCACGCTGCGCCTGAAAAATATTTTCCAGGATAAAGGCATGGATTATCATATCATCGACTGCGTACTGGCATCGGATACACTCAATGCGGCAGAAGCTGCAAGGAGAGCCGATGCGCTCATCAAGGCAGATCTCATGAGCCAGACCGACTTGCTTCAGGCCTACACCCGTGTAGGGAATATGGTCAAGGATGCCGATGATACCCAGGTAAATCCGGACCTGTTTGAAACAGAAGAAGAACGGGCTCTTTATGGAGCTGTCGTAGCTATGCAGGCCAACCTGCCACAAAAATATGCCGTATACGATTACGCTGGTGCTGCCGAAGTCCTGGCTGAAGGCATCGGAGCTATCAACGCCTTCCTCGATAATGTACTGGTCATGCACAAAGACGAAGCGGTCAAGCAAAACCGCCTCAATCTCCTGACGCTGACATTCAGCCTGATCCGGCCCATTGGGGATATCAAGAAATTGAGCTGATGATACGGGCTGTATGTGTCACAGTCTTCTTACAGTCTGTGGTATACAGCTGACGGCATGACAAATTCATGATATAATAAAGCCAAAAATAGATGTGGATTTGTTCCACATCTATTTTTGAATGATGTATACGAAGGGAATGGTATGGATGAAAGAAAAGAAAATCGCGCTGCTTCTGGCTGGTCTGGCTCTCGTTTCTTCCACGGCCCTGGCAGCAAATACACCGTATGGACTGCTGGACAGCTCTGATAAAGACAGCTATGCCAAAATCATGGTCTATCAGGCCAACGATATGAATTATTACCGCTACATCAACAGCACTTATCATTATGCGCTGGATATCCCGACAGAAGTCAATAAAGCCGACGAAAACGAAGGGGGAGATGGCTGTTATTTCCAGGACCTCAAAAATAAAGTCGTCGTCACGACCTATGCCGTCAAGAACCAGATGAATTTCTCTCTCGATGAATTGTACAACATGGATATCGGCATGAACGGGTCACCAAAACTGACGACAAATAATAAGACCATTAATCACTACACCATCGCCTGGACGAAGGACGGCAAGAATTTCTACAAAGAATTGTATCTCCTGAATGATACGAATACCTATGTCTGCTTCTCCGTCGTCTATCCGACCAAGATGGAAAAGAAATATCAGAAATACATTTTCCACATGAGCCAGAGTTTCATGCCCAGCGGAGCTGTTATCTAAAAAAAGCTTGCAATCCTGTTACTCCTATGGTATAATATCGCTGTTAATTTAGGCAGTCCTCTGTCCGTAAGGCGATTATCACAGCTAGGTGATGACGCGGGCACGAATGTCTTATAGGAGGAAAATAAACATGAACATCATCAGCGTACTTGAACAAGAACAGCTTCGTAACGACATCCCTGATTTCCGCCCTGGCGATACAGTCAAGGTACACGTAAAGGTTGTCGAAGGCAACCGTGAACGTATCCAGGTATTCGAAGGCGTCGTTATCGGCCGTCAGAACGGCGGTGTCCGTGAAACCTTCACGGTTCGTCGTATTTCCTACGGTGTAGGCGTTGAACGTACTTTCCTGGTACATTCTCCGCGTCTGGCTAAAATCGAAGTTGTACGTCATGGTATCGTTCGTCGTGCAAAGCTGAACTATCTGCGCGGTCTTACAGGCAAAGCTGCCCGTATCCGCGAACGCCGCTAATTTGCAGGCAAGAACACTGGAAAAAAGGCTGTCCTATGACAGCCTTTTTTTACTACCTTTTACGGCCCTCCTATGGCATGGGACCGTGACGTATGGTATAATAAACAGCAGGATGAATTAAATTACAAGTATTTAATGAGGTGATTTATTGTGGCAAAACCAATTTTTGTTACAGGGCACAAGAGCCCCGATACAGATTCTATCTGTTCCTCCCTTGCATTTGCAAAATTAAAACAGCTCCAGGGCGTCAATGCAGTCGCCATCCGGGCTGGTGAAATCAATAAGGAAACGGCATTTGCCCTCGACTATTTCCACGTCGAACCCCAGCCGGTTGTCAAAGATTTCTATATCAAAGTAGGCGATGCTGTCCATACAGAAGTTGAAGCATTGAAAGTCAACGCCAGCCTCAAAGATGCAGCTAAATGGTTTGCAGCTCATCCATCTCCTATCGCGCCTGTCGCAGATAACGGCACATTCGTCGGTGTCATCGACCGGGCTGCTCTGGCAGAAGAATTCATCAAGACCGTTACCGGTGAAGAACTAAGCATGGTCAAAGACCTGGTACACGATCCGGATCGTTTCTTCCAGACGACCGATAAAGGCTGTGACATTCCGGACGACGGCAAATATGTCGTCGTCGATGACGGCAAATACGTCGGCATGGTATGCGCAGAATGCGTAGCTGCTGCAGAAAAACAGCAGGTCATCCTCGTAGACCACAACGAAAAGAAACAAATCATTGACGGTTCTGATGATGCTGAAATCGTCGGCGTCGTAGACCATCACCGCATCGGCGGTACTCTTTCGACAGAAGGGCCGATTTTCATCCTCTTCCGTCCTGTGGGATGCACGGCGACTATCGTGACCGGCCTGTACAAACAAGCTGGCATCGCGATTCCCAAAGATATAGCCGGCCTTCTCCTTTCGGCAGTCATCTCTGATACGGTCCTGTTCCGCAGCCCGACCTGCACGGAAGAAGATAAGAAGACCGCTGCCGAACTGGCTGCTATTGCCGGTGTCGATGTGGAAAAATATGGCATGGAAATGCTGAAAGCCGGCGCCAATGTATCCGATCTCACACCGGAAGAAATTGCTGCCAACGATATGAAGGAATTTTCTGATAGTGGCAAGACCTTTACCATCTCTCAGGTCCAGGTCATGGATACGACAGATCTTCTGCAGCAGAAAGACGTACTGCTCAATGCGCTGGAAAAAATGCGTGCTGCCCACAGTTACGATGCTGCTTTTCTCATGATTACCAGCATCATTGACGAATCGACCAATCTGATTTTCGCCGGCAATATGGATGACGTAGTAACGAAAGCCTTTGCCAAAGATGTCGTCGATAAGGAAGTCTACCTGCCGGGCGTCATGAGCCGTAAGAAGCAGATTGTTCCGCCGATTCTGACGGCATTGAAATAAGTTTTTCTATACTTGTAATCCAATAAGGGACTGTCGTCGTGCGGCAGTCCCATTTTATACGTATGCCGTCTTATAAAGGAGTTTGAATGAATCCTATTTTTGCTACGCTTAATGAACGCCAGCTCGAAGCTGTCCAGCATACAGAAGGACCGCTGCTCATAACGGCCGGTGCCGGTTCGGGCAAAACAAAGGTACTGACCTGCCGCATCGCCCATCTGCTGGAACTTGGGGTTGCCCCCTATCGCATTCTGGCTATTACTTTTACCAATAAAGCTGCCAAAGAAATGCGGGAACGGGTGGAAAATCTCGTCGGTGCCGAAGCAGAACGAATCTGGCTCAGTACGTTCCATTCCTTTTGTGCCAAACTGCTGCGGTTTGAAATCGACGGGTTTGAAGGATATACCCGGAATTTCACGATTTATGATGCGACAGACCAGCAGACACTGATCAAAGACTGCCTGAAAGAACTGAATCTCGACGACAAACAGTTCCCTCCGCGTTCAGTCCTGGGGACTATTTCCGGGGCAAAGAACGCTCTTCTGAGCTCCCAGGCATTTGCCCGCCGGGCCGGTGATTTTTACGAACAGAAGGTAGCCGATGTCTATGACCTGTATGAAAAGAAGCTGAAAGCCAATAACGCCCTCGATTTTGACGATCTCCTGCTCCTGGCCGTGCGCCTGCTGCAGGAAAAAGAAGACGTACGGGAAAAATATCAGGACCGCTTTCAGTATATCCTCGTCGATGAATATCAGGATACGAACCACGCCCAGTATATGCTGACCCACATGCTGGCGGCCAAATGGAAGAATATCTGCGTCGTCGGCGATGCCGATCAGAGTATCTATGCCTGGCGCGGTGCCGATATCCGCAATATCATGGACTTCAACCGTGATTATCCCCAGGCCGCATCCATCAAACTGGAACAGAACTACCGGTCTACGAAAACGATTCTGAAAGCGGCCAATGCCGTCATTGACAATAACATGGACCGGCCGGAGAAAAATCTCTGGACAGAGAACCCGGAAGGCCATAAAATCATTCATTATCATGCCCAGACAGAACACGATGAAGCCGATTACGTAGCCGGTGTCATCTATAACCGTCATACTATTGAAAATGAGCCCTATGGTGATATGGCCATTTTGTTCCGTACCAATTCCCAGTCCCGTGTACTGGAAGAAAAATTGATGCGTTATTCTATACCGTATACGATGGTAGGCGGTACGAAATTCTATGACCGCAAGGAAATCAAGGATATCATTGCTTATCTGCGTCTTCTGTATAATCCAGAAGACAGTCTGAGCCTGATGCGCATCATCAATGTGCCGAAGCGCAATCTCGGCACCACTACACTGGAGCATCTGGCAGACTATGCTGAAAAGCAGGGGATTTCCTTGTTTGAGGCCCTTTCCTCTACGGAAGACATACCGGTCACCAAACGGGCCAAAACGGCACTGGAACAGTTTTCCATCATGATTTTTGATTTGCTCGGTCATGTGGAAGAATGGGACGTCCAGACGCTGATGGAAGAAGTCATCAAGCAGACCGGATATGGCGATATGCTCGATAAGGAAGCCGCCCATGACCCACAGGGTGAAAGCCGGAAAGATAATGTTGGCGAATTCCTCTCCGTTGCCAAGGATTATGTTGATTCCAATCCGGAAGGCAGCCTGCAGGATTTCCTGGAAAACGTTGCCCTTGTCAGTGATGTCGATGAATTCGAAAGCAGTGATTCCAAGGTTACGCTCATGACCCTTCATGCGGCCAAGGGCCTGGAATTTCCCGTCGTCTTTCTGGTCGGCATGGATGAAGGGCTGTTTCCTCACAGCCGTACTCTCATGGACGAATCCCAGATAGAAGAAGAACGGCGCCTGGCCTATGTCGGTATTACCCGGGCCGAACGGCAGCTCTATGTGACCAATGCTTCGACGCGTACTATGTATGGCCGCATTTCTGCCTATCTTCCCAGCCGTTTCCTCGATGAAATCCCGGAATCGCTCATAGAAGAATACCATCGCCGGACCGCTATGCCACAGAACCACGCCGGAGAGGTACCGGCACGACAGCGCGTGTCTATCCTGACCCGGCCGGTCACGACGAGTCTGCCTAAAAAACACGCTGTAGATCATACATGGCAGAAAGGGGACACGGTGCGCCATAAAATATGGGGAACCGGCAAGGTCCTGGAAGTCATAGGCAGCGGTGAAAATCTGCAATTGAAATTAGAATTTCCCACTAAAGGTGTGCGCCAGGTCATGGCCAAATTTGCACCCATAGAAAAGGTGTAGCCCCGCAGGCTCACCGAGGAGGTCTGTATGGAAAAAGAAAAAGCGCGCCTGCTGGAACTGCGCAAGACAATCGATGAACTCAGCTATCAGTATTATACGCTGGACAAGCCGACGATGACCGATTATGAATATGATATGTTGTACCGCGAACTGGAAACGATAGAAAAAAATCATCCGGATTGGGTGACTCCCGATTCGCCGACCCAGCGTGTCGGATCGAAAATCTCCGGCGGCTTTGAAAAGTATACCCACGACAGGCCCATGCTCAGTATGGGAGATGTCTTCAATGACCAGGAACTAATGGAATTTGATCAGCGCGTACGCAGCGACCTGGGTGGAGAAGAGCTGGAATATATTGTCGAATTGAAAATCGACGGGCTGGCGGTCAATCTGATTTATGAAAACGGCCAGTTCATCCGTGGCGTGACCCGTGGAGACGGACGGGTCGGTGAAGATGTCACAAATAATGTCCGGACTATCCGCACGATTCCGCTTCATATCAATAGCACATCTCCCCACATGGAAATCCGCGGGGAAGTGTATATGCCAATACAGGCCTTTGAACAGCTCAATGCCCAACGCCGGGATGACGAGCTGGAGCCCTTCGCCAATCCCCGCAACGCGGCGGCCGGGTCGCTGCGTCAGCTCGACCCGCGGATTACGGCACAGCGCAAACTCGCCTTTTTTGCCTATGCCATCGGCGGTACGGTCGGCATTGACATTCCCAGTCAGGAAGCCCTGCTGAAGGATCTGGAAGCATTTCACTTCCAGGTCAATCAGGAATACCGGAAATTCAGTACCATGACCGATGTCATTGCCTTTATCCACAGCTGGGATGACCGGCGGGACAAGCTGCCCTATGCGACAGACGGCATGGTCGTCAAAGTCAATTCCTTCGCCCAGCAGGCCCGTCTGGGCAATACGGTCAAGATTCCCCGCTGGGCTATTGCCTATAAATTCCCGCCAGAACAGGCCCGTACGAAGGTGCTGAATATCTCTGTCAGCCTGGGCCGGACTGGAGTTCTTACGCCGGCAGCTGATTTAAAGCCAGTCCGACTTGCCGGGACGGTAGTCAAACGGGCAACTCTGCATAATGAAGACTATATACGTGAAAAAGATATCCGCATCGGTGATACCGTCGTCATTCAGAAGGCGGGGGAAATCATTCCGGAAGTCGTCCGGGCCGTTACGGCCGACCGGGATGGCAGTGAACGGGTATTTTCTATGCCGGACCGGTGTCCGGGCTGTGGCTGTCCCGTCGTGCGCCGTGAAGGAGAAGCAGCTACGCGCTGTATCAATCCGGACTGCCCCGCTGTTATCCTTGAACGGGTTGCTCACTTCGTTTCCCGTAATGCCATGAATATAGACGGTCTCGGCGATGCCATCGTCAGCCAGCTCTTGGACCATCATCTGATACATACCGTAGCCGATATTTACGGCCTGAAAAAAGACGATTTACTGAATCTCGACGGATTTGCCGATAAATCAGCAGACAACCTGCTGAAGGCCATTGAAGCGAGTAAACGCGTAGGCCTGGCGCGGGTCCTGTTTGCTCTGGGAATCCGTTTTGTCGGTGCCAAGGCCGGGCGGATTCTGGCAGAATGTTTCGGATCCATCGATGCCATCATGCAGGCCAAAGCAGACGAACTGACGGTCATTGATGAAATCGGGCCGCGTATTGCCGAAAGTGTCGTTTCTTATTTTGCCGATGACAAAAATCGGGCCCTTATTGAAGAACTGCGCCAGTATGGGGTCGATATGACCTGTGAAAAAAGGCAGCTCATCAATGCCTCTTTTGATGGAGAAACAGTCGTACTGACGGGAAAATTGGAAACCATGACCCGTCAGGAAGCCCAGAAGGCTATTGAAGACCGTGGTGGCCGGTGTACTTCATCAGTAACGAAAAAGACGACCCTTGTCATTGCCGGTGCCGATCCGGGCAGCAAATATGAAAAAGCCCGTCAGCTGGGAACGCACATTATCTCTGAACCAGAATTCCGTGAATGGCTGGAACGGGAATAACGCTGTTATTAGCAGCAAATTGATGAAAGCCTTGGCGCTTCGGGAGGACTGCAGCAGAAAGACAGGATAAGACCTGTTCTGCTGCAGTTTTTTTGTTTTTTTGTTATCATATATCTTGCATTTCGTTAGTAACAATGGAATAATATACGTAATGAGTATTATTACGTTTGGAGTGATCCGCCATGAAAAACAATAAGCTGACGATTGGACAAATGGCAAAAGTCAATCATACGACTATCAGTACACTGCGGCTGTATGATAAATTAGGTATCCTGAAACCGATTTATGTCAATCCCGACAGTAATTACCGGTATTATGATATCCGCCAGTGTATTGTTTTCCGGTCCATACAATTCCACAAAAATATCGGACTGAGTCTGAAAGAAATGGAAAATATTTCTAAAGAAGACACCTTTTCCTATATAGAAGAATTATATTATCGTCGGCTCAGTGAATTATCCATACAGGTCGAGAATCTTAATGCACAGCAGCGGGCCATCGTCCGGTCCCTTCATGCTATCCGGCGCATTTCCCAGCTGCCACCGGCAGGGACGACTACTCTGGGATATCTCGATGCCGAATATGTCTATGCCAGACCGGCAGAGCGTAATTACCTGGAAGAAGACGCAGGCAGTGTAGAACTGGGCATCTCTCATATTTTGGAGCATATGGAAAGAGATCACTTTTCCTATGAATATGCCTTCTTTATCGGATTGACTGTCCGGCGTGAAGATTTTCTTTCAGGAATTTTGAAAAGTGATACATTGTGCCTGTATGTAGACCGCTCGTATGTCGGCAAGCGTAATATTCAGATACAGCCACAAGGTACGTACGCCTCTATTTATTTCGATGACTACAACCGGATTGGTGAATACATGGGTAAACTGCGTCAGTTTTGCCGGGACAAGCACTGCACGATTGCGGGAGATATGATTTGCCGGTGGATTGGAACGATGAATCTGGAGCGGTTCATCAATCACAAAGAATTTTTGCGGCTCCAGGTGCCTGTCATCGTTCAGGAAGAACAGAATATAAACGTTTAACTATATTGGCTGAATAAGGTTTAAAATCAAAATGTTTCTATTTGATTTATAATTAAATAGAAAGTAGATATATAGAAAATGCATAATTAAAACATATTAATATACAAATAAAGAAATTATATCATGATTATAATAACTAGTTCTTATTTTATCTCTCAATATTGACATAATATAAACAATATTTAAATAATAATATGATATATTCTTATCACACTATAACAAACATTTTGTTTGACTCGTACCTTAATATATGAGTTATAATAATTGTAGCAATTATCAGAAAATTTTGATAGTCGTAATACATATCCAGTCGCTTTCAGCTGGACACGACAGGGGCACAAATTTTCAGGGGTGAAAAACTATTATGGTGCAGTATACGGATCGATTGAAATATTTGCGGATCAGCAATAACCTTTCGCAGAAAGATGTTGCCAATTTATTGGGATGTTCTCAAGTTGCCTACGGTATGTATGAATTAGGAAAACGCCGTATTTCTCTCGATAAGCTCATCATACTCGCTAAATATTATAATACGACACTGGATTATATTGCCGGACTGTCTGATCAGAGATAGGATGATTGTGTTGCCACATTGCCTTATGGTGATGTGGCATTTTTTTGCTTTTGTTGCTTTTACAACAGAAAAGAATAGCATTTCCGTCTATACTGATAGCGTACTAAAAGACGCCAGAGGAGGCGGAAGAGATATGGATAAAACAATTGATGATGTCTGGGCCATTGTGCCAGATTATTTTAACCGGGAAGAATGTGAAGGTTGTGGCTGCTGCATCAGTATCTGCCCGGCCCGGGCCATTACTATGATAGAGCGCGTGGATGGCAGTGAACGGCCGATTGTCGATATGAGCAAGTGTATCCGTTGCACCCGGTGCATGGATGCCTGTGAGATTTATAAATGCTATCATGCCTGAACAGTCTTTCATTCTGACACCATCATGATTCCCATTCAAAACCGGAAGATGCCAGCTGACAAAGCATCTTCCGTTTTTTTTGTCCTGATGAACCGGCGTCGTTTTTTCTCATGTATTCCTGAAACTTGCATTGCAATATGTAAATTAGAAGCATATAATGAATCCGTTATAAAAAAATTCAGTGCGCATTTTCAGAGGAGGAATCAGCACATGAATGCTTGGATTAGTGATGCATGTGAAAAACAATTTCATCTCAGTCGGTTTCATTCGTCTGTTAGTACAGAAGTTATAGCCGGACTGACTACTTTTGCTACGATGGGTTACGTACTGGCCGTCGTGCCACATATGATGGGAGAAGCCGGCCTGCCCGGCGGTGCCGTCCTGACGGCTATGGTATTGATGATTTTTCTGACAACTATGGCTATGGGCCTGTATACCAATCGGCCCTTTGTCCTGGCTCCGGGAATGGGCAGCGTAGCCATATTTTCTATCACCCTGGTACAGCTGCAGCATGTATCCGTCAGCATCGCCAGTGCCATCGTATTTTTAAGTGGGATTTTATTCATTCTCGTCACCGTTCTGGGGATCCGCAAGGCTATCGTCATGGTCATTCCCAAAGGCATCAAGATTTCCATCAGTGCCGGTGTCGGGATGTTTCTGGCTGTCATCGGTCTGCGTAATGCCAAATTATTGGCAGCGAATGCCAAGAAAGTTGCTCTGTCTTTCGGTGACCTGACACAGCCTGTCGTCATTCTGGCTATGATTACCTTCATCATTCTGCTGGCCTTGCAGGCGCGCCGTGTCAAAGGAGCGGCCCTCATCAGTATCATTGCAGGCACTGTCATCGGCATTCCCATGGGCATTACCAAAATCCCGGCTACGCTGTTTACCATGCCTGACAGCCTGGCGCCGGTGTTTTTTAATTTTGACCTTTTCGGTGCGCTGGATGTCAAATACCTGCCGTATTTATTCGTATTTTTCCTGCCCGATTTCTTTTCCAGTTTCGGAACGGCCATCGGTATCGGCGGCAAAGCGGGGTTCCTCGATAAAAACGGAGATCTTCCTGACATAGATAAAGTGTTCCAGGTCGATTCCGTAGCGGCTACGCTGGGTTCCTTTTTTACGATTCCTGTGCTCATTACCTATCTGGAATCTGGTGCCGGTGTCGAAGCTGGTGGCCGTACGGGGCTTACTGCCATTACCACAGCGGTCATGTTTCTTCTCATCCTGGCGGTGACGCCACTGGCCCTCATGATTCCTGCAGCAGCTACAGCTCCTGTACTGGTCTATGTCGGTGTTAGCATGATGGGTGGTATGAAAAATCTGGATTATACTGATTTGTGCGAATATATACCAGCTTTTCTTTGTATTGCCTTTACAGCTTTTACCTTTAATATAGCCAATGGCATTTCCGTCGCTTTCATTGCCTATGTCATTATGAAAATTGCCTCCGGCAGAGCATCAGAACTCAATAAAGGTCATTATCTGCTGGCACTGCTTCTGGCTTATTATTTCTATGCCATTGCCGGCGTCAAATAAGGGGGTTTTGAATCGTGAAAATCGATTGGCTGTTAAAAAACGGGAATATTTATAATGTCTATCTGAAAAAATTCATCCCCTGTAATCTGGCTATCAGTGGAAGCCGGTTCTGTTACATGGGAAACGATCCTCTGCCTATGGAACCAGAACAGGTACGGGACCTTGGCGGCAAGTACGTCATTCCTGGTTTTGTCGATTGCCACATGCATATTGAAAGTACCATGGCAGCACCGCGGACTTTTATGAAGGGAGCAGTCCGCAATGGGGTAACGACGCTCATTGCCGAACCGCATGAAATAGCCAATGTATTTGGACTTGCAGGGATACAGGCTATGGCGAAAACGATGCAGGATGGCCCTTGTGACGTTTATATCGCCATTCCCAGTTCGGTCCCATCGACGAACGAACAGCTGGAAACAACAGGAGGCGTCATTGATAACGATGATGTAGAAGCTCTAATGCATATGGACCACGTCATCTGCCTGGGTGAGGTCATGAACTGCCGTGACATCATCAGGGACAGTCATTCCAAGACCAGTCGCCTTATCCGGCAGATCCGGGCCGGGCGCCCCGATTTTTCCCTGGAAGGGCACTGCCCCCGGTTCAGTGGCTGGGAGCTGGCGCAGATTTTAATGAGCGGTGTCAATTCGGACCACACAGACCAGTCACTGGAAGGTCTGAAAGAACGGCTCATGAACGGCATGTTTGTACAGCTGCAGGAAAAATCGCTGAAACCAGAATTCATCTCTTATATTAAAGAAAATCACCTGCTGGAGCACATGGCTATCGTAACGGATGATACCATGCCAGATGCATTTATGGAACGGGGACATCTCAATTATCTTGTAAAAAAGGCTATGCATAACGGCCTGACACCGGAAGAAGCCATCTATACAGCGACGTATACACCGGCCCGGCGCATGGGACTGCGCGATAAAGGGAGCATTGCTCCTGGGAAAATCGCCGATTTCGTCATTTTGTCTGATCCAGCCAGCCTGAGTATTGAAAGTACCTGGTGTGCAGGACGGGAAGTATATACGAAAGGAGCCCCCTGGCAGGAAGAAGAACGAGATACATCGTTTCCGGAAGCGTTTTATCACAGTGTCCATGTAACACCCCGTACGTCCGGCGATTTTACGCTGACAGCACCTATAGAAGAAGGGGAAGTTATCTGCCGTATTCTGGAAGTTCAGGAACATACTACGTTTGTCAAAGAAGGACAGGCGGTACTGTCCGTTCATCATGGAGAAATCGACTGGGAACACAGCTCTTACAATCTGGCAGTCGTCTGGGAACGCCATGGGAAAAACGGCGGATACGGAGCAGCTCTCGTCGGTGGGACAGCCATGACAAGAGGAGCTGCGGCTACGACATATGCCCACGATCATCATAATCTGCTTGTCATAGGACAGACCAAAAAAGATATGATGGCTGCGGCCAATACGGTCATCACACATCAGGGAGGCTATGCCGTAGCCTGTGACGGTGTCACGAAGGCTTTTGCGCCACTGCCGATTGCAGGAATCCTTTCTGACCGTCCACTGCCTGTACTGGGTAAACAAATACAAGAAGTACACCGTGCTCTGACGGACTGTGGGTATCGGAGTGATAATGTCATCATGTCCCTCAGTACCTTGTCACTTCCAGTCAGTCCCTTCTTCAAACTGACCGATAAGGGAATTATTGACGTCCGCAATGCCCGGATTGTTCCTCTTATCATCGAAATGCATGAAAAACCGTAACGTACTGTCAGATAAATACAGCTATTGAAAAAACGTGCTGCCTGGGATTTAATGCCAGACAACACGTTTTTTTGATGGAATCTCTGATGTGGGGGATTGCGGCAGAAAAAAGACCGGCTATAATGAAATAAAAGGAAGTGATATTTGTGACTATTGCCATCGTAACAGGTGCGTCAAGCGGTCTGGGCCGGGAATATGCAAAACTCCTCGATGAAGAGAATGTCGGGGAAATCTGGCTCATCAGCCGTCACGAACGGACCTTACAAAAAACAGCAGAGCAACTGAAGACAAAGTCCAGGATTCTGCCACTGGACCTGACCCAGCCGTCATCATACAGCCGCTTTGCCGATGTTCTCCGTGAACACCATCCTGTTGTTTCCTACTTTATCCATGCTGCCGGCTTTGGCCGCATGGGAAGCACCGCTGCCATGTCAGAAAGGGATACAGCCGGTATGATAGCCATCCATTGCCATGCTGCTGTATTCCTTACGACAGCAGTCCTTCCGTATTGCCAGAGAGGCAGCCATATCGTGGAAATCTGTTCCTGCGCTGCCTTTCAGCCGCTGCCCTATCTGGCGGTATATGCTGCCTGCAAGGCATTTCTCCTGCGTTACAGCCGCGCATTGGCAGAAGAATTGAAGCCGGAGGGGATTTTTGTCTCTGCCGTCTGCCCATACTGGGTCAAGGATACGGCGTTTATTGCGACCGCCAAGAAGACCGATCAGGAGAACCGGTTTCATCACTATATATTTGCCGGGAACAGGGAACGTATTGTCCGCCGCTCTTTCCGGCAGATCCGCCGGGGCCGTGTGGTCATTACCCCTGACGTTATTTCTACGCTTCATCGCATCAGCTCCGGTATACTGCCACAGTCGTTCCTGATTTGGATCAGCCGCTTTTTCCGCTAAATCCGGTCTTCCTTGCGGGCTTGATGCCTGTCAGGTTTTGTTACGGATAGCTGACGGGATGATGCCAATAGCACAGAGAACCGTAAAAATCAAAAACGCTAGTTGGATATGGGCAGTGAGCCACGGTGCCGTACTATTCTGGCTCTGTGAAAGAATCAGGGTGATAATAGCAACGCTCAGGACCTGTCCGATGAGCCGTACCGTGCCGACAACCGATGAGGCAACCCCATAAAATTGTGGTGTGACAGAACTCATGATGGCATTGTTATTTGGGGCTGTAAACAGGGAGAACCCGATGCCGATGACGACCAGGGCAGCGATAATACAGACAAAAGACGGATGAGTGACATTATATGTCAGCATGGCCAGACCGGCAGTGATGAAGACCATGCCTGATGAGGCCAGAACCGAGGGACTGATTTTATCAGAAAGCGCTCCTGTCACTGGCGATAACACGGCCATGAATACAGGCTGCATCAACAGGATAAGGCCGGTGTCACGGGCATTCAGCCCCATAATGCGCTGCAGATAGATGGACAGGAGAAAACTGATGCCAAAGGTGGCACAATAATTGAGCATGGCAGCCAGACTGGAAAAAGAAAAGACACGGTTGCCGGCAAAAATACGTACAGGAAGGACGGGACTGGAAATATGCCATTCCCGGTACAAGAATAAGCCGAATACCAGGAGACCGGCAATCAGCAGATATTTGCCAAAGTCCCAAACGGCCAGCTCAGAAAGACCGGTCATGACAGCCACCATAGCCAGTGCATATAACAGACTGCCTGCACTGTCCAGACTGCCGGATGCATTGACGATCCATTCCTCTTTCATATATCGCAGGGAAAGAAAAAAAACGATGGCACAGACCAGAGCAATAAAATAGAAAATAGTCTGCCAGCGCAGGTAATACGAAAAAAATCCGCCCAGGACAGGGCCTAACGACAGGCCACAGTATACGGCAGCTATGGTAAATCCCATGGCACGGCCGCGGCGCCGGGGATTGGTCACCAGTGAAATAATAGCCATATTCGTAGCAAATATGCAGGCGCTGGCCAGTCCCTGCAGGACGCGGATGAGAAGCAGAGCCGGAATAGATGAAACGAAATACACCGATAGAGAAGAGCAGCAGAAGAGAGCCACGCCGATGAGGAAGATGCGCCGTTTACCCCACCGGTCGGCCATCTTACTGATGGGCATAATCGTAATCGTAGAGGCGATGAGGAACGTTTCTATGACCCAGCTCAGGGCCATTTCGCTGGCTCCGTATGCATTTCCGATATCAGGAAGTGCCGTCGTAAGGGCACTGCTGGTAAATGGGTTGATGAACGAGACCATCATCATAAGAATTAAAATTGTATTTTCATAAGAAATACGGTTCATATCAATATCCTTTCTTTATATATCTATAATATTATTTTTTATTGACACATTCTTTATCATACGCTTTCGTCTGTATTCTGACAAGTGACTTTGTATATTTGTTGCAAAAAACGGGAAAACCTGTGATTCATTTTACAAAATTCATAGCCATCTCTGACAGAGCGTTTACATCTGCCTGATATATTGGATACAAATATACAGGAGGTGTAAACTGCATGAATAAAAACTGGAAACGCTGGACAGCTCTGGGATTGACTATATCCTGTCTGGGAAGTGCCGCTGTGATGGCTGAAGGAGTACAGACTAAATCGTATATTGTACACGCTGATTCTTATCAGCTGCCGTATAAAGGCAATGAAAAGGCATTTAATCATCACATCAACCCCGGGTACGGCTCAGCGCTGGCCTTGAAAGATATCAAAGCCGATGGAACCATCGAATTTTATGCGATTACGGACCGGGGACCCAATGGAGACATTCCGACTTACGTTAAAAATGGTAAAAAGGTAAGTGGAAAATTCTTCCCGACTCCTGATTTTGCTCCGTCCATCGGGGTTATTACCGTACGCCCGGGACAGCATCGGGCTGACGTAACGGAATCTATCCCGCTGAAAGTACAGGGAAAAGCAATTACAGGAAAACCTGTACCGAAAGGAATGACTGGTTCTACAAAAGAAATTGCTCTCAATTTTAAAATGAAAGACCTGGAAACGGATGTCAATGGTCTGGATACAGAAGGACTGGCTGTCGATAAGGACGGTAATTTCTGGATCAGCGACGAATATGGCCCCTTTATCGTAAAAGCAGATAAAAACGGCAATATTGTAGAAAAATTTGCTCCCGGTGCTGGACTTCCCAGCATTCTTGCCAGCCGTGTTCCCAATAGAGGCAGTGAAGGCCTCACCGTCGATGAACGGGGTCATATCTTTGCCCTTATCCAGAGTCCGCTGAATGTCGATGGCAAAACAGCCAAAACGTCAAAATATACGCGTATTGTCGAACTCGACCCGGTAACCAAAGAAACGAAGATGTACGCTTATCCCGTTGATACGGGCTATAAAAATACAGGTGCAGCTAAACTGGGCGATATCACGTCCATCGGTCATGGCCAGTTCCTCATGATCGAACAGGGAAAACAACACGGTGTCATGCAAAACCTAGTCTATAAAGTAGATCTCAATGGCGCTACGCCAGTCGCAAACAATGGCGATTTGGAATACGGACGTCTTGATGGAAAATTGGTACCGGCAAAAAAAGAACTCGTCCTGGACCTGCGCGCCAGCGGCTGGAATATTGAAAAAGCTGAAGGCCTGGCATTATTACCGGACCGCAGAACCATAGCCGTCGTAAACGACAACGACTTTGGAATGGATATAGCCGTACAGGATGCCAAAGCCCCGTCAGCCGACGTATCCGATTATACTTATGACAGTGATAAAAAAGTCATGATATACAATAAAGACAAATCTGTCCATAAAGTAAAACTCAGCCTTAAGAAAAATGCACCATCTGAACAAGAAAGCCAAATCTGGTTCTTCACATTGCCAAAAGCCTTGTAAGATAATAGACTGCACACATCCATAGCAAATCCGCCACGTATAAGCCAGAACCCCCTTATATGTGGCGGATTTGCTTTTGGAGAAGTACAATTACTTCCGATAACGTTAAATTATCGGAAGTAATGAAATGAGTGGTTTCCGGGAGTATTTGTAAAGCCTTATAAACCGCTTATTTATGCCAACTGTCAGGTATCACTGTACATTGGTAATACTCTTCAACGTTAGTTAAATCTCTTAAATTTGTATCTCATAGTGGGAAGTTTTGTGGGAAGACTGACAAAAATACTGCTGTAAATTTATTATGCAGTATTTTAACATGGTATATAATTAATAAAAACAGAAAGGCCAATTGCAAAAATGCAGCAGGCCTTTCTGTTTTTATTTCTTGTTCTTATGCGTACTGTATGGCTTTAATTCGATTAAATTCTTCCTGATTGATATTTTCGGCTTGCCGGATATCAATAATGATAATCTGTAATTTCTACGTTAAAAAAGTCTCTTCCCTGAACAGTGAAACAAATACGATGATGGATGAATGTGAATGATAGAAAATATAGAATAATCAAAAAATCAAACATAATACGCTTACCATTTGTACTACGTACGTGATATAATACCTGTATACAGCAAGTTATTGTGATGCCCACGAAGGAGGGTGTGTTTAGGATGTTAGCAAAAAAAGTTGCCAAATTGATTAATGATCAGGTTACATTAGAATTTTACTCTGCTTATCTCTATCTGGACTTTGCAAATTATTATATTGACGAAGGACTCGACGGCTTTGCTCATTGGTTCGAAATCCAGGCCCAGGAAGAACGGGATCATGCCATGCTTATGCGCACATATCTGCAAAATAATGGTGTCCGTGTCGAATTTGGTGCTATTGACAAGCCGGATCAGGAATACAAAGATTTGAAAGCACCTCTTAAAGCAGCTTTAGAACATGAACAATTCATTACTGGCTGCATCAATAAAATTTATGGAGCAGCTTCTGACGAAAATGATTATCGCACTATGGAATGCTTTAACTGGTTTGTCAAAGAACAGGGCGAAGAAGAAAAAAATGTCAGTGATTTGATTAAAAAATTCAAATTATTTGGCAGTGACCCGAAAGGTCTCTATGCGTTGAATCAGGAACTGCTTGCCCGCGTCTATGCCGCCCCGACACTGGTCCTCTAATCCAATTTAAAATCCCGTAATATAGGATATATGCCAAATCTCCCCGGCTATGCGTAGTAAGTTACGCTAACCAGGGAGATTTTTTACTAGTACAGAAACGTTACCAATGCTGATGGATGATGCGTGCTGTATCCTCATGGACCAGACCGTTAGTCGCTATAATATGTTCATTATGTAATACGTCAGGAGTCTGACCATCATACGTCGTAACTTTGCCACCTGCTTCTTCGACGAGCAAAATACCTGCAGCCATATCCCACGGCTTCAGATTGCGTTCAAAATAGATATCCGTCCGGCCGGCTGCTACATACGACAGGTCCAGACAGGCACTGCCCGTGCGACGTATATCCAGACAACGGGAATACATATTCTGGAATAAAGGGAAATTTTTTTCTGTATATTGCCGGTCATATGGGGACGTACCGATAGCAACCAGACATTGTGATAATGCTGAATTTCCAGTCACGTGAATCGGTTTATCATTTAAAAAGGCGCCGCCACCACGGACTGCATGAAACAGTTCATCAGTAAACGGATTGTACACGACAGCTGTCTGCAATAATCCTTGTGCATAGTATGCCAGCGATACGGCACTCATATCAAAATGACGGATGAAGTTTTGTGTACCGTCAATGGGATCGAGAATCCAGTAGCGGCCATCGGGGTCACTAACCTGACTGTTGTCCTGTTCTTCCGAAAGGAGTAAGACTCCGTCATCTATGTCATGGAGTTTCGTACGCATATATTCCTGTACGGCAACATCCATCTGGGTGACAAAATTGGCCCTTCCTTTGGCAGTGATTTCTAATTCTTTCTCTTCCGTCAGCATATCACGAGTGCTGCGTACGAGTTCTATCATTTCTCTTTCAAACATGAATCGTATGTCCCCTTTTTTCTAGTATGTTGAGCATTTGTTTGGCGAGCAAATTCCGGTTTCCATGAACACATGTTCGGAAGCTTCTCGAAACGCCATGTCCGTTGGCAGTCGGGATATTTCTGGTGATCGACTTCACTCATAAACATTGCCAAAGGACGCAGATAATGGCCATATGAGCCATAGAGCGCCTGATACACCACATAGGATTCTCCAGTCTTGGCATCCTCTGCCAGCGTGATGATACGGTACTGTTTTTCTTTGAAATGAATCCAGATTTCTCCGGACGATGGCAGTGCTCTATCCATGATGACCTCCTTATCTGCGTATTCTGGTACTATTTCAGGTAGTAAACTCTGTCGGGTTTCCGCAGAGCGGCTTTTGGGAGTTTTTCTGCCGGATAGCCTATGATGCAATGGCCAATGCCTTCCCATTCATCAGCAGACAGACCGACCTGATCCAGAATCTTCTTTCCCAGGGGCATCGTCATTTCCTCTTTGGCCCGGTGAATCCAGCAGCTGCCCAGCCCCAGTGCGTATGCTGCCAGCATCATATTGCCTATGACAAGGCTGCCATCGTACTTCTCTTTGCCTTCTCCTTTTTTACCAAGCACAAGGATGACGACAGGTGCGCCATAAAACGGGTCATTGCCGGCAGGCCAGCCACCAATCTGATTATTGAGTTCTGATAAATCGTGACGGAGTTCTTCATTGGTGATGACGATGATTTTTGTATTCTGCCGTCCCATGCTGCTTGCTGCATAAAGACCAGCTTCTACAATATCATGAATCAGATTTTCTGGTACAGGCTTATCTTCATACTTGCGGATACTACGCCGGTCCAGCATAGCTTTTATAATTTCATTCATATCAATCACCCTTTCCTTTGTCATAGGTATGTAGTTACTCTTATACTATAATACTTTTACTTTTTACTGTCACTTTTGACCTGCGTGGCAACGAGAAGTGTAAAGACCCCCGTACCGCCGATGATATTTCCCAGGCCTGTTGGCAGGAGAAAACGGAAGAAATAATCAAACATCGTGGAACCACCCATGAGTACATCATAAGCCGCTTCGCACGATCCGACGACAACATGGGCGAAATTACCGATAGATATAAAATAGGTGAACATGAAAATAATAAAGAAGGCAAAGCTCCGCGACATAGGCATCATCCAGACGATTGCGGCAATCAGCATACCCGCCGGAATCCCCCGCATAATATTATCTATAGGGCCGGGAGCCATGATGTGGTGGGATACATTGTATAAGCACTGGGTAATTTCCGGTGTCGTGAAAATCGGGCTGGACATAAAAAGAGCAGCAATGGCTGTGCCGACTATATTAGAAAGAAAAACAATCCCCCAGAGCCGCAGGAGCAGGCGGAGATTTTTCCAACAAGGGTCACGGAAAACAGGAATGACCGTGGTAATCGTATTTTCTGTGAAAAGTTGGAGCCGTCCCAGAATAACGATGAGGAAACCCGTCGTATATCCAACACCTGTGATGGCTTCTGCCCAGGAAGCACTTCCAATGTAGACATTAATGATAGACCGGAAATAAAAAGAAAAAGAAATCATTAACCCGGCAGCCAGTGCTGATAAAACAAGGGGCCAGGCTTTGCGTTCCAGTTCCAGTTCGCCATCGTGGCGGATAATTTCAAAAATCAGATTCGGTGATAATTTTTCATATTCTTCAACAATGACACGGGTTTTCTGTTCTTCCGACTGAGGGCAGGAAAAATCACAATCGCAGGGATATTTTGTTGTCATACATCCTCCTGATAGGTACTAAAATATTACTAATAACTGGGTTATTGTACCATATACAGCTTCATTTTGGAATAGAAATTATTCTGCTAAAAAAGCATCTAGTTGTTCAAAAGACGAAAGAAAAGCGACTTGTCTGGCCCAAGAATCATCGACAAATCCTTCATGCGCCATGTGCAGGAGTAGAGCTTTCATCGGCTGATAATAACCGTTAAAATCTAGAAAGGTAAACCGGCCTGGCAACAATCCCAATTTGATCTGGCTCATGACTTCACTGATTTCTTCCAATGTCCCGATGCCGCCGGGAAAAGCCAGGAATACATCGCCCATTTCCATCATTTTCTTTTTGCGGGACGCCATATCCCTTGTCACGATGAGCTCAGTCAATCCTTCATGCTGCAGTTCTTCCTCCATAAAAAACTGCGGTTCAACGCCGATGACGCGTCCACCATGATCGAGTGCCCCATCAGCCAGCTTTCCCATAAGACCGGTCCGGCTGCCTCCATAAATGAGCGTATGACCGTGACAGGCAATCCATGCTCCTAGTTCATAAGCGTACGAACGATATACGTCACGATTTCCCGTCCGGGCCCCCAGATACATCGTAATATTCATGATATTCCCCCGATTAATCGTCTTTAAGTGATGCATCAATGAAATTCAGATTTACTTCCTGGGTCTCTGCTCCGTATACAGTCGTAACCCACGCTCGCAGAAAACTTGGCACATCGCCCTCTCTGGCATCCCTGTCAGGATATCCTGGTATCCCTTCCTGCCCCAGCGCAAACTGTACCAGAGACTGTACGAGGTCCTTTCGCGTCAATACACGGGCATACGAAGGCAAATCAGGTGGTACATCGTTTTGGGTATCATAGATGCAGTGGATAGTACCTTCCAGCGCATCGCTGCCACCGGGCTGCTCCCATTGTTCCCGATAATACCGTGCCATAGCAAACCGTCGATTGACGGCTTTTTTATACTCTTCATACCGGACGCTGATTTTGGAAATCCGGTCCCGGTCTTCCGCCGACTGCATGCACATGCGGAACAGATTCCGTTTCTCATCCTCCGTCACAACCAAGGGATGAACCGTAAACCGTGGGAAATCTCCCAACTCCTTCTTGTCAGTCTGTACCAGCTTACGCCATTGCAGCATCGCCGCTTCCTTTTCATCATGCGTACTCATATATTATATCCCTCCCGTTTATACAATCTGAAATTCTCTCTTGGTTTTCATGTCTTCATTATAACAAATATCATTGCTTCGTTACAGACACCCGGATAGGATGGTTAGTATCAAGAAGTTTCCGGTTATTTCCCATCAGCCTGATGCAGAAGGTGTGATGTAGAAGCATATGGGGCTTCTATATTTGATACTCGTCTCAGTACCTGTCGATACGTTGATTATGTAATATCAAGGCCCCAGGGATATTCCTGAGGCCTTTTTCTGAAGCATTATTTCAAATGATATTCTTGTAGTAATCGCCATGTACGGTCGGCATAAATTGACCTAAATCAATTTATTTTTTTTTGCAAGCTCCTCAATGATAGATAGCGATAATTTGCTATACTTTGCTACTTTATCCAAGGCCATTCCATCCTTCAACAACTCTAGAGCTAATTCTAATTTTCCTTCTGTTCTACCTTCTGCTTTACCTTCTGCTCTGCCTTCCTTTCTCCCCGCTGCTCTGCCTTCTTCCCAGCCCACTTGCTTGCCTTTCATTAGTCCATCTTCGTATATTCCTTCTCCTAAGTTGCACATGGTTTCCAAATCCCCCTCTCTTTCACGTGTTAAATCAATCCCAAAATCATTGTGCAAGACTGTAATTTTTTCACTGGCTTTCTTTCTCGATTTGAACATCAAATCCAGCAGGTTCATCATCTGGTCTTTGACTTTGCTGTTCCCTAAGTAGACGAATACGATGCCCATCAGGTCATAGTTCTGACAAGGTTCTTTATAACGGTGCAGCAAATGCTGTTCTTTCAGATGATACCGGTTGATAGCACTCTTTCCATGTGGGGCTTCCATGCAGATCCAAATAGTATAGACCTTCTTTATTTTGTCGTAGTCGCTATTAGTAAATTCGGTCTCTTTTTGTGAAGAAATCAATCGGCTGGCATAATAAACAGCTCATATTTTACATAATTTCCGATTTCTTCTATTTAATCTAATCGAATAGTTTCTTCCCCTTTCAAATATACCTGAACTCTATTTTCTACACTGACATCATTTACAATCCATCCTCTAACTTGACATAATTGCTTGAATAATTCAATCCGATTTATTCCCTTTATCTCTTTTAACGTGATAATCAAACCAAATGGAACTTCTTGTCGAGCATGCTTATTTAATCTCTCCTTGCAATATAATTTGATACCCCAAAGTCCTTTTTCGTAAGCTTTACGAGGTTTCATATTATTACATATTGGGTCAGCAACTATTTTTACGTTATCCCATTTCCGATAATCATTTCTAGCATCCTCTTCATAGATAGAATGCTGACCCGATTCGGCTTGTAAATTTCCATTAATGGATTTTATTTGTAAATGTTGTGCTTTATCAATCTTTAATCGTCCAAAATGCAAATCTAATTCCGTGTCAGTATAATCAACGCCTTGATTACGATTACACAACGGAAAATAGACCAAAGTAGCTTTTGCAAGATAAGGGTGCTTATTCTCTACAACTGGGACAGGCAGTTGATATGTATACGTGCAATAATTCTTAGTTTTTCCATAAATGATAAATTTAATTTCATCATCAGGAGATTGCAAAATATCTTGAATAGATACAGGTACTATGCCATATCCCTTTTTTATATCTGGCCTACAATACCAGCCCGTTGCTGAATCTATCAGCAACGCTTTAGCAACTTCCCGAGTAAATCCCATAATATAAATCAAGTATGCCATCTTCCTTGCAATCCAAGGAGCGGCAAAAGAAGTGCCAGCTGCCTGCTTTGCACCCAACGCATTGTTGCATACCGTTATATATTCATGTTTTTGCCTATCCCCGCCATAATAGCTGATATCTGGTTTTACAAAGAAAGACAATACAGGTCCACTTCGAGAATACGATGCACTTTGATTCTGAAAATTAACAGAATTCACAACAATAGAATTTAAAGAATCTGCTGGAGCACCAATTTTATATTTTTTTTCATGCTTAGAAGATAAATTAGTTCCCGCTACTATAAAAACAATATCGTATTCATTCTGCAAGCGATCTAGTTCAGCAGCTTCTGGCGAAATAAAATTGTCATTAATCTCTAATACAGAACCTAAAGAAAGATTCCACACCTTAATATCACGATTTAGTCGTACAATATTCCCAATCTGCTTAATAATTGAAAAGGAACTAAATGTACCAGCAACAGCTACTCCGAAATGCCGAACTCTAAAACGACCGCATCCATCATTTAAGTTGGGATTTCCTCTAGGGCCATCTACAATAATTGAACTAACAGCTGTTCCATGTTCATAATCCATTGGCCCAATTGGGATATTTTCAGACAAACAATTTGTATAATCTACCCATTCATGAAAATAGACATCTTTATTGAAAGGAGTATCAATAACTCCAATAACAGGTTCATTTTTAGGAGATGGAATAAGTTTTGGAATTTCCGAAGATTCAGTCAAATGTTCAGGGATATATTGAGTTAAATCATTTACTCCCATGGCTACTAGATATGGAGCTTTTTCCAGTAACATGTGTATTTCTTCTGGATTCATTTGAATAGTAAGTTGATTAAGTATTCTGCTTTCTGGAATTGAAATACCAAATTTTCTCAATAACTCCTGTGTTTTTACCTTAGTTTTGTAAATTGTTATAATGCATGCTTCATGAATATCCTTTTCCAATTTATCAATCCGAAAATATTGAAGATTAGAACTATCTACAATTATTTGTCGAAATTCAGTCTTAGATAAACCATTACACTTGATTTTTTTTCTTTTTAATTCTTCAAATTCTTCATATGAAATCTTACCTTGATATTGTTTTATCAAAACATCATAAGCCTCTTTTAAGGAATGTATGGTCCGAAAAAGTGCTTCTAATGGGATAAAATATGTAAAGACATGATGCTTCTTATTATCCGAGCCAATATTAGTCTCAAATTTTGCACCTACTATAAAATCGTTTGGTGATTCACGAGTACATGAAAGTAAAAATTGCAAGCGACTTGACTTAGGAACAATACGAACATAATGAGCACTAACTAAAGCACCTTCAATTTCAGAATGTACTGACCAATAATCAGCTATTTTTTTCAAATCATTGGCCAGCGTCAGTATATGCTCTGCTTTGACAACTTGACCTTTTTTTAGTGAGATACTTCCTCCTCGAGATTGATTTGGTTTATGTTGAAATACCCCCTTTAACTCCAATATGTTATTCATTTATAATGCCTCCTTAAGTTCTCTATCAATAGTACTCTTAGATTTGTTTGTTAGTATAGCTATCTCTCTTACTGTAAATTTTTGTCTTTTTAATTCAATTAAATTTTCTGGAGTTTTTCCACAAACCGTACTATATAATCGCCTAAAGTAATCAAACTCATCATTAGGATTGCTAAAAGCTATCGCTGTGCGAATCATATTCTTTAAATCACCTGGATAAGGCAGGTAATCTATTAGTTTCATAATCTTACGAAATAGCCGAATATCCCGATTTTTTAAATGCAATTGATCCAAGTATCGGTTTAATATTTTTTCAGCAATGTCCAACAGATCATCTTGGGTATACCGATTAAAACTAATTACTGAATCAAACCTTCTAATTAAAGCTTTGTCAAAATAAGAATAAAGATTGGTTGTAGCAACTAAAATAATATCCTTATCCAGTGAGTCAAGACATTTCAATAAAGTGGAAGTAGCTCTTCCCATTTCCCGCAAATCATTATTATTCGTTCTATCTAAAGCCAATGCATCAATTTCATCAAATAAGAAAATCATATTGTATTTTTGATAAATTCCATTCATTTCTTCAAATAATGCCATTATATTTTTAGCAGTTTGCCCTAACCTACTATCAATAAGCTCAGAGAAATTCACCATATAAACGTCTCTATTTAAGATTCTGCCAAGTTGTTTTACTGCTTCTGTTTTTCCTGTGCCCGGAGATCCTTCAAATAAAAAACGATGAATCCCCATATGATGATTAATAGCATTCACAATCCCTAAGACATCATTCATAATTACATCAGGTAAAAGCAGCATTTCTTCACAACCAGAAACCTTATCAAAATACTGTAATCCTTTGTGATTTTCTTTACTTTCCTGCACTTGTGGTACAAAAGTATTAGCATCTGATAAAAGTGACATGAGGTAAAGACCTAATTGGGTATCTCCATTTTGATCGAATTCTTTAGCGATTTGATAAGCAGTAGCTCTAAATCCGGCATCATTTCCTTCTGCATGACATTTAATTAAATTCACAATATCTTTCTTTTTCATCACACTCCAGCTCCTTATGTTTTATGACAGTTACTATCTCTTATGATATTATAGCTTACTGGGACATTTTTTTCAATATTGGGACAATTTATTGTTTTTATGCTTTATTTTGATAGATTGAACTAAAATATCTTACATTAAGTTATTTCCACATCCACCTTCACACAATTTTTTCAGATAGTATAGTTGAATATTCAACTATACTATCTGAAAGCTGGCCCCTACCAGTCAGACTCATGGAAATCTGGTGACAGGGGTTTTGGTTTATATTTGATATATGGTTGGAATGTTATGCGCCTATAGCTCTTTCAGGTATTCGCGAAAAGATGGGCCCAGGTTTTTTCGTCTTAGGCCGTATTCTACCGTTGCTTTTAGGTAGTCCAGTTTGTTGGCTGTGTCGTATCGTTTGCCTTTTATTGGGCAGGCGTATATAGTCTGTCGGTCCAGCATAAGGCGCAGGGCATCGTGCAAGTGGATTTCTCCGTCTTCCCTTGGTTCTACCCGGTTCAGGATTTCAAAGATATCCGGGGTAAAGATGTATCTTCCCAGACAATTGTAGGTTTGGTTGTCTTCAGGTGCTTTGTGCAGTTCCTGTATGTTGTGAACGCGTATGAGTCCACTGTCGGCACATTGTCTTCCTTCCAGAACATCTACGGGCATCATTTGTTCTGCCGTCATTGGCTGACAGCCTATGATGGTTGTTCCTGTTTTTTCATAGGCTTGTAATAGTTGCTGTAGTGCAGGATTCTGATTATTATACATCATATCATCGCCGAGAAGGACGGCAAATGGATCATGGTCAATGAATGATTTAGCACAAAGGATGGCGTCTCCCAGGCCACGGACATGTTTTTGATGGATATAATGAATGTTGATTGCCGAAATATCCTGTACCATCTTTAGCATCTGATCTTTCCCTTTTTGGTACAAGGCATGTTCTAATTCTACATTGGTATCAAAATGGTCTTCTATTGCCCGTTTCCCGTGATCGGTGATAATCAAAATTTCTTCAATGCCGCTTTGAATGGCTTCTTCTACGACGTATTGAATGACGGGCTTATCTACGACAGGAATCATTTCTTTGGGAATAGATTTGGTAGCCGGTAGAAAACGGGTACCAAATCCGGCTGCCGGAATTACGGCCTTGCGTATTGGTTTCATCGTGATGCCTCCTGATTTATTTTCCCATCACACGGCGTACCATTTCCAATGCACTGGCAATGACATCATCCATGTCATAGTACTTATATTCTGCAAGCCGTCCACCAAAGATGACATCCTTTTCTTCTGCTACCAAAGCGGCATACTGTTCATATAAACGCTGATTCCGTTCGTTATTTACCGGATAGTATGCTTCTTCTCCGGGCTTCCAGTCAGCCGGATATTCTTTGGTTACATAGGTAACTGGCTGTGTGCCAAATTCAAAATGCTTGTGTTCGATGCTGCGCGTGTACGGCGTCTCCCGGTCGGTGTAATTCATGACAGCTACACCCTGATGATTGACTTCTTCCAGCCGTTCCGTTTCAAAGCGGAGTCCCCGGTATTCCAGTCGTCCCAATTTATAATCAAAGTATTCATCAACAGGGCCAGTATAGACTACCGTCTTAGATATGCCTTCATATTCCTGACGGACCTGATTATAATCGACACCAGTCCGCACTTCGATACCTTTGAGAAGCGCGTCAATCAAGACATTATAACCACCGATAGGAATGCCCTGATAGCGGTCATTGAAATAATTATTATCAAACGTATAGCGTACAGGCAGACGTTTGATAATGAACGCCGGAAGTTCTGTACAGCTACGGCCCCACTGTTTTTCAGTATACCCTTTAATCAGTTTTGTGTAGATATCCGTACCAATAAGGGAAATAGCCTGTTCTTCCAGATTCTTCGGTTCTGTAATTCCTGCTTCCTGTCGTTGCTGAGCAATCTTAGAAGCGGCTTCTGCCGGCGTTACGACACCCCACATCTCGGAAAACGTATTCATATTAAAGGGAAGATTATACAATTCTCCCTTATAATTTGCAACAGGCGAATTGACATAATTATTGAATTCTACGAATTGGTTTACATAATCCCAGACTTCTTTATTCGAGGTGTGGAAAATATGAGCTCCATATTTGTGAATCCGGATTCCTTCCTTTTCCTCACAATACACATTTCCGCCTACATGATCACGCCGTTCCAGAACCAGACAAGACTTGCCAGCCTTCTTCATTTCATGGGCAAAGACAGAACCAAATAAGCCACTGCCAATAATAAGATAATCGTACGTCACACTAATAGCCTCCTTAAAACTATAACCAATTTAAAGAACTTATCCTCGAACCTTTTTATATTTCATCATGTCTTTTTGCTTGAACTATAATTACAATATATACCTCTTTTCAAAGGAAATCTACCCTCGTACAGCACGCCTCTTCATAACATAATTCCAAATCGTCACAATTACTGTAGCAAAAATCTTTGCCAACATATAGTACATGCCTACTAATTCCACAAACAGCCACATACAAAATTGATTCAAACCAAGCCCAACAATACTGGACCCAATGAAAAGTGTTGCTTGTTTCCGGCTCTGCTTTTTAATGCCTTTAAACACGTAGGCTACACATAACCAATAATTGAAAATGACCGAAATAGTAAAAGAAACAGCAGAGGACGCTAAATAATACAATCCTACAAATTCAGTACAAATATATAGCAGGCCATAGTCTACAAGAAAGGAAATTCCACCAACAATACAGAAACGGATAATTTCTTTGAATTGGTCTTTATTCATAATTACTTATTATCCTCTTATTATCGAATTTTATCCTAGGTTAATCCCAGTGCCAGTAATCCATATTTATCGTTAACTGACAATATCTTTTCAATGCAATATGTTACAGTAAAATTATCATTCCTATAAAATTCACTTCCACTATACTTCTTCAATATACTGAATGATATGATGCCAGTATTATTATATTGAAATTCTTGTTGTGCTTGAATTAATAGAATTAATTTTTTCATACAATACACTGCTGTTTTAGGATTAATTGAAAAATAGACATTTAAAAGTTTCGTTAATTCCAACGAATTTAATTTTTCGTCTTGATATATTTTCTTATCTAATACATTGCATATCGTACTCGATATTTCTTCATAATTAAAGTTTGTAACAATATATTTAACCAAAAAACCAGTGAGTGTATATTGACTTAATTCTATAGTTTTTACACCAGCTTGAATTAAAGAAAAAGCCAAAATACCTTGATAATACTTAGAGGATTTTTTTAAATCTTTTCGTTTCCTTTGCATTGCATTTGCAACGTTTTTTAATTTTACCGAAACATTTCCTATTTTATCATTACATGGTTGTTGATTTTGTTCATCTATGAGATAATTTACAAATTTCATTTGTAAATAACACAACTCTGTCAAAAAACTTAAATTTTCTTTCTCGATAGCCTTGACTATAAGCGATTTTAATACTACACATATATTTCTTTTTTCCTGTGGATATTTAACTTTATTCATTAATTCATTAATAAATTTCAAAAACTCACTTCGATTATTTTCCGAAAGATCTAGCGCAATGCTCCAAAATTGGCAATAAAATTCATCAACAACTTGCCCGAATTGTTGATCGTCTTCTATAGAAGCTAAAATTCCAGGATAAAAATCAAACATGCTAAAAAGTATGTCATGTTCTTCTATTCCCCTATCTTTTTCATGTAATAGGGCAAAAAGTCTTTTGTGATTTTTTAAAATATTCTTGTATAGTTCAAGATATTCACTTGAATATCTTGATTCACTAATTTCATCTGACAATGCTTGTAAATGGACAAGATTTTCAATCAAATATATGCTTGCTTTTTTATATGTAATGTTCAAATTTTTGTCAACAATATAAAAAATTTCTTGATAAAACACTTCGAATTTCCAATTTAATTCTCGCAAAATTAAATCGTAGTTAAAAAGCTTTTCTGTTTTTTTATATCTAAATAAAGATAGTATAGAGATAATATTTTCAAGTTGCTTAATCTCTTTATTACTTTTTTCTATCAATGAATCAGCTTTAAGCATATTAAAAACAAACTGCACAAAACATGTAATCCAAACTAATAATCCTATCAAACAAAGCAAATTACCGTACAAAATTGAGGAACTTCCATTTCCACCATTTTGTCCAAAAATATTTCCGTAGGTTATCATCAGTTCAAGTAAAATAAAGCCGAATAGAAGTTTTAATAAAGATAAATCATTATGCACCAAATAAGACTCTGAAACATTTCTTTGTTGCCTAAAATAAAAATAAAATAAGGTAATAACAAACGGAACGGCAAAGAATAAGTTTATACTTATCAACGATTTTGTTAAAGGATAAATGACAGAATGGATAAATTCAAAACTATCAATGCATCCTAATTTTACAGGACTAGCCAATAAAAGATAGTTATGTTGAAGCCACAAGATAAAATTTGATAATCCTATCACAAACAAAAGTTGAATAAAAAAAGGGATTTTTCTTTTAAAGCATAGAACCAAATAATCATATATACCCATGATAACTTTAATTTTAATCACCTTGCTTATTTTCATCAAATATAAGATTAGAAAAAAAGTTATATAAACTTTCGTTAGAAATCGGCGTATTCAGTCCCCTTTTAATAGCTATTTTCCAGGGCATTTCAGCATGAGTCATTTCCTCTAATTGTGTTCCTGACAAAGTGCCGAAAATTTGCCAAATTAGCTGCAGAATTTCTTCAATTTCTGGATATCTTTTTATTTCATTTAACGAAATCTGGTTCTGTTCTAAAGGGATGGAATGATACGACCATTTTTTATACTTATTATATAATGCTCTGCATACGGGCCCATGTCTCCAAGCCTCTAATGATTCAAGAAAAAGAGGTTGATGAGTTAAAGCTAAAACAAACCCTTGGGCATAATAGATTAATTTTTGTAATTTGAGATGTGTTATATCTTGATTTTTTTGTTTTCTTTCTTGAGACAAAAAATAATCAGCGATCTGAAAAACAGTGAAATTATAAGACTCGCAATTATGCTTCATACTCTCACCTCCATTTCAATAAAATTGTAGATAAACGCGCTTATTTATCTTACAAGTATATAAAATAAATTCACTGCAATCAAGGACACTTTTATTCATGTTTTAACATTATTCTGATAATGTTCATCTGAATTTCAAAATTTTTACGGCTGTTTTTCGCGTTCGTATCCAATATGAGACCACTAGACAACGATAATAATGTCATAACCATCAATACGGCACTAGCAATGAAGGTCGGAAATCTTGGGACTAGTCCTGTATCGACGTAATCAATGAGTACTGGAACAAATAGTAACAGAGATAATATAAACAGGACACCTGCCATCCAGCCAAAAAAATGCATAGGCTTATAATCACGATAGAGATTGAAAATCGTCAATAATACCTTCAATCCATCGGAATACGTATTCAGCTTACTTTCGCTGCCTTCCGGACGATCTCGATACTGGACAGGGATGCTTTTTAACATCAGATTTTTATCCAGTGCATGAATTGTCATTTCTGTTTCAATCTCAAACCCTTGGGATAATATAGGAAAAGTTTTGACAAAGAGTGGGCTAAAAGCTCTGTAGCCTGTCATAACATCCAATATCGGTTCTTTCGGATGCCATAGCTTATTAATTGCTTTACGTACAATATCATTGCCAAAGTTATGAAAAAGGCGCTTATTTTCCGTAAAATATGTAGAAGAAAGTCGATCACCAATAACCATATCTGCTTTATCATCAAGCACGAGTTGGCACATCTCTCTGGCATTTTCAGCCGGATATGTATCGTCTCCATCTATCATAAGATAACAATCAGCATCAATATCACGAAACATAGTGCGAATGACGTTGCCCTTACCTTGACGATACTCATGTCGGACAATTGCCCCTGCTTTTGAAGCTATTTCAGCTGTATTATCCGTAGAATTATTATCATAGACATAAATGTCAGCATTAGGCAATACTGCTTCATAGTCCTGGACTACTTTTTGAATTGTCAAACTTTCGTTATAGCAAGGAATTAAAACTGCAACTTTTTTCATTTTATAATGCACAACTCCTTTAAAGAGAAAATAACCCATAATGGAAACGATACAATTATAGGCAACATATATCGAGCATCAGCACCCACTGGAGAAAGTAGACAAACACCAATGGTTAAAAGCAAGGGCACATTTATAGAAACAATATTCCATTTTTTCTTTATAATTGCCATACCAAAGAAAAATAGTAAAGACCACACAAAAAAACTACAATTGTAATATAAATTAAGAAATGGTAATCCCATAAAAACATCAGGAATAGTTTTAAGCATTGATTGAAAAGTTGTAAATTTAGATATTGTATCAAAATGTATTATGTCATCTCTTAATACATCATCTTTAGGAATAGTATAATATCCATAATCAATAGGACGAATAAAGGGATAAAAATATCCATAATTTTGATTAAAAAATGCTTGAATATATATAGCAGGATATTTTTTTAAATATTTAAGATATATGTTTTTCCATTTTGTATAGTTTTCGTGATTTTCCGTAAATGCATTTTTTACAGGATCTGCAAAAGAAGGATTATATATTTTTTTTAAATTTCGTTGATTAAAAATTTCTTGTAGGTTATCCATATCATCTTTGTCAATTTGCTTCTCACTCCAGACTAATCTTGCTGTTTGTTGGAATGGAATGGCCAAAGCTTCTTTTGATGGACTTGTGATATTATAAAAGTTTAAAATAAAAGTATACGATAAAAATATTATAAGATAAAAGAAAATCATAGAAATCCATTTCTTCTTAACTGCACGAAGAATGTCAATATTAAATATAGTATAAAATATTAACGATAAAATTATAATTACAAATCCTTCTTTTCTAAATAAAGCAACTAAAAGCATGCAAATAAGCAGTTTTAACCATACTCCATAGGATATTTTTTCCATATGATAATTTTGTATTTCAACTAGAATTGCCAAAAAGCCTAAAAAAGATAAATAATAAATTGTATCTTTTCCTAAGCTAATTCCCCAAATAGCTAATATAGGATTTAATAAAAAGTAAAAATAAGAAATCATTAAAATAAGTTTGTTATTTGTGATATTTGCAATTATTTTTAATGTAAATGCAAACGTTATTGCTTGAATTATAGATTGTATAAAGCAAAAAATAAATAATCCCAAATCATAACTAAATATCATTTTCCCAAATTCTATTATTACTCCTTCAAGCAGTGTAGAAATGATTGGATGATGATTATTTAATAAATAGATACCATAAAACTGAGTCAACTGAAATCTACCATCCCAAGTTATAATACCAGGGAAAAACGTAATAAGATAAACAAAATTAATAATCAAAAAACTTATCAAAGATATTTCAAAAATATTTTTTTTATTTAGTAAATCCAAAGATATATATATATTAC